>ENA-OQVM01001248-OQVM01001248.1-marine-metagenome-genome-assembly--contig:-NODE-1248-length-34710-cov-9.985361_pt1 | contig 34710 bp, 30 predicted proteins | sample MGYA00237776_ERZ505498 | MGnify/ENA primary metagenome ERZ505498 (study PRJEB26159, sample SAMN06265151) | marine metagenome | isolation source: Helgoland LTER site | place: Germany:Helgoland, sampling...
TTTCTCGGATGAAAGGCTTGATTGCGTCCATGTTTACACTGTCTCTGTTCTCCCCCCTCCGTTCTTCCCTGCACACCGCCTTGGGGTCTATCCGGCTTGGCGTGCGCGCCTTTGCTGGGGTTGGTTTTGGGGCGGCGGTTTCCGCGCTGTTGCTCGCCGCGCCTTCTGCGCTGGCTGAGCAGGTAGAGATTACGCTGGTTGACCAGCTCGATGGGCAGAAGAATTCCTATTGCATCGACATCGTTGGTGGGGGCCGGAATGTGGATCCGGCGAATGGGTTGCAGTCGCACACGTGCTACTCCTACCGCGGCGCGTTGGGCCGGGATCAGGCGTTTGAGGCTGATGACTTCGCCGACGGCATTCTTTCCATGCCGCAAATGGATGTGTGCGTGGTCGCTGCGGCGCCGGTGGCGGGGTCGGTGATGACGCTGGATGCTTGCGACGCCGATGCAGCGGCGCAGCGGTTCGCCATCACCCTGCCCGGCACGATTGAGCCTGTGGCCGCGCCGGGGCTGTGCATGACGGTCGCGGCGGAAACCCGCTTGGGCAACAACCCCATCCACCAGATCAAGGCGCTATCGCTGCAGCCGTGCAGCGCGGACTTGGCCGCGTTCCAAACCTGGCGCGCCCGCAGCGAAGACGACTAGCGAGCCCAGCCGACCCGACGGCGCGCTTAAACCGCCTCTCCCCAATAGAGGCGCATGGGATTGTCGATCAGCAGCTTGCGCTGCAGCGCCTCGGTCGGGGCGATCAGCGGGATGCGGTCAACCAGCAAGCCGTCGTCGGGGGCGTGGGACTTCATGTTGGGATGGGGCCAATCTGTGCCCCACAGCACGCGGTCGGGGAAGCTCTCGACCATGTCCCGCCCAAAGGGCAAAACATCGTCATAGGGCGGACCGGCTTTGGTCAGGCGTTCGGGACAGGAGACTTTGATCCAGAATTTCTCGTCTTCCATCATCCGCTTGATCCGCAGATAGTCGGGGTGGTCGATCCCGCCCTCAACATCGGGCCGGCCCAAATGGTCAATCACCACCGTGGTCGGCAGCTCCCGCAGGAACCCTTCGATTTCGTGCAGCTCATTGGCTTCGAAATAGACCACGATATGCCAACCGAGCTTGGCGATCTTCTCGACGATTTTCAGATAATGCTCGCGTGGGGTTGAGTCGACCAAGCGCTTGAGGAAGTTAAAGCGCACGGCCCGCACCCCGGCGGCGTCCATCCATTCCAACTCGCCCTGGGTCACGTCATGGCGGACAAAGGCGACGCCGCGCGCCAACTCTCCCGCTGCGGTCAGCGCGTCCACCAGCGCCCGGTTATCGGGGCCGTGGCACGACGCCTGCACAATCACGTTGCGGCTGAACCCCAGATGGTCGCGCAGGGCAAACAGCTGGTCCTTGCCCGCGTCACAGGGCGTGTACTTTCGCGCAGGGTGATAGGGAAACTCGACCGCCGGACCAAAAACGTGGCAGTGCGCGTCAACCGCGCCCACCGGCGGCACAAAGTCCGGCTTTTTGGGGTTGGGGTGAAACGGCAGGTAATCAGGGTCCATGGTCATGTCGGTTTTTTCCTCCCGGCCAGCGGCGTGAATAATGGAATGCGGATGCGGATGAATGGGGCGGGGCCGATCATGCGAACACGCGCCCTTCCATCAATTTGCGCGCCGTGCGGATGATCCCGGCTTGGGTCACTGTCCCGGCGGCGTCCAGCTCCAGGGCGGCTTCGGTGATGCCGCTGGGCTGCTCAACCCCCACGGCAGGTGAGCGCCCCTCGGGCATGCGGGCCAGTCGGTGCGCGGGTGAGCCCGCCAGCGTCGCTGCGGTCGCAACCGTCACCGCAGCCAACACGCCAATGGTCGCGTGGCAGCGATGGGGGATGAAGGAGCGGGTGGAAATCGCCCCGCCAGCGGTCGGCGCGGATACCAGCGTCATCTTCGGCACGGATTTCTCTGTAACGTCGCCCAAATTCATCATCGGACCAACAGACAGGCGGATCGCCTCCAACTTGGTTTTCAGGGCTTGGTCCGCGTCCAGCGTCTCCCGACTTTCCGTGCCCGTGATGCCAAAGTCAGCCGCATCCATGATGACGCACGGCATGCCGTTGTCGATCAGCGTGCATTCAACCCCGTTGACCACGTCAACCGCCCTGCCCGTTGGCAATAAAGCCCCGCAAGACGACCCGGCGGTATCGCTGAACAGCAACGGAATGGCCGCAGCGGTGCCGGGGACGCCATCGATGGCCGTCTGCCCGGTGTAGATCGGCTGGCGGCGGGGGGTCTGGATGGTGGCACGAGCGGTCTGGCCGGTGTTTTCCATGTAGATGGTGAGGGGGGTCTCCCCCTCCTGCGCTTCAATCAGGCCGCGTTCGATCGCAAACGGGCCAACGCCGGCGAGGATGTTGCCGCAGTTCTGCGCGTCGGTGACAATGGCTTGATCGACCATGACCTGCAGGAACAAGTAATCGACATCGACCCCAGGCCGGGCTGATTTCCGCACCACGGCAACCTTGGACCGCAGCGGATCCCCGCCGCCCATCCCGTCGATCTGCAGTGGATCGGGCGAGCCCATGACGGCGAGTAAAAAGGCGTCACGCGCGGCTGTATCCGCGGGCAAGTCGTCGGCCAAGAAATATCCGCCCTTGGATGTGCCACCCCGCATCCACGTGCAGGGCGTGCCCTCAGACATACTTCAGCCCCTTGGCCGCCAAGCGCGCGCGCATGTCATAGACGTCGAGCCCGAGCTCTCCAGCCTCAAACCGGGCGCGCTTGCCGGTTTCGTTGGCTTCCCGCGCCTGTGCCTTTTCCAGCACGGCGGCCGCGTCTTCGCGCCGGACGACACAGACGCCGTCATCGTCGGCAACAATGGTGTCGCCGGGGTTTATCGCCTGTCCGCCGCACACGATGGGGACATTGACGCTGCCAAGGGTCTCTTTCACCGTGCCGGTCGCGGAAACGTACTTGGACCACACGGGGAAGCCCATTTCGGTCAGATCGCGAATGTCCCGCACCCCCGCCTCAATCACCAAACCGCGCACGCCCCGGCTCATCAGCGACGTCGCCAGCAGATCACCGAAGTAACCCGCATCAGAAGGCGAAGTCGGCGCGACAACCAGGATGTCACCGGGCTGGCACTGCTCAACCGCGACGTGGATCATCCAGTTGTCACAGGGGGGAATGCTCACCGTCACCGCCGTCCCCGCCACTCGCGCACCGGTATAAATGGGCCGCAAGCTGTTGCTGAGATAGCCGATCCGCCCCTGCGCTTCGTGAACGGTGGAAACCCCCGCCTGCGCAAGACCGTCTACCAGCTCAAGCGGTGTACGGTCGATGTTCTGCACCACAACATTGGCCATGTTTTTACTCCGCAGTTTGGGGTCTAGAGTTCATCAACGGTGCGCGGGAAGATGCTCTCGAAGCCTTCCGCGTACTTGCAATCACGCCCGCCGGACATGCCGCCGGAGTTGCGCTTGAAGTGGTTGGCGCGCTGCTGTGCGACGCGGGTGTAGAAATCCCACAGGTGGACTTGCCCATCCATGCACTCCATCGCCGCGCGCTTTTTGTCCCAAACCGGCGTGATGTCGAGGAAGGTGTCGGGCTTCCAGCCCATTTGCTCAGTCTGGTGCGGCTCGAACAGGTAAAGCTGCGGCGCGCCGAGCACTTTCTCACCGGGGTTATGCCCCCAAGCCTGCGCGATCATCCGGCACTCCAGCGCGACTTGCGTGGTGTACATGTGGTCGGTGTTGTAGGGATCGTACTTGGAATGGCTCATCATAAACGCGGGCTGGACGCGGCGGATGATGTCGACAAGATCGTCCTTGTTCTCGCGCGAAAGCTCCAGCGGGTAGTCGCCGAGATCCATGGCGATCATCTCATGCGCGCCCAGGGCCTCTGCTGCGGCTTCGGCTTCTGCCCGGCGGGCGTCCTTGACGGTTTGCAGGTCCATCCCCTCCTGCTTCCACAGCTTCGCGCTCTCACCCCGCTCGCCAAAGGACAAGCAAACGATGGTGACCTCGTAGCCAAGCTCGGCATGAAGCGCGATCGAGCCCCCGCACCGCCAGACAAAATCAGCCGCGTGCGCGCTGATCACCAGCGCGGTTTTTTTGTCACTCATAAGTCTCTCCCATATCTTCCAAATCGCCTCCCAACACGAAATCGCCGGTTGGTGAGGATGTGACGGCGTCGAGCCGGTCGAGGTAATCGACAAGCTGTTCGAATTCTTCATCGGTAAAAGCGTTGCGCATCGCCTCCGACCGCGCGCGCAAGGGGCTGTAGTGCTCATCCACCACCCGCTGTCCGGCATCGGTCAGGCGCACAAAGATCTGTCGCTTGTCTTCGTCGCTCTTGATCAGCGTCACCCAGCCTTGATCGCGCAAATCCGGCAACGCACGGCTCACCAACGAACGGTTGGCGCCGAGCAGCTCGGAGATGCCTTGCACGTTCTGTGTCCCGGCTTGGCGCAGGCGCAGCAGGATGCGGAACTGGACGACGCTCAGGTCTGAGGTCAGGGCCAGCAGCTGCTGTGTCTGCGTCTGAACGGCGTTGCCCAGACGGAACAGGCGACTGACGAGGTTCCGGCGCAACTTGGCGCGCTGCTCGATCACTTTGCCTTTGATCAGTCCGGCGGAGATTTGTTCTGTCATCGTTTCGGAGTCTGTCATTTTCCGTGACATGTCAACATATAAGCGCCCGACCGCAAGCCACAAAAAAAGGGCCGCCCGGTTGGGGCCGCCCTTTTTGCGGTGCATTGAATGCAGGATCGAAGCTTAGAGTGCGCCGGCTTCCATGTAGAAGCGTGCCGCACCGGGGTGGTAGGTGATACCGCCCTGCGGGGTGGCTGCGTACTCTAGGCTCAGCGACTTCGCCCAAGGCGCCTCAGAGGTCACCTGATCGATGTTTTCCCAGAACGCCTTGGTGATCTCGTAAACCGTGTCCTCGGATACGTTCGAGTTCACAGCGATACCAACCGCCGTGTTCAAGGAAATCACGTCACCATCGTTGGCTTGGTTGTTGTAGGAACCAGCCGGGATTGTGTCGCGGTAGCGGAACTTGCCCAAGTACTTATCAACGGCTTCGCCAGTGGCATCCTCAGGCCCGACAAAACGGATCGATTCCGTTTCTGTGATCTGCAGGAACGGGCCACAAGGGTCGATACAACCAGTAACGTACATATCAATGGTGCCGTCGAGGAAGGACTGATAACCGGTGGTCCAGTTGGCGTCGATGGCTTCAAAATCGCCTTCTTTCGCGTCCAGGCCTGTCGTCGCCTTTACCCAACCATAAGCCGCGTTCCATGCACCACCGCCCGTTGGGCCGAGGAAGACAGACGCGCCTTCGAGATCGTCGAGGGTCTGGATGTCAGAATCTGCGCGAACGGCGAAGTGGTACTGACCATAGGGGAACCACATAAGCAACTGCACACTGTCAGCAAGCGTTGGCGCTTCTTCCTGCTTGGAATACATCGCCTTGCCGCCCTTCATCAGGTTCCACACAACCGGCGAGGTCATGGACATATCGAGGTTACCCCGGCCCACTTCCATCATGTGCGCCGTCGCAGCACCGCCCGCAGCGATTTCGATGTTTACGTCATCGAGCTGCGAAGAAACGATGTTTGCGAAGGTTGCCATAACGACAGCCTGCGGCAGGTTTGATGGCAGCGTTGCCATCTTCAAATCTTCAGCCTGAGCGGCTGAGGTGGTTGCAACCAGAGCAGCGGTTGCCAGAATAAACTTACGCATTTTTTCCTCCCAAGATGGTGCGTTAAGTCGACGTCGTAGAGGCTTTGACGCTTTGGTCAAAACTCGGAGGCGTACCCCCTAAATAGCGATGCGCCACGATAAGGGCGACCGCGATTACCAGCGCTGGGCCACAGATCCATACATTCGGAACCAGCAGCGCAAGACCCGCAACCACGCGTGCGACCCGCTCCAGCGTGCGCAGTTGGTTGCGTTCAAATCCAATGAGCCCCGAAGCGATCACCCACATGGCGAGACTAAAGGCGACGAGGATCCAACCATAATCAAACCAACTCACAGTACTGAGGTCGATCATCGCTTTGCTTTTCACCGCCTCGCCGCTCATCCATTCGAACACCACTTGCAACTTATACAGCACGGCGGGGTGATAGACGAAGACGAAGGGAATCAGAAAACCAGCAACAGACAGTCGTGAAGCCTGCCATCCGGTCTTGATCGGATCCGCACCAGCGATGGGTGCTGCGGCAAAGGCGGCAAGCGCCACCGGCGGGGTCACTGTGCTCATCACCGCAAAGAACACGACAAACAGGTGCAGGCTCAGCGGCGCGAGAACGACGGTATCAATCCCCGACGAAAGCGCAATGACGATGATGAAGTACGTTGCGCCGGGGGGTAAGCCCATCCCCAGAACAATCGCGCCCAAAGCGACAATGATCAGCACAAAGAACAGCGGACCGTTCGCAATTTCGGTAAGGAACAGCGCGAGGCGGCCCGTGAAACCGGACAAGGACAGCAACCCAATGATCAGCCCGATCATGGCCACAATGATAATGATTTTGGCCGACATTTTCCCCGCCTCAGCAAAGGCTCGGTAAATCCCGCCAAAGGTTCGGAACCGTGGAAACAAGATCGTCGACATGATGATCGCAGCAAGGAAACCGTAAAAGCCGGCCTTTGGCACCGACGGCTGCGTGAACAAGAAGTACGTCAGAACAGCCAGTGGAACGATGAAAACAAGCGTCTTTACAGCCTCGTCTCGCGTCAGTCCTGGCCGTTGCTCACGCGGCAGAGGGCCGATCCCCGACTTCCGCGCTTCGAAGTACACGGTCAGGAAAACGCCGAGGTAATAGAACACAGCCGGGGTGATGGCTGCGATCATGATAAAGCGGTAATCAAGGCCGATTTCCGCAGCAACAAAGAACGCGACAACACCCATCACTGGCGGCATCACTTGACCGCCCGTCGAGGCAGAGGCTTCGACAGCGCCGGCGAAGGATGGCTTAAACCCCGATCGCTTGATCACCGGGATGGTCATCACCCCCGTGGAGACAACGTTCGAGATTGCAGCGCCGGACAGGGTGCCAAACATGGCGGAACTCGCCACCGCCGCGTGCGCTGCACCGCCGATCATGCCGCCTGTCAGTCGGTTGGCGATCTTGAGCAACAAATCCCCCGCGCCACTGGCCATCAATACCGCGCCAAAGACGATGAAGACCAAAACGTTGCGGGAAACGACTTGCAACGGTTGACCGAAGATACCGCCGGTATCCACCCAAAATGACTGCACGGCAAACGAGTAATTCTGGGCAAAGGTATTGCTGGCTGCGCCTTCACCGAAAATAGGGATCCAGTCGGGCAGATACCCTTTGACGAACAGATAAACGATCCAGAAGACCGCAAAGGAGACGATGAACCCGCCGTATTCACGCAGGGTAAAGTACAGCACAAGCAGTATGGCTACTGGAAACAGCAGCATATCCCATCGCTCAGGCTCGATGACCTGAGACATGTCGCGGGTGTAGACCTGAACAAACCAAAATCCGAGCAGCACGAGCGACAGCACCGCTAAAGTCCACCGCAACGCCTCGGACGCACGCCCCGCGCTGTTTCGCATCGACAACGCGACAATCACCAAGGATGCCAGCAGCGGAACGCCGAGGAACACTGCTGTTTTTGTAAAGAAGTTCACCTTGAGAAACTGAAACGTGCCGCCAATCAAGCCTTCCTTCAGCGCAACGCGCTTGGCGCGCTTGGAAAGCTCTTCCCATTCGGGGGTTAGCGCAGGGATGATCGCTCTGACGAGTTCTTGAAGCGGGCCCTGAGCCGCGAAAAGCAGGATAAAAACAACAAATAGCGCTGCGAGGACATCAGCAACCCGATCTGAAATTCTAGCCTTATCAGTGCCCAACACCGCCTCCGCATGAGATAAATTGATTGCTGTAATCACAAAGGTGATATGTCACGTTTCAAGCGAATTGGTTAATATGTCAACCAAAGACTTATCCGTGGAGAATACTTCGGATTGCTTTGCGCCAATGGCGATCCACGACAGGCATTATCGCATCAAGACGCCTGCCTGTCCGTGCGCTGTGGCTCATGGCTTGAAGCCGCGCAGTGGGGCGTGGGGCGCGTTGGCGTTGCAATGAAACGGGCTCTTGGCTTTTGTCTGTTCAAACATCCTGACCAAGACGCGCCTGCTCGTAGGCGTTGCTGATTTCTTCGTCACTGAGGCCATAATCATCGCGCGCTGACTGCGCGCTAATGTAGCCTCGGACCAAATCGCGCAGGACGTGTGCGCGATTTCGCGCACTAGCGATGCCATAACCGCCGCCGCCGGGAAAAGCGAGCATGACGCGCTGACCGTGCGGAACGTACTGCCGCCCCTTGCCGCGCATCGCGCCACCGTCACTGCGCGCAATGGTCGTTGGCGCCCCCTGTCCGCCGCCCACGCGCCCGAGGGCCGGATGATCCACCCGGTCGAACATGGCGGAGAAATCGAATTCGTGGCCGTCCTGTGCGCCGACCTCCATGTATTGGCCTAAGCCGCCCCGAAACTCACCCACACCGCCGCTATCCGGGCGCAGCTCTTTGCGCCAAATGATGACCGGACCCGCGTGCTCAGTCGCTTCGACCGGCATGGTCATCACACCGCTGGGAAAGGCTGTCGCATTCAGGCCATCGACACGAGGCCGAGCGCCCGAACCGCCAGAGTTAAACGTCAGCACCTCTGACCGCCGGGCGTGCTCCGGCGCTGGCGCGTCTGTCCGAGGGCGGAGCGAAACTTGGAAGTTACACAGCGTCCCAGCCCCTTGGGCGGGAACCGTGCGTGGCAGCAACTGGTCCAGCGCTTCGTAAACGGTGTCGGGCACCATGTGGCCAATGACGTGACGCAGAGCGACCGGTGCCGGATGAACCGCATTGACGATGGAATTCTCCGGCGCAATCACCTCAAACGGTGCCAGCGACGCGGCGTTGTTCGGGATTTCAGGCGCAATGGCGCACTTGATCGCGTAACAGGTGTAAGCCTTGGTGTAGACCATTGGGACGTTGATCCCTTTGGCATCCAAACCCGATGTTCCGTCAAAGTCTGCCAAAACACGGTCTTCCATGATCTCCAGCCGCACCCGCAGATCAACGGGCTTGCTGTAGCCATCAATCGTCATGGCACCGTGCGCAACACCATGATCGAGCGCATTGATCTTCTCCAACGTCGCCCGACGCGAGTTTTCGAGGATAAAGGTCGAGACCTCACCCAGATCATCGAGGGCAAACTCGTCCATCATTTCAATCAACCGGCGATGGCCAATTTCGTTGCAGGTTGCCAGTGCATAGACATCACCCACCAGCTGATCCGGCTCGCGCACGTTGCCACGAATGATCCGCATCAGCGTTTCATCGACCTTGCCTTGGTCCGCAAAACGCATGATGGGGATATACAGCCCCTCCTCGTAAATCGAGTTCGCATCCGCACCAAAACCGCGCCCACCAATATCGACGATATGCGCTGTACACGCGAAATAGCCCACCAACGCCCCGTGCTTAAACGACGGTGTAACCACTGTAATATCATGCAGGTGGCCGGTGCCTTCCCATGGATCATTGGTGATGTAGACGTCACCGTCTTTCATCGTCTCCACACCAATGCGCCGCATGAAGTGCGGGACGGCATCAGCCATGGCGTTCACATGCCCCGGCGTGCCGGTTACCGCCTGCGCCAGCATCCGGCCTTGTGCGTCATAGACGCCTGCGGACAGGTCACCGGCTTCGCGGACCGATGTTGAAAACGCGGTGCGCACCAGCGCCTGAGCCTGCTCTTCAACAACCGAAATCAGTCGGTTCCACATGACTTGCTTGGATACAGTCGATGCCATGATGTTACCCTTTCACCTGAAGGTCGATGCAGCCATCCGCTTGAACGCTGGCCGAGCGGCTAGAAGGGACGATGATTGTGGTTTCGTCCTCAGTAATAATGGCCGGCCCAGAAATCCGCTGACCCAGCGTGAAGGTATCCCGCTCGATCACGGGTGCCTCAACCGTCCGTCCCAATGCGGCGTCAAAAACCGTACGCGTCCCCTGCGGTAGAGCGTCAGCAGTTGCGGCGGTTGCGGGCACGCGCTCTGCTTTGGGCGTCGGCGTGGTTGCGTTAACGGCCCAAACCGTCGCTTCAATCTCCAACCCCGCAACGGTGCGCCCAAACAGTTGGGTGTAGTCACGCTCGAACAAGGCTTGAAACGTCGCTCGATCCGGTTTGGCCGCTTGCTCAGCCGTCAGGTTGATGGGGATTTCCCACCCCTGCCCTCGGTACCGCATATAGACCTTATATTCCGCCTCAATCGGCGCGTTGGCGTCACAAGAACGGACTAACGTCGTCGCCTCCTCGCGCAGCTCTGCGAGTGTTGAGGCAATGATCGACGGCTCAAAGGCTTTGAACTCCACAAACACCGACCGCGTGGCTTCGAAGCTGAAGGGGGCTTTGAGGAAGCCAATAGCAGAGCCAACGCCTGCGCCCGTTGGCACCAAGCAACGATGAATCCCCAATTTCTCGCACAAGCGTGCGGCGTGAAGCGGTGCCGCGCCGCCGAATGCGATCATGGTATAGTCGCTCAAGTCTTCGCCGTTTTCGACCGCATGAACCCGCGCTGCGTTAGACATGTTTTCATCCACGACTTCCGTTAATCCGTAAGCCGCCTCAACAGCATCCAAATCCAACTTTTCACCAATGTGGGCGCGTATGGCGGCGCTCGACGCGGCCTTGTCCAGCGGGATCGTGCCCCCGGCAAAGTTGTCAGGATCCAGCTTGCCTTGCAGCAGGTCGCCATCGGTAACCGCTGGACGCTCACCACCCCGGCCATAGCACGCCGGACCGGGTTCCGAGCCAGCCGATTCCGGTCCAACACGGATCTGGTTCAAGGCATCCACGTGCGCCAAAGACCCGCCTCCAGCACCGATTTCGACCATATCGATGACAGGGATCGAGATGGGCATCCCCGATCCCTTCTTGAAGCGATAGGTGCGGGCAACTTCGAACACGCGTGCGGTTTTGGGGGTTTGATCCTTGATCAAGCAGATTTTGGCCGTAGTGCCCCCCATGTCGAACGACAGCACTTTATCCAGATCGTAACGCCCCGCGATGTGCGCAGCGAAAACAGCACCGCCCGCAGGACCACTCTCCACCAATCGCACCGGGAATTCAGCCGCATTTTCCAGCGAGATAATCCCACCGCCCGAGTGCATCAAGAAGATTGGACAATCCGCACCTTGCTCTCTCAAGCGCCCGGCCAACCGTCCCAAATAGGACTTCATCAACGGCTTGATATACGCATTGGCTGCCACGGTATTGAAGCGCTCGTATTCGCGCATCTGTGGTGAAACCTCACAAGACAGCGAAAGCGCCACGTTCGGCAAGCGCTGGGCAAAGACCTCGCCAATCAACCGCTCATGCTGGTCGTTCAGGTAAGAGTGTAGCAGCCCAACGGCGACACTCTCGTAGCCCGCTGCATCAATCGTGTCACACAGCGCCTCGACCTCAGCCCGGTCCAGCGGGATCAGAACGTCACCGTTGGCATCAATCCGCTCGCTGACGGTCAGGCGTTGCTGGCGTGGCAGCAAGGGGTCCGGCAGGACCAAGTCCAGATCGTACTGCTCAAACCGGCTTTCAGTCCGCATTTCGATGACATCACGAAAACCTTGCGTGGTGATCAGCGCCGTCTTCGCCCCACGGCGTTCAATAAGCGCGTTGGTGGCCAGCGTTGTACCGTGGATGATCTGCTCAATCGCCGAAGCCGGAACCCCAGCGCGCTCGCATACGCGGTTCATGCCTTCGATGATGGCATTCTCCGGTGCGGCGTAGGTGGTCAGCACCTTGATCGACGTGAGCCCCTTGGGACTTTCCAGAACAACGTCCGTAAACGTACCGCCAATATCGACGCCCAGCCGAACTTCCATGCCAACCTGCTCCTGTGGTTCTGCCCCAAATTGAGGATCACTTTCTCCCGCAGGAGCGCTCAATGCCAATTATAAGAGTTAATCCCGGCGATACAGTAAATTTATAAAACAACCGCCTGCGCCGTCTCCAGCGCGCGTTCTACCAACAGGGGTTTCCGCTCCTCGCTAAACCGTGCGCTGCTCAGCAGAGGTTCTGGTCGCCAATCATGATCCATTGCCCGCAACCGCTTATCGGCGATGTCGTCCTGCACCATGCACAGTGGCAACAACCCAAAGCCCAACCCCTGACGGACAAGGTTTTGCGCCACAGACAGGTTCGACGAGGGCACCAGTGACGGGGCATCCAAACCGAACCGGGTGAGATAGGTTTGAAATTCGACAAAAGGCTGCGTCCCCTTGGCGGGTAGAAATAGCGAATGATGCGCCAGCGCTTCGCTCACCGTCATATCTGCTGGTGCACGCCCCTCGCTCGCTACCCAGACAAAGGCATGCTGATCCAGCTCCATAAAGCCCAGCCCGGGTATGGGTCTGCTTTCCGTCTGAAAGCACAGGTCCAACTCGCCATCCTGCATGCGCTCCAACAAGTCGCGCGAAAGCTCGACTGTCAATTCGACCCGGACCGATGGCAAAGCCTGCGCAAACGCCGCAATAAACGGCTTCAGCCACGAATGCGCTACCACCTCACTCACGCCAAGCCGCAACACCCCATCCAATACCTCCGGCGCATCAGCCGCGATCAAGAATGCATCTCGGTGATTCAACGTCTCCCGCGCCATAGGCAGCAATTCGCGCCCCTTGGCGGTCAATGAGGTTTTGCCGGGTCCACGCGCAAACAGGCTCAAACCCAACTGCGCTTCCAAGGTGGCAAGGCGGTTTGAGATGTTGGGTTGCGTGGTGTTCAGCCGCTCAGCCGCACCGCCAAAACTTCCTGCGTCGGCCACAGCGACAAAGGCTTCAATCGATTTGAGACTCAGCTTAGACAGAGCGCCCTACTCCCCCCGTGGATAGCGTTGATTATCTTCCAACACGTTCAGGTCCATGTGATTACGCATGTAGCGTTCGCTGGCTTGCTGCAAGGGTTGAAAGTCCCAAGGATAGTATTGACCATTGCGCAAGGCGTCGTAAACCACCCAGCGCCGCGCCTGACTTTCCCGAACCTGCGCATCAAAGAGCGGTAAATCCCAGCGCTGGTCCGCCATTGCGCGCAGCCGGCTTAGGGCATCGTGGTGGGCCGGATCATCGGCGAGATTGTGCAATTCATGGGGATCAGCGTCGAGGTCGAACAGCTGCTCTGGATCCAACGTGCAGCGCACATACTTGTAGCGCGCATCACGCAGTGCCACCAATGGCGCATAGGATCCCTCGGCGGCGTATTCCATCGCCACTGGCTCCGACCGCTGCCCGCCTTGTCCCAACGGAACCAAGGATTGCCCTTCGGTCCACGGCGACAATTCTGACAGATCCGCCCCCGCCAACGCACCCAGCGTTGCTGTCACGTCGATGGTTGAGACCGGGGTTTTCACCAGTCCGGGCGCCATATCCGCGTCTGCAATCATCAGCGGCACCCGCGCTGAGCCCTCAAAGAACGTCATCTTGAACCACAGGCCGCGCTCGCCCAGCATATCACCGTGATCGCTGACAAAAACAACCGTCGCCTCTTGGCGTGTTGCTTCCAATGCCCCCAGCAATTCCCCCACTTTATCATCCAGATAAGAAATGTTGGCAAAGTACGCGCGACGACTGCGGATGATGTCTTCACGCTGTATGTCAAAGCTGCGCCAATCATTAGCGTCGAAAATGCGCTTGGAATGGGGGTCTTGCTGCTCATAGCCCAAATCCGCAATTTCCGGTTCGAGATGCGCGCAGTCTTCGTATAAATCCCAATACTTCTTGCGCGTGACATAGGGATCGTGGGGATGGGTAAAGCTGACCGTCAGGCACCAAGGCCGATCATCGCCGCTCTTTTGCGCGCCACGCCCCAAGTCGTAAATCTTTTGGACACCATGAAAAGCGACCTCGTCGTCGAATTCCATCTGGTTGCTGATTTCAGACACCCCAGCGCCCGTGACCGAGCCCATGTTGTGATACCACCAATCGATGCGCTCACCCGGCTTCCGATAGTCGGGGGTCCAGCCGAAATCGGCGGGATAGATGTCTGTGGTCAGCCGCTGCTCAAAACCATGGAGTTGATCCGGCCCCACAAAGTGCATTTTCCCCGACAAGCACGTCTGATACCCCGCACGGCGCAAATGATGAGCGTAGGTTGGAATGTCTGAGGCGAACTCCGCAGCGTTGTCGTAAACCCGCGTACGGCTCGGCAAAAGCCCACTCATAAAACTCGCCCGGCCCGGCGCACACAGCGGACTGGCGGTATAGGCGTTCTGGAACCGTGTGGAACGTTGGGCCAAGGCCCGCAGGTTTGGGGCGTGCAACCATGGGGCTGGCCCATCGGGAAACAGCGTTCCGTTGAGTTGATCAACCATGATTACCAGAATGTTTTTTGCCACGCTTGCACGCTCCCACGTTATCGCTGTCTATGAACAGGGTTTGCACTGGATTACTGCGGCAGCGCGTCCCATTCTAGGACGCCACGTGGCCGAGTTGCGACACGACGGCAAAAGCGAACGCGCAGCGCCTCTTAATCCCTTATAACCACGATCTGGTTCGTACCTTCCATCGGGAACGGTGGGGCACCCAAGCGATAAACGCGGGCTTACCCTTTGCTATTTTCGTTACCATGTTAACCGAGGCGTCCCAATGGCGAGGCGCTCAAACCGGAACCGACACCCTATATGACCCCTGCACCGCGCCCGCCCAAGCTGATAACCATCACCATGATGGCGGCCGTTGGCGTACTATCGCTCAACATGATTGTTCCGGCCTTTGGTGAAATGGCAGACGACTTTGGGGTTTCCTACGCCAACATCAGCTTTCTGTTCAGCGGCTACTTGATCATCACCGGGTTCCTGACACTGCTTGCTGGTCCATTTTCCGACCGCTTTGGCCGACGGCCTGTTGCGCTGTTTGGTGTATCGCTGTTTATCGTCGCCTCGATCGTCTGCGCGATCACGCCCAACTTAGCGATTTTGTATGCCGCCCGAATTGTCCAAGCCGTGGTGGTGGGCAGCGCCGTCATTTCTCAGGCCGTTGTCCGCGATACCTCTGTGGATCGAGCGAACACGACCCGGCGGCTGGCATCGGTGGCGATGGTGATGGGCCTTGCGCCCTTGATCGGTCCAACGACGGGCGGTTTCCTCGCGGACATGCTCGGCTGGCGTGCTGTCTTTTGGTTCCAAGCCCTCGCCGGCATTTTCACCTTTGCGCTGGTGTGGTTCGATCTCAAAGAAACCAACCTGAACCCATCCTCGACCTTTTTTGCGCAAATGCGGGATTACCCGTCGATCATCACCTCACCGCGCTATTGGGCCTATGCCGGAACGCTATGCCTTGGCGTCTCGACTTTCTTTGCCTTTCTCGCCGGTATGCCCCTGATCGGCAAAGCCGAGTTTCAGCTGAGCCAAACCCAAATCGGGATGGTGCTGGGAACGCTGACCGTCGGCTACATCGCCGCCAACGCCATCACCAGACAGGTTACCGCCCACGTATGGGATTCATCGCTGATGCTGTTTGGACGTTTGGTGGGGGTATCAGGGGCGGTAGGCTCGCTGGTGCTCTACTACAGCGGCTTCACCAGTCCGATTTTTATCATCGCGCCCTTGATCTTGCTCGGTGCTGCAAACGGCTTTTCGGTCCAACCGGCGAATGCAGGCGTCGTCTCTGTGAATCCAGCGCTGGCCGGATCTGCCGCAGGCTTGAGCGGGGCTATGGTCTATTGGATCGGAGCCAGCGCATCGGCCTTGATGAGTTTCTTGCTCAACGAAAACCCCTCACCCCTGTTCTTTATCTGGCTCCTCCTCGGTGCCACTTTGCTGAGCTTGGTCCCATCGGTGTTTAGCTTGCTGCTCGATAAGCGCGATCAAAGGGCCGGTATCCACACACGAGAAACCAAGCCCTAAGCCGGCGTTATGCCCGCCGCCGTTGCCGTCCAAGCGCCATAGCTTATGGCGCGATTGGACAGGCTCGCGTATCGCTCTTGCCTACTGTGGCCATTCCTGCCCCCTAAAAAAGATAGCTGATCATCTCTTGAACACCCCCGCCACCACGTCAAGCGCGCTCACGGCCCCCATCAATCGCCCGTTGCTGGGGATCGGTTTGGCCATTTTAGCGATGTTTAGCTTTAGCAGTCAGGACGCGCTGACCAAGCAGTTGATCGATGATCTACCGATTTCAACCGTCCTGCTCACCCGCTACGCCGCCTTTACCCTCTTCGCCTTTGCGCTCGCCGCTTTGACCGGCCCCCCGGGTCGACGAGGCATCCTGCGCAGTTTCCGCAGCAACGTTCCCCTGATGCACATCTTGCGCGGCCTGATTTTGGTGGCTGAGATTTTTGTTTTCTCCTTTGGGGTGCGGCATCTGGATTTGGGCCTTCAACACGCGCTCTTCGCCGTTTTCCCCCTTATCATCACAGCGCTGGCCATGCCTGTTTTGGGCGAGCGTGTTGGGGTTTGGCGCTGGTCTTCGGTGGCGCTGGGTTTTGTTGGTGCGCTGATCATCATCCGGCCGGGTTTCTCCACCTTCAGCGTGTTTATCGCATTCCCTCTGATCGCTGCGCTGATGTACGCGCTCTATAATCTGCTCACACGCATCGCTGGGCGCAGTGGCGACAGCTTTCAAACGTCTATGGTGTATCTGGGCCTGTTTGGATTGTTGGCCATTCTGCCTGTCGGCCTGTGGCAGTGGCAAACCCCTGTCGATCAACAGATTTGGCAATTGGCTCTGCTGTGCTGTACCGCGATCCTCGGTCACGGCGCACTGATCCTTGCGCTGATGTTTACCCAAGCCAGCGCCATTCAGCCGCTCAACTACTTGCTGCTGGTCTTCGCCTTCTTCAACGGCTTTATCTACTTCGGTGAAGTCCCCGACATCTTTACGCTGATCGGTGGTGCTGTCATCGTCTTCAGCGGCCTGTTCATCATCGTGCGAGAGCGCATCCGCGCCCGCGAGAGTTCCAGACAAGCTGCCACCAAGCCCTAACCCCCCGCCATTTGAAGAGGCACCCAAGGACGTTCAACGCCATGGCCAAACTGCTCAATTTTGCCAACGACATCGACACCGAACACCCGCACGCAGGCATTGAAGCACTCCGCGCCCTTGGCCCGGTTGTCCCGATGAAAATGCCCCTGATGGGCAAAATCCATGTCACCACCACCTATGAAGCCACCGCCGCGTTACTGACCCAGCGAGAGCGGTTTGTCTCCGAACCCAAAAACGCCGGAAAATCCGGGTCGCCGGTCCCCTTCCCCCTGCCCCCCAGCGTGCGCTACCTCATGGATGGCTTTATTCAAAAGGACGAGCCCGACCATCGGCGGCTACGTGGTTTCGTTGACAAAGCCTTCGCCAAAAGCTCGGTAACAGCGTTGGCAGAGGCGTCTTACGACCACTCCATTGAGCTTGTTGACCGCATGAAAGCCACCGCTGGGCAAAACGGCGGCGTGGACTACCTCACCGGCTTTTCGACCCTCATGCCCATGCGCGTGATCAGCGTTCTACTCGGCTTCCCGCCGCACATGCAGGAGCGGTTCCTCGAATGGATGAAACCTCTGCGCCAAATGGAAGTTACGCCATGGGGCATTTTCCGCATCTTGGGCAGTGTCGGCACGGCGTCCAAGGGGATCGAAACGTGGTCCAAAACGCTTGTGAACGCCGATGCTCAAGGGCTCATCGCTGAACTGGTCAACCTGCAAGAAGGAACAGACCGCCTTTCAGCCAACGAGATGAAAGCTATCGTTTTCACGTTGATTATCGCAGGCGGCGAGACGACCACGCACCTGCTCAACGGCGCGCTGTGGTACTTGCTCAAGCATCCAGAAATGAAGGAACACCTACGCGCAAATCCTGCTGATATTCCGGGTTTTGTTGAAGAAATGCTGCGCTGGTTCTGCCCCCTGACAACCACCAAACCTCGTCTATCGGCGTGTGATCAGGATTTTGGCGGCGTGCGGCTCAAGGCCGGTGATATGATTTTCCCGTCCCTGCTCGCGGCCAATACTGACGAGGCCGTCTTTACCGACCCTTGGACCTTTGACCTCAAGCGCAGTAACGCGGTTCAGCACATGGCCTTTGGTTCGGGCATTCACAACTGCTTAGGCCGACCGCTGGTGCGGATCGAAGCCCAGGCCGCGTTAGAGGTGCTCCTCGACCGCTGGCCTGATTTTCAGGCTGATGAGGGCGGCAAAGAGCCTTGGTACATGTTCAAAAACACCATGGGACGTCGGAGTTTCAAGTGGCTGCGGATGAGGTCCGCCTAGCAACGGCGCAGCACCACATACCACCCGGTTGGCGTCACATCGCTTTCGAACAGCCGATCCGGGTCACGAGAAACGATCTCAGCCGCCCCGCTCGAAACCAAGCCTGCCAGCACAGCCCCAAAGCGCCCCTGATCCCACACGTCCTGATGCACGGTACAAATCAGCACGCCACCGGGTCGCAACACCTCAATCAGCGCCTCAAGGCAATCCCCCCCGACGTGGCCGTGGGTGAACGTGCCGGTTGAGACCAGCGCGTCAAACTGGGCTTCACCCATCTCCAAGGGCTGGTTCAAATCTTTCTCAAACCGCTCGACAATCCGGCCCTTGCGCTTGGCCACGTCCAGCATTTCTGCGGAGTAATCCAACCCATCAATCTGGCTAAACCCCTCCTCCATCAAAAAGGCAGCGAGCAAGCCCGTTCCGCAGCCAACGTCAAGAATACGCGCCGCCCGGTCCGGTACAAGCTGAGCCGTCAACGCGGCGATTTTCATCGGCGAGACATAGCCCAATCCGTCAATCATGGTGCCGTCATAGGTTTCCGCCCAATCTCGATAAAGCGCCTTGGTCTCTTCGTCGTTGGCTCCATCCAGCTCATAAGCACGGCGGAGCAACGCTTGGGCTTGCTTGTCCTTCATAGGGGTCTCCATAAAAAGGATCGTGTTCTGCTCATAAAACCCCATTAAAGTCTGAACACCAAGGCGCAAGCAAAGTCTGGCACCTTTTACGATATTCCTGTAAGTGAACATTTATTCATTAAAAGCACCAAAGGTTTCTGCCCCCTATGGCTACGCCTGATCCCCGCTACTTGAGCGGTCTCCCCGTTAAAAAACGTATTCTGGCCGAAGTTGCCGAGGCCATTAGCGCCCTCTCTGGCGCTGCGCCCTTGCCGCGGTTGGTATCCATCTCCATCGGCGATACCCCGGAAGTCGCCGTGTATATTCGCGGGCAAAAGCGTGCGGCAGAACAGGTTGGTTTGCCGTTTGATGACCAGTATTGGCCCGGTGATATCACGGCTGAAGACGCCAAAGCGCGGCTGGTGGCAATGAATGATGATCCTGACGTTTTGGGCGTTATTTTGCAGCGTCCGGTTCCAGAGCACTTGAACGTCCGCTCGCTCCAAGGCGCTATTCACCCGCTTAAAGATGTCGAAGGCATGAACCCGGCGTCGATCGGTAATATGGTCTATAACGACTTGGCGCTGGCACCCTGTACAGCCGCGGCATCGGTTGAGATGATCAAAGCGACGGGTTTAGACCTGCATGGTCTGGAAGTCGTGATGATTGGTCATTCCGCGATTGTCGGCAAACCAGCGGCGTTCATGCTGATGGCCGAAGGCGCGACTGTGACGGTCTGTCACCACATGACCCGCTCGGTCGCTGCGCACTCGCGGCGGGCTGATGCAATCTTGGTCGCTGTCGGCATTCCGAACTTTATTACCCCAGAAATGGTCCGTCCCGGCGCGGCTGTGATCGACATTGGCATCAACCAAATCGACGATGGAGCCGGCGGAACGCGGATTGTCGGTGACGTTGATACAGAGGCGGTCAAAGAGGTTGCGAGTTGGGTAACGCCTGTACCGGGCGGCGTTGGACCGGTTACCGTCGCTATCCTCATGCGCAATGCCCTCACCGCCTTGCGCCGTCAGCGTGAATTGGGGTGGACGGCATGAAACGCTCAACCTTCGAATTGGCCGGTTGGATCGTCTTTCTGCTCTGCGCCATCTGCTTCATCATAACCAGTGTGGGCAGCTTTTGGGGCATGACAGGCAGCCTGCTGTTCCTGCTCGGCTGTGTGTTATTTCTCGTCCCTTACTTTGTTGATCTCGACAAAGACTAGCGGCGGATTTACCAGCCCATTGCATCGGCCAGACGAGTAACGGTGCGCTCGGGGTTGCGGAGTTTGTCCAGACCAAAGAGGCCGAAACGGAAGCTTTTGTAGTCTGGACCTTCTTCGATGGCCAAGGGAACGCCCGCTGCGATCTGTAAGCCATTAGCGGCGAAAACGGAGCCGTTCTGGTAATCGGCTGAAGGGGCGAAGCTGACCACCACCGGTGACGCCTGGAAACCCTCGGCTGCCACGCTTTGAAAGCCTTGGGTAGCGAGCAGGTCACGAACATTCTGACCGATCTTGATTTGCGCCGAGCGACAGTTTTCCAGACCAAATTCCAAGGTTTCACGCATGTTGTCCGCGAAGCTCAAAAGCGAGTCCGTCGGCATGGTGGCGTGATAGGCGTGACCACCATTGAGGTAGGCCTGCATGATCTGATGCCACTTCGCCAAATCCAGTGCAAAGCTGCTCGGCTGGTTGTCGCCCAAGCGCTCGACCGCACGCTCGCCCAGGCAGACGACACCAGAAGACGGCGTGGAGGACCAACCCTTTTGCGGCGCGGTGACCAGAACGTCGATGTTCAAGTCCTGCATATCCACCCAAAGCGAGCCTGAGGCCACGCAATCGAGCACGAACAGACCACCCTGAGCGCGGACCGCTGCGCCAACGGACCGGATATAGTCTTCGGGTAACACCATGCCGGCCGATGTTTCGACATGCGGGGCAAAGAACACCTCCGGTTGGTAGGTCGCGATGTGTTCAAGAACTTCGTCTAACGGCTTAGGCTGAAACGGTGCCGTTGCGCCTTCCCCAACCCGCTGGGCCATGAGAACAGGCGCCTGATAGCCCGGCTCAATCGCGTCAAAAATTTGCGTCCAACGGTAGGAAAACCAGCCATTGCGAAGGAAGGTCTTGCGCTTTCCCATACCAAATTGGCGCGCAACGGCTTCCATCGCGTAAGACCCGCCACCGGGCACCAGAACCATCGATGCCGCGTTATAGGTTTCCGTCAAACCCGTATGCAGCTCGTTCATGCACGTCTGAAAACGGTGCGACATGTGATTGACAGAACGGTCTGTGAAAACGACGGAATATTCGAGCAGGTCTTGCGGGGTCATGGTGCATTCCAAGCGTTGAAGACAAAGAAAAACAGAGTAGAGCGGGAGAGAGAGAGAGAGAGAGAGAAAGGGTTAGAGAGAGTTCGTGAGAAGCGACCCCCTCCGAAAGCGACTAGGCTGCCACATCAAGGTGAAGGGGTGCCTCGATGGGCAGACCTAGCGTTTTCAGCCCGAGGAATGTGAGCTCCTCGCGCCAAGCTTCAACGTCATCAACCACCAGAACCAGCGGTTTTACGGTGGCAAACATGGTTTCCAAAGCCTCCCGAACGCCCGGCCCTTCGCTATCGTAAAGATCGACGGGCAGCTGCTGATAATTGATGAAGCCTTGGTTCAGGACTTTGAGGACGGGTTCCTCAATCGGACGTCCAGCGGTGGAACCGATGCTGGTGCGCAGGTCCAAAACGGTGCCAAAACCCTGGCTCACCAGACGGGTTGCCGTGTCGCGTTTCAAGGTCGAAACAAGTGTCAATTCCATGATCATTCATCAGTCCTCCACAAGTGTATGACCTCACAAAGCCACAGTCCGGGCTTCTTTTCACGCAAAAGCGTGTCAGAGTGTGTGTTGTGTACTTTACATCTTTACAAATTGTGAAAGTTGTAAAGTACTGTTGCCATGGAAACCGGAAAGCTCTTTATCGGGCCGCGCTTGCGTGCCCTTCGTCTGGAACGAGGTCTGACACAAACGGACTTCGCCCGCTTGCTTGGGGTCAGTGGTTCGCTGGTAAACCTGCTCGAACGTAATCAGCGGAGCGCGTCTTTAGCCGTGCTCATGCGGCTCAGTGACGTGTTTGGGCTGGAGATGCAGGAGCTGACCTCAGCCAACACGCAAGTCTCGTTGCAACAGCTGCGGAAGACCTTGTCGGATCCGGCGGTGGGTGTCGACGATATCTCGATCGACGAATTACGCTCGGCGATGGATCTCGCGCCCAAAGTGGTTGACGGGTTAATGGCGCTTTTTGACAGCTATCAGGTGGTGCAAGAGCGATTGGCCGGAACCCTTGAGACGACCGAAGACCGATCAAAAAGCCTGCGGGCCAGTGAGCAGCGCGTGCACGAATTTTTCCAACGCAAGGGAAATTACTTCGAAGAACTGGAAACGATTGCTCAGGATTTCCGTGCCCGTCACAGCGTGTCTAACGACCATGCGCTCAGCCTGCTGTCAAACATCCTGAAAGCTGAACACGGGACCACGGTGAAAGTGGTTGAGCACGAAGTGATGACCCCTTCGGTGCGGCGCTATGATGCCAATGAGCAGACACTTTACCTGTCGGACGCGCTGGACCATGGCAATAAGGTTTTTCAGCTCGCGCATTGGATCGGGTTGATGGTCTATGCGGATCAAGTAGACGACGTGGTTCGCCAAGCAGAATTTACCGACCAGCATGATGCAGCGCGGGCACGTGTCGCGCTGTGCGACTACTTTGCCGCCGCCTTGCTGATGCCCTATGAGCCCTTCCTCGATGCCGCCAAGAAATGGGCCTATGACTTTGAACGGTTGGCGGCGTCATTCAGCGTGTCCTATGAGCAAGTGTGTCAGCGCGCGACAACCTTGCAGCGCCCGTCAAACCGGGGGATTCCGTTTTTCTTCCTGCGTGTGGACAAGGCGGGGAACGTCTCCAAACGGTTTAACGCGTCGAGCATCCAACTGGCACGCTACGGCGGCACCTGTCCCCGGCTGGACGTACACTATTGCTTCCGCGTGCCGGGGCGCATCCTGACCCAACGCGTCGAGATGCCGGACGGGGCCGAATTTATCACGATCAACCGGACCGTTTCTCGCCCGGCGAGCCGCTTCAATCAAGAAGATCGCCGACAGGCTGTTTCAGTCGGATGTGCCATTCAGCACGCGCCGGAACTGGTTTATGGCGCCGACAATACCTTTGGTTTGCCCGGCACAGCGACAGAGATCGGCGTGAACTGTCGGCTGTGTCCCCGAGCCATGTGCGACCAGCGTGCACACGAGTCTATTGTCCGCCAAATGCCACTCACAGAGTCCCGTCGCGGCCAAAATCGGTTTGAAAATTGATTTACTGCGGTTAATTTTTGTTTCCTGGACATATCGACAGGTTGGCAAAGCGCGGGTAGCATTTCCTCTCACATTCGAAAAAGAGGGAACCATCATATGTCAAAGCGAGTTGCCATCATCGGCGCAGGTCCGTCGGGTCTGGCACAGTTGCGAGCGTTTCAGTCTGATCAAGCCAAGGGCGCAGACATTCCAGAGGTTGTTTGTTTTGAAAAGCAAAGCGATTGGGGTGGTCTGTGGCGCTATGATTGGCGGACGGGTCTCGATGCTAAGGGTGAGCCCGTTCATGGGTCCATGTACCGCTATCTTTGGTCCAATGGTCCAAAGGAAGGGCTGGAGTTCGCTGATTACTCCTTTGACGAACATTTTGGAAAACCCATTGCGAGCTATCCGCCGCGGGCGGTGTTGTTCGACTATATCGAGGGCCGGGTTAAGAAGGCTGGAATCCGCGACTGGATCCGCTTTGAAACAGCCGTGCGCCGCGTGGAAGAGACCGCTGCTGGCGGATTTCGCGTGGTTTCAGAAGACCTCAACAGTGGTGAAGAAACCGACGAGCACTTTGACCATGTCGTCGTCGCCTCCGGGCACTTCTCAACCCCCAATGTGCCACACTACCCGGGCTTTGACCGCTTTGGTGGCCGGATCCTGCACGCGCATGATTTCCGGGACGCCGTCGAGTTCAAAGATCAGGATATTCTGATCCTCGGCTCCTCCTATTCCGCCGAAGATATTGGATCCCAGTGCTGGAAATACGGTGCGAAGTCGATCACGTGTTGCTACCGCACCGCACCGATGGGGTACGACTGGCCAGACAACTGGAAAGAAGTGCCCGCGCTGCAGCGGCTTGAGGGCAAGACAGCGCACTTTAAGGACGGTACCTCTCAGGCCGTGGATGCCATTATTCTCTGCACGGGCTACTTGCACCACTTCCCGTTCATGGAAGAGAAACTGACACTCAAGACCACAAACCGGCTGGCGACGGCGGACCTGTTCAAGGGCGTTGCTTTCGTCGGGAACACGGATCTGTTCTACTTGGGCATGCAGGACCAATGGTACACTTTCAACATGTTCGACGCCCAAGCATGGTGGGTTCGAGATGCCATCATGGGCCGCATTTCCGTGCCCACGGACCCCAAGGCGCTGGCCGCTGACGTCGCGGCCCGTGAAGCGGAAGAAGAGGCGCAGGCCGATGGCTATGGCCCCATTGTGTATCAGGGTGCTTACGTCAAAGAGCTGATGGATGAAACGGACTACCCCAGCTTTGACGTTGAGGTCGCCAACCAAGCTTTCAAAGAGTGGAAAGGCCACAAGAAGAAAAACATCATGACGTTCCGAGACAATGGCTATGTTTCTCCGCTCAGCGGCAAACGAGCGCCAGCGCACCATACGCCATGGAAAGACGCCCTCGACGATAGTATGGAAGCGTACTTGAAGTCGTAAAATTTAAGAGTGCCGTAACGCAATACTGCCTTACGGCACTACAATTCCACTGGTTCCCACCCTACTTAACCTGTGCGAAGAGGCGACCGACGACGTAACAACAGAGAGAACCGGGCCGTTGACGAAGAATGAAACCGACAGTGCGATCATGACAGAAGCGGAAGGCTTGCAAGCGCCGGTTCTGAAACAAGATCCTCACAAAGTTGGCACGGACCAGCAGGAAAAAGTCCTGGAAGTGGCGATTGGCCGCGAAGTTAAGGCTGTCCGCAAGCAGCAGAACATTACGGTTTTGGAGCTGTCCAAAAAGACCGGAATCTCGCCGGGTATGCTGTCCAAGATTGAAAATGGTCTGACATCGCCCTCGCTGACGACGCTGCAGACCCTTTCTGAAGCGCTGTCGGTGTCACTCACATCGTTCTTTCGCCGCTTCGAAGAGCAGCGTTCTGCTGTACTGGTCAAGGCAGGCAGCGGTATGGACGTTGACAGAGCGGGCACGCGCGCGGGTCACCAGTACAATCTGCTGGGGCACGTGGGCTCGAATGCCAGTGGGGTGATCGTTGAGCCTTACCTGATCGAGCTGACCACAGAATCTGATACCTTTGCGACGTTCCAGCACGATGGGATCGAGTTCATCTACATGCTCGAAGGCGAAGTGGACTATCACCACGCCGGCCAAGTTTATCGATTGGAACCGGGCGATAGCTTTACCTTTGACGCCGATGCGCCACACGGACCGGGGAAACTAACCACCCTGCCGGCGCGCTATTTGTCGATCATCACCTACCCGCAATAAGACAAAACCCCGCCCGACCGCCCGGATGCAAGGGCGTGTGACCAAACGGAAAAGGCGACCCCAAGAGGTCGCCTTTGCTTTTTTCGTGGTCTTGGTCTGCACGACGGACGGCTGAAGAGGCTTAGTCGTCCTCGGGCCATGTACCCAGCGAAGTTTCCGCACCATCGTCAAACTGCGACAAGTACTCAAGAATAGCCGGACGGTTATCGATGAAACCCTTGTAGGTCGCCAACTCAACCGGCAAATCCCGCAACACGCGATGCAAGCGCCGGCCCCATTTGGGCTGGCTGACCAAATCCTGCAAGCTGATCAGGTAACAGCGGATCGGAAACACCAGCGCATTGGACCGCGGCAAGCGCCAGAAAGACTGGAGCTCCACCCGCAGGTGCTGTTTGGTGCCAATATTTTCGGAGGTGAGCGTGGTCTTTTGAATGCCCCACTTGTGATAGTTTTCCGGGCTGGTATCGAGCAGTGGGTTCACCGTCATGGTCCAGTTCAAACGACGCGCAGGCGCGCCAATCTGGACCGCCGTCAGGAACTTCAGCGCGCGCTGGAAAATCCCCAACTCGTGCGCCAAAGGAACCGGCGCGTGCCATTCGAAAAAGTTCATGCCGATGTCAAAATCAAGCGACCAGTCAGCCTGAGTGGTCACCATGCCGGCGTCCATCCAGAGGTTGCCTTCGCGTTGATCCAGAACGCAGAAATCGCCCTGCGCTTGGCGCGTGATGTATTCCATCGGGCCGTAAGGCAGAGTGGTTTCGTCGCCAAAGGTAAAGGTATCATCGATGCCCAATGGCCGGTTGATCCAATGCCAGCGGTCGCCGTCTTGGTGCAGCGTGAACAAGTCAGGGTAGTCCTTGGCCTTTGCGACCATGATCAACTCAAGCAAGTCCCACCCGGCCAGCGTCATATGCGGCAGGGATTGGCACCGCAGCGGGTCGTCAGCGAGCACCAAAGCCCGGTCCCGCATCTCTGAGACGTAATGCTCATCCACATCAAACGATTTTTCATAGACGCTTCCGGCGCGCACGGGGGTGTGCGGCTCCATATTGACGGCGTACATGTAGCTGTCTTTGTCGAACGGGAAAGGAAACCGCTTGATGGCCTCCGGTGAGTTCGAGAAGCTGTAGTCGTCACGAAAAGTCTCGTCTTTAAAGACCATGCCCATGATGCACGACCCTCCTTATTTTTGAGTGGCGCCGTCTAGCGCTCCAAAACCAATTTGCTCCCGGAAAAGCGCGACATGCAGGGCATAATCGCCTGCTTGCTGGCGCGCTGTTCGTCGGTCAGCCAGTGGTCGTTGTGTTCGATGGTCCCATCGCAGGCGATGATCTTGGTTTCGCACTGTCCGCACGCACCACCCCGGCACATGTACGGCGCATCCACGCCGGCTGCCTCGATCGCTTCCAACAGCGACTGCCGCTCGCCCACGTCGACGGTTAGACCGCTTTTGGCAAGCTCCACCGTGAAGGGCTGACCCGGTTGTGGTGCGACGAATTCCTCGTGGTGGATGTTCTCAATCGGCCAGCCAACCGACCGGGCTTGATTGATCACAATATCGATCATGGGCTTTGGACCACAAACATAGAGGTGCGTGCCCAAGGGCTGGCGCGCCATCACGCCGGTCAAGTCGCGGTCGGGGTCTTCGTTATCGAAGTAAGTGGTCAGGCTGACGGCTGCATCATCACTAAGGTCCGCCAAATACGCCGTTTTGGCCGGCTCGCGGGTGAAGTAGTGCAGCTCAAAGTCTGCTTTGCCGGCGGTCCCCAATCGACCTTTTTGCGCCTTCAGCTGCTTGATCTGGCTGAGGAACGGGGTGATCCCGATCCCGCCGGCAATCATCAGGTGCTTTGACGCTGTACGATCGAGGGAAAACAGGTTGTTCGGCATGGAAAGACGAACCCGGTCGCCCTGCTTTAGCTTGGTGTGCAGATAGAGCGAACCGCCCCGCCCCCCGTCATCTCGGCGCACCGAAATGGCGTAAGTCGCCGTATCAGAGGGGTCACTCATCAAAGAGTATGGGTTCAGGCGTCGGGTTCCATCGTCGTCCATCTCAACGACCACATGCGCGCCACCGGAAAACGGGGGAAAGGCGTGGCCGTCAGCCCGTTGGAACTCAAACCGCTTGATCTCGTCGGTGACCTCAACAATGTCTGAAACAACAACGTCCAACTTCAGTTTCTCGTTGCTCATGGAAACACCTCCTCAGCCGGGGGCACATTGCCGTGGTCTTCGGCGTCGATGCGAACCGCTTGAAACGCAGCGAGGCGACGAGAATAATGGTCGCGCACGAACAGATGCAGATCGCAGTGGGGGCACTGATAGGGATCAGTGGTGACATCCTCGGCAATCCCCTTGCAATGCACGCACTGAACACGGCGGGCCAAGGAGCCTCGATGCTCGGTCTGGATCGACATGTGGGAGATACCGGCGGCCATGATATCGCGCATGGCCTGGCCCATCAGTCCTTCGGTGCCTGTGAGGTAGAATTGGGTGCCCATTCGGCAGTCTTCCAGCGACCGCACCAAGCGGTTAAGCGCGCTGGATATATGAGAGGCGACGTAAAACTTCGGGGCGCCCAAAGCCTTTAACGCTGCCTGAAACGTCTCGCCGCTGCGGCCCGGCACGTAAATGATATGGGCCGCGCTCCAGAAGTCTTTGTCCGCCACTTTCGCCACGTCGAGGATGGCTTCTGCCCCCTCTGCGTTGGCCACAAAGACATGCTCGGACCCTGTGCGGGCCTCCAACACGCCGTAAACCGGGCGGCTTTTGATCGAGGGTTCAAAATGGGTTTTGGTCATAGAATCCGTCACCGATGGTTTGATCGTCGAAAACGGGAAATCGTGCGAGCGCTCTAGACCAAACTCGCACGATTGCCGAGGAGTGCGCTGCTTAGCCTTTGGCTGTGCGGCGCTTCTTGTCTGGGTCGTAAAATGGCATGGAGTGCGCCTTACACGCCACGTCACCACTTTCGTTGGCGACCACCATTTCCGTCCCGTCAACGGCGCAATCAACCGGCATCCGCGCGATACCGACGTTGTGCTTGTTCACGCTGGAGTACATGCCAACAGTGACGACGCCCACTTGCTTGCCGTCCTTCATCAGCGGCGCCCCTTCGTCAGCGGGGGTTGTACCGTCGAGCATCACACCGTAAATCTTAAAGCGCTCCTTGCCCTTGAGCCGGTAGTGCTCCTCCGCACCGCGGAAACCCACTTTGCCCGGAGACACGGTAAAGTCGAGGCCGAGCTCCCATAAGGTGTCGCCGGTGACGTCGTTCTCAAACGGGTACATTTCAGAGTTATCGTAAGGGAAGAACAGCAGGTAGGATTCCGCGCGGAGCAAATCCAGCGTGGTAAAGCGCGTCGGGATGATGCCCATCGGCGCGCCTTCTTCAACGATCCGGTCCCAGATGGTCGGCGCGTCTTGGCCACGACAGAAAATCTCGTAACCGCGCTCCCCCGTGTACCCCGTGCGCGAAATCATGACCGGCAGGTCAAACAGCGCGGTCTGCATGTGCGCAAAGTACGGCAGATCCCGGATACCCGGAACGTAGGTGCTCAGAAACTCAACCGACAGCGGACCTTGAAACGAAATATCGTGCAGGTTGTCGTCAAAGCGGATCGAAACATCACGGCCCGTTGCGGCCATGGTCAGCGCCTCGTGACCTGCGCCAGAACCGTGTACAACCATCCAAGCGTTCGGGCCGGTGCGGTAGATCACACAATCATCCACGAACTTGCCCGCTTCGTTGAGCATGCAGGCGTAGCTTGAGCGACCCGGCTTGATCTTCTCTACATTCCGCGTGGTGGCGCGATCAATCACGTGAGACGCGTGCGGACCGGTGATGTGCACCTTCTTCAGACCCGACACGTCCATCACACCTGCTTTGGTGCGGATGGCAACGTACTCTTCTTCTTGGTTCTTATCGTAGGTCCAGGCTGTTCCCATACCGGACCAATCTTCGAGCGTTGAGCCCATCGCGCGGTGGCGTTCACCCAGCGTGGAAAATCTCCAGGAAGCGGTCATCGTTTATCTCCGATTAAAAATCATCTGCGGTTTTCTCGACAGCGAACCCCGGATCCGACTGTCAACGTGCCGGTATGTTGAAAAATCCAGTCCCGCTTTGCAAGACTATTGGTGAATTTTTTTTCTTAAAGGGAATATTTTTCGAGGGCCGTGCGTAACTTTTGATAAAGACCTTTGGTAACTTTTAAGACGAAAGCAATTAACGTCATGACTTTGAAACTAGACTGAGCTAGACCCCTTAATTCAAATTGGCATGCGGCGAAAAATTCTCTGCCAAGAAACTTTTTTTCTTTTCAGTTGAATTTTTGAGCGTCTATAGTGTGTGCACTAAGAGCCTGTGCCGCCACCGATGACAGGGTGAAGCGCGCAAGAGAACCAAGGAACTTTGTATGTGTGGAATTGTTGGATTGTTTCTTAAGGACGACAGCTTGTCTCCTCAGCTGGGGGGGATGTTGTCAGAAATGCTGGTGACCATGACCGATCGCGGCCCGGACAGTGCGGGCATCGCGCTCTATGGTGCCTCGGAAGGCTCTAGCTTCAAGGTGACCGTTCAGTCTGATGACCCTGCGACCGGGTTCAACGGTTTGGCAGCCCACCTGTCAGCAGCAACCGGAAGCCCTTGTCGTATCGAGGAAAAATCCACCCACGCCGTCATTTCAACCGATGGCGACAATGCTGAAAAGCTGGTCGCACACCTGCGCGATGCGCACAGTGCGCTGCGGATCATGTCCACCGGCGACAGCATGGAAATCTACAAAGAAGTCGGCCTGCCCAAGGATGTCGCAGCCCGCTTCAACATCAACCAGATGAGTGGCACGCACGGCATTGGCCACACGCGGATGGCGACTGAGTCCGCCGTTACCACCATGGGCGCGCACCCCTTCTCAACCGGCGCGGACCAGTGCCTTGTCCACAACGGCTCGCTGTCGAATCACAACAGCCTGCGCCGTCGCCTGCGCCGCAATGGTGTGCATATCGAGACCGAGAACGATACTGAAGTCGCAGCCGCTTACCTGACACACCGCATGAATCAGGGGCGCAACCTTGGTGAAGCGCTCGAAGACAGCCTCGACGACCTCGACGGCTTCTTCACCTTTGTCGTCGGAACGAAGAATGGCTTTGGCGTGTTGCGCGATCCGATTGCTTGCAAGCCCGCCGTGATGGCCGAGACCGATCAGTATGTCGCCTTTGGCTCTGAATACCGCGCTCTGGTCTCCTTGCCCGGCATCGACACCGCGCGTGTTTGGGAGCCTGAGCCTGCCAACGTTTACTTCTGGGAGCGCTAAGCCATGCCCACGATTGATCTCGCTCAGGATGGCCTGCGCGCACTAAACAAGACGCTACAGAAAGCCGCGCGCGACGTTGCGGCGACCCAATCGAACGAAACCGATTGGACCATTGAGAATCCAAAGGGCTCGCACGCGATTGCGGTCGGTTTGGATGGCCCGATTGAGGTCACTGTGGCTGGTTCTACGGGCTACTATTGCGCTGGCATGAACAAGGAAGCCAGCATCAACGTTCACGGTTCAGCCGGTCCGGGCGTGGCCGAGAATATGATGTCCGGCACCGTGGTGATCGAAGGCGACGCCAGCCAGTACGCAGGCGCGACCGGGCGCGGTGGCTTGCTGGTGGTCAAGGGCAACGCCGCCTCGCGCTGTGGCATCTCGATGAAAGGCATCGACATTGTCGTCCACGGCAACATCGGCCACATGTCGGCCTTTATGGCACAGAGCGGCACGTTGGTTGTTTGCGGTGATGCGGGTGATGCGCTGGGCGATTCCCTCTATGAAGCCCGGCTGTTCGTGCGGGGTTCGGTGAAGAGCTTGGGCGCGGATTGCATCAAGAAGGAAATGCGCCCCGAGCATCTCGAATTGCTCGCCAACCTGCTGGAGCGGGCCGGATCGGACGCCAAACCCGAAGAATTCACGCGCTACGGCTCTGCCCGACAGCTTTACACTTTCAACATCGACAACGCGTCCTCTTACTAAACGCGCTGCCCGCAAATCGATACGAGGACGTTTCAGATGTCTGATAACAAGATCCCACAGACCACGCCGGTGAAGTCGGCGACGTTTGACGACCGCACCAACAGCGAAATTCGCCGCGCAGCGGCTACTGGCATTTATGACATTCGGGGTGGCGGTGCTAAGCGCCGGGTTCCCCATTTTGATGACCTGCTGTTTCTGGGCGCGTCGGTCTCCCGCTACCCGCTCGAAGGCTATCGGGAAAAGTGTGAAACCGCCGTTACGCTCGGCACACGCTACGCCGAACGGCCCATTGAGTTGGATATTCCGATTACCATCGCGGGCATGAGCTTTGGCGCGCTGTCCGGTCCGGCAAAGGAAGCCTTGGGCCGGGGCGCGACCGCTGCTGGCACGTCCACCACCACCGGCGACGGCGGCATGACGGAGGAAGAGCGCGGGCATTCGGACAAGCTGGTGTACCAGTACCTGCCCTCCCGCTATGGCATGAACCCCGACGACTTGCGCCGCGCAGATGCGATTGAGATTGTGGTGGGCCAAGGTGCAAAGCCAGGCGGCGGCGGTATGCTGCTGGGTCAGAAGATTTCAGACCGCGTTGCCGAAATGCGCAACCTGCCCCAAGGTATTGACCAGCGCTCGGCCTGCCGTCACCCCGATTGGACCGGCCCCGATGACCTTGAGATCAAGATCATGGAACTGCGTGAAATCACCAACTGGCAAGTGCCGATCTACGTCAAAGTTGGCGGCGCGCGGCCTTACTTTGACACCACGCTGGCGGTGAAAGCTGGGGCGGATGTGGTCGTGTTGGATGGGATGCAGGGCGGGACAGCCGCCACGCAGGACGTGTTTATCGAGCACGTAGGACAGCCCACGCTTGCCTGTATCCGTCCGGCGGTTCAGGCGCTGCAGGATCTGGACATGCACCGCGACGGGGTACAGCTCATCCTCTCTGGCGGTATTCGGTCCGGCGCAGATGTGGCCAAGGCGATTGCACTGGGCGCAGATGCTGTTTCCATTGGCACGGCGGCGCTGATTGCATTGGGCGATAACGACCCCGCCCTTGAAGCGGAATATCAGAAGCTCGGCACCACGGCCGGCGCCTATGATGACTGGCACGAAGGCCAAGACCCCGCCGGCATCAACACACAGGATCCGGCGCTCGCCAGCCGTCTTGACCCGATTTTGGGCGGTCGCCGCCTGTCAAATTACCTCAAGGTGATGACACTGGAAGCGCAGACCATCGCGCGCGCCTGTGGCAAGAGCCACGTGCACAACCTTGAGCCTGACGACCTGTGCGCCCTGACCATCGAAGCCTCTGCCATGGCCCGCGTTCCGCTCGCCGGAACCACGTGGATCCCTGGACACAATGGCTTTTAATGTGCGTGAAAGTGGTCTCTGATCTCCCATCAGAGGCCACTTTTGCTTTTAACCCAGACCCCAAGCGGGTTCCATCGATCGACACTTGAATGAATGAGGAGATTGCCATGACACTGGATCTAGCCACCTTCGCCAAAGAAAAAGGCGTGAAGTACTTCATGGTTTCCTACACGGATTTGTTCGGCGCACAGCGCGCCAAGCTGGTCCCGGCGCAGGCGATTGCGGATATGCAAGAAGACGGCGCAGGCTTCGCTGGTTTTGCCAGCTGGCTCGACATGACCCCGGCACACGCCGACATGCTGGCCGTGCCTGACCCCTCCTCCGTCATTCAATTGCCGTGGAAGCCCGAAGTGGCGTGGGTTGCCTCCAACCTCGTGATGGAAGACGAGCTGGTTGATCAAGGCCCGCGTAACGTCCTCAACCGCCTGATCGGTGAAGCCGAAGCGCAGGGCATGCACGTGAAAACCGGCGTCGAGGCCGAGTTCTTCTTGCTCACCCCCGAAGGCACAGAGATTTCCGACCCCTACGACACCGCTGAAAAGCCCTGTTACGACCAACAGGCCGTGATGCGCCGCTATGATGTGATTGCCGAGATTTGTGATTACATGCTGGAGCTGGGTTGGGGGCCGTACCAGAACGACCACGAAGACGCCAATGGTCAGTTTGAGATGAATTGGGAGTTCGACGACGCCCTGCGCACCGCCGACAAGCATTCCTTCTTCAAATTCATGGTCAAGTCGGTTGCGGAAAAGCACGGATACCGCGCCACGTTCATGCCAAAGCCGATTGCCGGCCTGACCGGAAACGGCTGCCACGTCCACATTTCGGTGTGGGACAAAGATGGCAAGACCAACGTCTTTGCTGACAAGGATATGGAGCTGGGTTTGTCCGCGCGCGGTCGCACCTTCCTCGGCGGGATCATGAAGCACGCCAGCGCGCTGGCGGCGATCACCAACCCAACCGTCAACTCCTACAAGCGCATCAACGCGCCGCGCACCATGTCCGGTGCAACGTGGGCGCCGAACACGGTGACGTGGACGGGCAACAACCGCACGCACATGGTCCGTGTCCCCGGTCCGGGCCGTTTCGAGCTCCGCCTGCCCGATGGCGCGGCGAACCCGTACTTGCTGCAGTCGATCATCATCGCGGCGGGCCTGTCGGGGGTGAAAACCCAAGCCGATCCGGGCAAGCGCCACGACATCGACATGTACGCCGAAGGCCACACCATCACCGACGCCCCGCGCCTCCCGCTCAACCTGCTCGACGCCCTGCGCCAGTACGAGGCCGATCCAGAGCTGATGTCCGCCATGGGCGAGGGTTTCTCCCGAGCGTACTTGAAGCTCAAGCACCAGGAATGGAACGCCTTCACCTCGCATTTCTCCCAGTGGGAACGCGAAAACACCCTCGACATCTAAGCCGCCTCACCGCGTCTTAAACGAGCTAACAACAAAGGCCTGCCGGGAAACCGCGCAGGCCTTTTTTAACTGTGCAAACAAACTTAAGCGTGTACTATTTACAAACCTTCACGCTGAGACGATGCCGTGTTTGAACGTTTAGAAAATGAAACAGTACGCTACACGGGATGTGGCCTTGACTATGTGATCCTGCAGAACGGCTTCACGTTGAAAACCTTTGGCCAGACCACGGCCATTTCAATCACCGATGTCGATGCCTTGTGGGACACTATTGCGCGGACGATTGTTGCGTCCAAACCGACGTTGGAAGGCCAAGACGTGCGGTTCCTGCGTGGGAAGTTGGATCTGACTCAAGACGAACTGGCCCAAGCCTTTGGCATCACTCGGCAGGCCGTCATTGGATGGGAGCGAAAGCGCAATGAAGCCGT
>ENA-OQVM01001253-OQVM01001253.1-marine-metagenome-genome-assembly--contig:-NODE-1253-length-34560-cov-8.177479_pt1 | contig 34560 bp, 32 predicted proteins | sample MGYA00237776_ERZ505498 | MGnify/ENA primary metagenome ERZ505498 (study PRJEB26159, sample SAMN06265151) | marine metagenome | isolation source: Helgoland LTER site | place: Germany:Helgoland, sampling...
GATAATATGCTGGGTTTCGGAACGATTGCCAAAAAGGTGTTTGGCACCGCAAACGACCGCAAAGTCAAAGCCGCCCGCCCGTTGGTCGACCAGATCAATGCGCTTGAGCCTGAGTTCGAGGCGCTGTCTGATACTGGCATCAAGGATAAGACAGAAGAGCTGGCGAAACGCGCCATGGGCGGCGAAAGCCTTGATGATCTGTTGCCTGAAGCATTCGCCAATTGTCGCGAGGCTGCCAAGCGTGCGCTTGGCTTGCGCGCCTTTGATACGCAGCTAAAGGGCGGTATCTTTCTGCACCAAGGCAACATTGCAGAGATGAAGACAGGTGAAGGCAAGACCCTTGTCGCGACCTTCCCCGCATATCTAAACGCGCTCACTGGCAAAGGCGTCCATATCGTTACTGTGAACGATTATCTTGCCCGCCGTGACGCAGAATGGATGAGCAAAGTTTACGGCGCTCTGGGTTTGACGACTGGCGTGGTCGTGCCGCAACAGCCGGATGATGAAAAGAAAGCGGCTTACGCCTGCGACGTCACTTACGCGACAAACAACGAGCTGGGCTTTGACTATCTCCGCGACAACATGAAGTCTGAGCTGGATCAGATTTACCAGCGGTACCATAATTTTGCGATCGTGGACGAGGTCGACAGTATTCTGATCGACGAAGCACGGACGCCGTTGATCATCTCTGGTCCTGCGCAGGATCGGTCAGAGATGTACGCGACGATCGATAAAATCATTCCCGATATATTGGACGAACACTTCACTTTGGATGAGAAGACCCGGCAGGTAACGTTCAACGACGATGGCAACGATTTCCTGGAGGAGAAGTTGAGCGCCACCGGGATGCTGCCAGAAGGGCAAACGCTTTATGATCCTGAAAGCGCTACTTTGGTTCACCACGTAAACCAGGCTTTGCGGGCGCATAAGCTGTTTACCAAAGACAAAGATTACATCGTCCGTGATGGTGATGTCGTTCTGATTGACGAATTCACTGGGCGTATGATGGCTGGCCGCCGTTTGGGCGATGGTTTGCATCAGGCGATCGAGGCAAAAGAAGGCTGCTCTATCCGGCCAGAGAACGTGACTCTGGCCTCTGTCACCTTCCAAAACTATTTCCGTCTTTACGACAAGCTCGGCGGCATGACGGGTACAGCTGCGACCGAAGCAGAAGAATTCCAGGAAATCTATGGCCTTGGCGTCGTAGAGGTTCCAACGAACCGCCCTATCGCGCGTATTGACGAGGACGATCAGGTTTTCCGCACCGCCCGCGAGAAGTTTGAAGGCGTCGTGTCAGAAATCAAAGAGGCTCACGCAAAGGGGCAGCCGATCCTTGTTGGCACAACCTCGATCGAAAAGTCCGAGGCGCTGGCCGAAATGTTGAAGGCGGAGGGAATCACCTACAATATCCTGAACGCACGGCAACACGAGCAGGAAGCCCAGATTGTTGCTGATGCGGGAAAACTGAATGCGGTCACGATCGCAACCAATATGGCTGGCCGTGGAACGGACATCCAGTTGGGCGGCAACGTCGAGATGCGCGTTCTGCAAGCAGTGGCCGATGATCCTGATGCAGATATTGAAGCACTGCGCGCCCGTATTGAGGCCGAAGTCGCCGATGAAAAAGAGAAGGTAAAGGCCGCTGGTGGCTTGTTCGTTCTTGCGACAGAGCGTCACGAAAGCCGCCGGATTGATAACCAGCTTCGCGGTCGCTCCGGCCGTCAAGGTGACCCGGGACGCTCGTCTTTCTACTTGTCACTCGAAGATGATCTGATGCGCATATTCGGTTCTGACCGTCTGGACAAAGTATTGTCCGGTTTGGGTATGAAAGAGGGCGAATCCATCGTGCACCCTTGGGTGAACAAGTCGCTTGAGCGCGCGCAAGCGAAGGTCGAAGGCCGGAACTTTGACATCCGCAAACAGCTGTTGAAGTTCGATGATGTGATGAATGAGCAGCGGAAGGTTATCTTCTCGCAGCGTCGCGATATTATGGAGGCGAAAGACCTGTCAGAGGTCACGAAAGACATGCGTGATCAGGTAATCGACGATCTTGTAGATGACTTTATGCCGCCAAAAACATATGCAGATCAATGGGATACACAAGGACTGCATGATGCCGTCGTGGAAAACCTCGGGCTTGATTTGGCTGTCGTTGATTGGGCAGCGGAAGAAGGTGTTGATGATGACGAAATCCGGGAACGGCTTGAAGATGCGGCTGACAAATTCATGGCAGAAAAGGCCGAAGCCTTTGGCGATGAAACGATGCGCAATGTCGAAAAACAACTTCTGCTGCAGACGATAGATGCCAAATGGCGCGAGCATTTGCTGACGCTTGAACACCTACGTTCTGTTGTTGGTTTCCGGGGTTATGCGCAGCGCGACCCGCTGAATGAATACAAGACCGAAGGCTTCCAATTGTTCGAATCAATGCTTGATAGCCTTCGGACAGATGTGACGCAGAAGCTCTCTAAGATTCGACCCATGTCGAAGGAAGAGCAAGAGCAGATGGTTGCGCAAATCCGTCGGCAACAAGAAGCAGCAGCACAAGCAGCGGCTGCGGGAGCAGCCCCAGTTACTGCCGCTGTAGCAGCGGGCGTTGCGCGCGAAGGTTTCGATGAGAATGACCCAAACACATGGGGAAATCCGGGTCGCAACGACAGTTGTCCTTGTGGTTCCGGTAAGAAATTCAAACACTGCCACGGTCGGATTGCCTAATTTCTGACATAATTGGGACACGCTAAGGCCTCTTGCCAGTCCTGTTCACGACATCCTCACGAGTCATCACTATTCACGGCTGTATGCTGCTGTGAGGGATGGGGATGTCTCGTTTAAAGACGACCAAGACAATTGCTTCGACACTAACAATCGCGATCACATTGGGATTCGTGGTGCAATACGGCGAGTCTGGATCAGTCGAAAACCGCATGGAAGCTGGTGAGACTTACAACAAGGCACCGCGCTCATTGATGATGTCCACCAATGCCGATGGAGAACCCGTCTTTGGTGTTCCAAATGTCGTCTTTACCCCCTTCGATCATGCATCCAACCTTCAGCACGTCTTGGCAGTTGACTACGTATATACGGAATTGAACGTCCCGCCCTTGGGAACATTGATGTCGACGCCGGTTGAGGGGTGCGCGACGGTACTATCCGCCAACCGCGAGCCTGCGGCCATGGTCGCGCTGGAAGTATTATCGCCCTGCAACAGGAATCAGGATTTTGTGGTGTCCCACAATGGCATGCAGGTGTCTGAGCAGACGAATCGCTCTGGCGAGGCTGTCGTGCGCCTGCCTGCGCTGGTAACAGATGCAGAATTCAGCGTGGCCTTCGACAACGTTTTCAAAGACTCCGTTTCAATTTTTGTGCCCGAGCTGCGCCGCTATGACCGTGCTGTTCTACAATGGGCTAGCCGTGACAACATGCGCCTGCACGCGCTAGAAAATGGTGCTCAGATTGGCGAATCGGGTCATGTCTGGTCGGCATCCTTGCATAATGCAGAGGATACGCGTGCAGGCTTGAATGGGTTCATTGTGTATCTTGGCAACACCGATGCAGAGATCCCATATCAGGCAGAGATCTATACCTTTCCCGCGGGCCAGATGAACCGTGACGGCGGCGTTGATTTGCGCATCGGAGTGACGGTAACCTCAGAAAACTGTGGGCGCGAGATTGACGCCAGCACGATCCAGACAAACGCTGGGCAGACGCTGGTAAAGACTGAAATCACCACCAAGATGCCACCTTGTGATCAGGTTGGTGAAGTGGTGCTGTTGCGCGATCAATTCATCGATCTGACGCTCGCTTCAAACTGATCCGCTAGTCAAATAGGCCAAGCGCACGAAAGCTTGTCTCGGTTTCTTTTCCGATAATCAGATGATCATGAACCGTGATGTTAAGCGCATTGGCGGCTGCCGTGATCTGCCGTGTCATCACAATGTCGGCGTCAGATGGGGTCGGATCGCCAGAGGGGTGGTTGTGTACAAGAATAAGTGCGCTGGCGTTAAGTTCCAGTGCGCGTTTGACGACTTCGCGTGGATAGACCGGCACATGGTCCACCGTACCCTTGGCCTGTTCTTCGTCTGCGATGACCGTGTTTCTTGTATCAAGATAAAGAAGCCGGAACTGCTCGGTTTCACGGTGGGCCATAGTCGTATGACAATAATCCAGTAGGGCATCCCAGCCAGACAGCACATGCCGCTGCATCACCTTTGAACGTGAGAGCCGATGGGCAGCCGCCTCTACGACTTTGAGCTCTAACAGAACAGCCTCGCCGACGCCTTTGACGGCTGAAAGCTGCGTTGTGGGGGCAGAGATCACGCGATTGAAATCGCCAAACCTTTCGATCAGCGATCGCGCAAGGGGTTTCACGTCTTGGCGCGGAATAGCGCGGAACAACACCAACTCCAACATCTCATAATCCGGCAACGCGTTGGCCCCCCCGGATAAGAACCGTTCCCGCAGGCGTTTGCGATGATCGCGCAGATACGATGGCAGCTTTCCCTTTTCCAAAGGCAAATGCTTGGTCACATCGTCATGGTCAGAAAAGAGTGAAGGCATTTCGGCAAAGTAGGTCATATTCCTACTTTGCCAAAGTGATAGTTACTGCGCGGTTAACGCTAGCTCTTCATTGCGTCCCAAAAGCTTTTGACGCTGTCAAAGAAGCTGGACCCTTGCGGATTGTTTTCTTCGCTCAGCTGGTCAAACTCTTTCAAGATCTCGCGCTGACGTGCTGTCAATTTCACAGGTGTTTCCACCGCCAACTCGATGAACATATCACCTACACCGGCACCACGAAGTGCGGGCATACCCTTGCCTCGCAACCGCATCTGACGACCGGATTGCGAGCCTTCAGGTACTTTCACTCGGCTGCGGCCGCCGTCGATTGTTGGTACCTCGATTTCACCACCCAGTGCGGCTGTCGCGATGGACACAGGCACGCGGCAATAAAGGTTTGTGCTTTCCCGCTCGAACAAGGCGTGATCCTGCACTTCGATAAAGATATAGAGGTCGCCTGTCGGGCCACCGCGCAAACCAGCCTCGCCCTCGCCTGCAAGGCGAATGCGTGTGCCGGTTTCAACGCCAGCAGGAATGTTGACGGACAGCGATTTCTCTTTCTCTACGCGCCCTTGGCCGTGGCAGGTTGTGCAAGGATCTTTGATCGTCTGACCCATGCCTGAACATGTTGGGCAGGTACGCTCAACGGTAAAGAAACCCTGTTGCGCGCGCACTTTACCCATGCCGGAGCATGTCGGGCATGTTTGCGGCTCAGATCCGCCTTCGGCGCCTGTGCCATTGCATGATCCACAGCCGACGGCAGTTGGTACCGTTACCGTTTTCTGCAAGCCTGCAAATGCGTCTTCGAGGTTGATGCGAAGATTGTAGCGAAGGTCATTTCCGCGCTGGGCCGCACTACGACGGCCACCACCGCCGCGACCGCCCATGAAATCTCCGAACAGGTCGTCAAATACGTCCGAGAACGCGCTGCCAAAGTCGCCTTGACCACCGCGTGGGCCTCCACCGCTGCCCATGCCGTTTTCAAAGGCAGCATGACCGTAGCGATCGTAAGCGGCCTTCTTGTTCTCATCCTTCAGAACTTCGTAAGCCTCATTGGCTTCCTTGAACTGTGCTTCGGCGTTCGGGTTGTCAGAGTTGCGATCAGGGTGCAGCTCTTTCGCCTTCTGGCGATAGCCTTTCTTGATCGTCGCAGCATCCGCGCCCTTCGCGACGCCAAGCACTTCGTAATAGTCACGTTTTGCCATGATATTTTTCCCCTCGGGAAAGAGAAAAGACCGGCCCGATCAGGGGCCGGTCAACTCTCAGCGACCCGTGGCCTTAGTTGCCACGCTTGTCGTCATCCAGATCTTCGAAATCCGCATCGAGGATTTCTTCGTCTGCACCCGGCGCATCTGGCTCCGCTTCGCCCTCAGCCTCTTGCTGCGATTTGTAAATCGCTTCACCCAGCTTCATCGCAGCTTCGGTCACGTTCTGTACGCCAGATTTGATCTTGTCGGCGTTTTCAGTCTCAAGATCATCTTTAAGCGCTGCAATCGCTAGCTCGATCGCTTCAATCGTGGTTGGGTCAACCTTATCGGCATGCTCTTCCATCGACTTTTCGGTCGAATGGATCAGGCTCTCTGCCTGGTTCTTCGCATCCACAAGCTCGCGGCGCTCTTTGTCGGCCTCGGCGTTTGCCTCGGCGTCCTGAACCATTGCTTCGATATCCTCATCGGACAATCCACCAGAGGCTTGGATCGTGATCTTCTGCTCTTTGCCGGTGCCTTTGTCCTTGGCGCCAACTTCAACGATACCGTTGGCATCGATGTCGAAGGTCACTTCAATCTGTGGCATGCCGCGTGGTGCCGGTGGGATATCTTCAAGGTTGAACTGGCCCAACATCTTGTTGTCGGCAGCCATTTCACGCTCGCCCTGGAACACGCGCAGTGTCACGGCGTTCTGGTTGTCTTCGGCGGTTGAGAAAACCTGAGACTTTTTCGTTGGGATCGTCGTGTTGCGGTCGATCAGGCGTGTGAACACACCACCGAGCGTTTCAATACCCAGCGACAATGGCGTCACGTCCAGCAGAACCACGTCTTTGACGTCGCCTTGCAGAACACCTGCCTGAATAGCTGCACCCATGGCAACCACTTCGTCTGGGTTCACTCCTTGGTGTGCTTCTTTGCCGAAGAACTTAGCAACTTCTTCTTTGACCTTTGGCATACGTGTCATACCACCGACCAACACGACTTCGTCGATGTCGGATGTGGAAAGGCCCGCGTCTTTGATCGCTTCTTTACAAGGCTTCAAAGATGCTTTGATCAGGTCACTGACAAGGCTTTCCAGCTTGGCACGTGTCAGTTTCATGACCATGTGCAGTGGCTGACCGTTTGATCCCATGGATATAAACGGCTGGTTGATTTCGGTGCTTGAAGACGAAGACAGCTCGATCTTTGCTTTCTCTGCAGCTTCTTTCAGACGCTGCAACGCCATCTTGTCCTTTGTCAGGTCGACTTGGTTCTCTTTTTTGAACTCATCGGCAAGGTAGTTAACGATGCGCATGTCAAAGTCTTCACCACCAAGGAATGTATCACCGTTGGTTGATTTTACTTCGAACAGGCCATCGTCGATTTCAAGGATCGTGACGTCGAATGTACCGCCGCCAAGGTCATAAACAGCGATGGTTTTCGCATCTTTCTTGTCGAGACCGTATGCCAATGCAGCCGCTGTCGGCTCGTTGATGATCCGCAATACTTCGAGGCCAGCAATCTTGCCAGCGTCTTTGGTGGCCTGACGCTGGGCGTCGTTAAAGTACGCAGGCACGGTGATAACCGCCTGTGTCACGTCTTCGCCAAGATAGCTCTCGGCGGTTTCTTTCATCTTGCCGAGAATGAAAGCAGAGATTTGGCTAGGGGAGTACTTCTCGCCCTTGGCCTCGACCCATGCGTCGCCGTTGCCGCCATTGATGATCTCGAACGGCATGTTCTTTTTCTCTTTGGCAAGGTCCTTGTCGTCAAACCGACGACCAATCAGGCGCTTGACCGCAAAGATTGTGTTTTCAGGGTTGGTGACAGCTTGGCGTTTTGCCGGCTGACCAACAAGGCGTTCGTCGTCTGTAAACGCAACGATAGATGGCGTCGTGCGCGCACCTTCGGAGTTTTCTACAACACGTGGCTTTGCACCATCCATGATGGCGATGCAGGAGTTCGTGGTTCCCAGGTCGATACCAATAACTTTGGCCATTTTTCAAATCCCTCTACGTTAGGCGGTTTGAGCAGCGCGAGCCCATTTCGGCACTCGTGCCAGTGAAGTTCAAGCAATTCAGGGATCATCCCTTCATTGTGATCTTGGCGTATATAGGGATGCGCAATTGGGGCTGCAAGCGCCAGTACGTCTGCAAAATGGGTAAAACAACGGATTTTTTCACCTAGAGCGCAATCAGCTGCACTAACGCCCCGCGAACCAGCTGAGCGAGACATGTTGGCGCGCAAAAAATTCGCCCATCAGCCCAATCATGATCAACACAAGCGACAGGTAGATCGGGTATTCGATGTTGGTGAATTGAGGGTTGTAGTGCAGGAACACCGCGCCGCGCATCTGGTCAATGATGTGAAACAGAGGGTTCCAATCAAACATCGCGATCATCGTGGCGGGCAACGTATTCACAACAAATAGCTTGCCCGACGCAAGCATATTGACCCGGATATATAACGTCTTGGCGATTGTGCTGAAGCGAGGAAACCAGGGACTGAGCGCAAGAAAGATCATGCCAACAGCGCAGCCTGAAAACCAAGCAAGCAAGAACAAACCTAGTGCAGCGATGGGATCGTGGATTTCGACTGGGGTAAAGGCGATGTGATAAACTGATAGGATAACGGACAACGTGACGATCTGTAGATAGAGCGACGAAACTGCCGCTGCCATGATGGCAATGATTGTGTTCATAGGCCGGTGAAGCATCATAGAAGACGTAGGCCCCGCCGCCCCCATCACAGCGCTAACAGCCTTAATGTGTGTCAGGTAAACAAAAATGCCCGTCATGATGTAAAGCAGCATGTCACCCCGAATAGGCGAACTGCGCAAACCGAGTATCTGGAAGAAAACAACAAAGGCAAAGATCATTGTCAGACCTTGAACCATATTCAATGCCATCGCGATAACCGCATTGCGATGGCCAGCGCGCGCGCGCCGCACAATCGTGTGGTATGTCACTTCAAGCATACCGATCAGGCCGCTGGCCTGCGTTTTATGGACTCGTGTTTGGAACATTTACGGTCGACTGAATCCTGAACTACATCTTGCCTCGTCTTACGACATCCTTGCTGATCATGCGATGAAATACCATAAGCAGCACGAATAGGCACTTTGAAAGCTGGAGCTTACTATGGATTTTCAAAAACTTACGACCGTCATGCGCGAACTGGCGCTTGAGGCCGGAGACAAGATCATGGAAATCTACGGATCGGATGATTTCGATGTGCGCTCCAAGAGTGATGAAAGCCCGGTGACGATCGCCGATGAAGCCGCGGATGCCATTATCAGCGCAGGATTGCGCGCCGCATTTCCCGACACCCCATTGGTGACAGAGGAGCAATCTGAGTCACACGCTCAATCAGTCAGTACGTTCCTAATAGTTGACCCACTGGACGGCACCAAAGAATTCATCAAGCGCCGCGGCGATTTCACGGTCAATATTGCCTATGTCAAAGACGGCGTGCCAATCCGTGGTATTGTCTACGCGCCCGCGAAAAGTAGGCTTTTCTACACGGATGCAGCCGGAGCCGCTGTTGAAGAACAAGGCCCTTTTGCGAAAAGCGAGGCCGGAGCGTTGAAGCCTATTACAGTTTCGACGCCGGACAATACGGCGCTGCTTGTAGTTGCCTCCAAATCACACCGTGATCAGGCAACTGATGATTACATCAACAAATATGCGACGGCTGATAGCAAAAGTGCGGGTTCGTCGCTAAAATTCTGTTTGGTTGCGACAGGCGAGGCTGACCTTTACCCGCGCCTTGGCCGCACGATGGAATGGGATACTGCGGCGGGGCACGCGGTGTTGAATGGAGCGGGTGGCCACGTTGTTTGTTTCGATGACCACGCCCCGCTGACGTATGGAAAACCCGTATTTGAGAATCCTTTCTTCATCGCCTATGCACCGGGTGTCGTTCTGGAGAAACCATAATGTCCGTCTTGATCGTCATTCCGGCGCGCTATGCGTCCTCGCGTTATCCCGGCAAACCTCTTGTTGAATTGCGTGGTGCGGGCGGGGAGGCGAAAAGCCTAATCCGCAGATCGTGGGATGCGGCGTGTGATGTTGCGGGTGTGGATAAGGTAGTTGTTGCGACTGACGATGTACGGATTGCGCAAGCAGCAGAGACGTTTGGGGCCGATGTTGTGATGACCTCGACGACTTGTCAGAACGGTACAGAGCGCTGTGCAGAGACACTGACGAAACTTGGTGAAGACTATGAAATCGTTGTAAATTTGCAGGGTGATGCCCCGCTAACGCCCGCTTGGTTCATTGAAGATCTGGTGCAGGGATTGCGCGATAATCCACGGGCCGATGTCGCGACGCCGGTATTGCGAACAGAAGGCCGCGCGCTGAACGGTCTTTTGCAGGATCGCCGTGAAGGGCGCGTCGGTGGAACGACCGCTGTATTTGGGGCCGATCACAATGCCCTTTATTTTTCAAAGGAAGTGATTCCCTTCACTGGAAAAACCTATGCAGATGACGACGAAACACCAGTTTTCCATCATGTTGGTGTTTATGCCTACAGGCCCTCTGCACTTGCGGCTTATCCGGGATGGGCATCGGGGCCGCTTGAGCAGCTCGAAGCGCTGGAACAGTTGCGGTTTCTTGAACGTGGCATTCCGATGCTCTGCGTCGAAGTTGCTGCCAAAGGACGCCAGTTTTGGGAGCTGAACAATCCGGAGGATGTGCCGAAAATTGAAGCGATGTTGCGCGAAATGGATCACCTATAGGCGATCATCCGCACAAAGATTTTTCGCGCGCAGAAAAAGCATTCACTTTGTCTTAATCTGGCCAAGATAGTCGATTAACCAGGCGCAGTAATGTATCAAGTGAGTAGTTATGAATAGAAAAGTATCTAAAGCAATCTTCCCCGTGGCGGGTTTAGGAACGCGTTTCCTGCCAGCGACGAAGTCTGTACCCAAGGAAATTATGACCTTGGTTGACCGCCCGTTGATCCAATATGCGATCGACGAGGCGCGCGCTGCAGGTATTGAAGATTTCATTTTCGTCACTTCGCGCGGGAAATCTGCGCTTGAGGATTATTTCGATTGCGCACCCGATCTTGAAGCCGCGCTTGAGAAAAAGGGCAAGACAGAGCTTCTTAAAGTCTTACGCAACACGAATATGGAAAGTGGCACGATCGCGTATCTTCGTCAGCATCGGGCATTGGGGCTTGGTCATGCTGTGTCCTGCGCACGAAAGCTGATTGGCGATGAGCCTTTCGCTGTCATCTTGCCCGACGATGTCATCGCAGGTGAAAAACCCTGCCTCCAGCAGATGGTTGAGGCTTATCAGGAAACCGGTGGTGCGATGGTTGCCACAATGGAAGTTTCGCCGGAACAAACATCATCTTATGGTGTGCTGGATGTGGCAGAGCAGAATGGGCCGATTGTAACAGCTAGGGGTATGGTTGAAAAACCTGCGCCGGGCGCTGCGCCATCCAATTTGGCGGTCATTGGGCGCTATATTCTGACGCCTCAGGTCCTCGCCAACCTCGATACTGTCGGGCGTGGAGCTGGTGGAGAAATTCAACTGACAGATGCAATCGCTGCGGAAATCAACTCTGGCCGCGATGTCTTTGGGTATCGGTTCGCTGGCCAGCGCTATGATTGTGGCTCAAAAGCGGGGTTCTTACAGGCAACGGTGGCATTCGCCCTCGCGCGCGAGGAACTGCGCGATGAATTTGCAGAGTTTTTGGCGCAAATGCATGTTACCAGTCAGGCGGCACAGTAATATCAAGGATGGTCGCGTCACTGAGAGAAGTTTGGTGCGCATATCGCCTACGTTGGAAGCGGCGGCGTTTTCTGTTCCGGATTTGGCGTAAGCGCAAACAGATTGCTTCGATCGTTGATCGGACTGACCAGATAGCACCCGATGCAATTCTGGCCTTTGTGACAGTGCGCAACGAAATGATCAGACTGCCCTATTTCTTGGATCACTATCGTGGTCTTGGGGTCGATCACTTCCTTATTGTCGACAACGGTAGTGATGATGGTACGGCCGCATTCTTGGCAGATCAGCCAGACGTATCGCTTTGGTCTACTGATAAGAGTTATCGGCTGGCACGATTTGGGATGGACTGGTTGGGTTGGCTGCAGTGGCAGTTTGGAAACGGCCATTGGTGTCTTACGGTCGATGCAGATGAATTACTAATCTATCCGGCGTATGAAAAGCGCGACCTCAAAATGCTGACAGCGTGGCTCGACACTCAGGGACGGGCCTCTTTTGGTGCATTGATGCTTGATCTCTATCCCAAAGGGCCGGTGGGCGATGTGACGTATGTTCCGGGCGACGATCCAACCAAATCTCTTGGTTGGTTTGACGTGGGCAATTACCGCTCTCAGGTCCATAGCTACTATGGCAATTTGTGGGTACAGGGTGGTGTCAGAGACCGGGTGTTTTTTGCCGATCAGCCAGCCCGCGCGCCGACATTGAACAAGACACCATTGGTGCGATGGTCCTGGCGGTATGCTTATGTGAGCTCAACTCACCAAGTTTTGCCGGTCAAGTTGCATGACGTCTTTGATTTTCAGGACAATCACGAAGCAAGTGGCGTCTTGCTCCACACAAAATTCCTGCCAGATATTGGCGTGAAATCCGCAGAAGAGCTGCTACGCGGGCAGCACTTTCAAAACACCTCTCTTTATCAGGGCTATCATCAACTGCTGACCGAAAATCCCGACCTGTGGTTTGAAGGGTCATGCCGCTATAAAGGACCAGATCAATTGGTTGAACTGGGGTTGATGTCCAAGGGGCGATGGGTCTGATATGTACGCCAGAATGAACGTTGAAAGGTAGCGCCTCACTTGGGCATCTGGACATCATATCGGCTGCGCTGGCAGCGCAAGCGTTTACGTGCCCGCGCCTTGCGTAAAGGGCGCGAGCTAAAGGCAATCGCTGATCGCACTGATCAAATTGCGCCAGACGATATCTTGCTGTTTTGTACCTTTCGGAACGAAGACGCGCGATTGCCGTTTTTCTTCAACTACTATCGCAAGTTGGGGATCAATCACTTTCTGATGGTTGATAATGGCAGCGAGGACGAAGGGCGCGCATATGCCGTGCGCCAACCTGATGTATCAGTGTGGAGCACCGACGCGCCCTATGGCGACGCGCGTTATGGTGTTGATTGGCTGACCTTTTTGCAGGGCAAATATGCCGATGGTCAGTGGGCGCTGACTGTCGATGTGGACGAGTTTTTTGTTTACCCGTTCTGCGATACACGGCCTCTGCGTGCGCTTGCTGATTGGCTTGATGCAACTGAGGTTCGGTCGTTTGGGGCGATGCTTTTGGATATGTACCCAAAAGGTCCGGTTGGGCAGACATCATATGTGCGTGGGGACGACCCATTTCAGACAGCCAGTTGGTTTGACCCCGGGAACTACATTATGTCGCAGAACAAGTTGTTAAAAAATCTGTGGATCCAAGGTGGCCCCCGCGCGCGGAGCTTTTTTGCCGGCAAGCCTAAGCAGGCCCCAGCACTGAACAAGATACCTTTTGTAAAGTGGCGCAAACCCTACGCCTATGTGAGTTCAACACATATGATGCTGCCGCGCGGGTTGAACCTTGTTTACGACCAGCAAGGGGGGGAAAAGACCTCTGGTATCTTGCTGCATGCGAAATTTCTGAACACTTTTGGCGACCGCGCAACCGAAGAAGCCCAACGCGGCGAGCATTATAAAAAGGGGCGTGAGTATCAGACTTATGCCGAACGGCACGGTGCCGACCCCGACCTATGGTGCCAATGGAGCGAGCAATATATCAATTGGCGCCAGCTTGAAGTTTTGGGTCTGATGTCCAAGGGGAACTGGGCATGACGCTGGGTGTTATCATGCTTGTACACACAGGCTTTGATCGCGCTGAACAAATGGTGCGGATTTGGTCGGATGCGGGATGCCCAGTAGTGGTGCACGTCGATAGCAATGTACCAAAAGACATCTACACGGCATTCTCATCGGCACTTGGTGATGTTCCCAATGTCAGATTTTGTGCGCGGCATAGATGTGAATGGGGCACTTGGGGTTTGGTAGCGGCGTCGCAAGAAGCGGCGACGCTATTGCTAGAGGAATTCTCGGCGGTCCAACATGCCTTTCTTGCATCTGGTACGTGCCTGCCATTGCGCCCGATAGAGGAACTGAAAAGATATCTGAACGCGCACCCTGACACCGACTTTATCGAAAGTGCGACCACGGCGGATGTGCCTTGGACGGTTGGCGGGCTTGACCGCGAGCGGTTTACGTTGCGGTTTCCCTTTGCTTGGAAGAAACACCGTCGTTTGTTTGACGGCTTCGTCAAACTGCAACAAGCATTCGGTGCACGACGTGGGATTCCTGACGGGATCGTCCCGCATATGGGGTCACAATGGTGGTGCCTGACGCGGCAGACCTTGGATGCGATTCTGCAAGACTCACAGCGCCCAGTCTATGATGCATACTTTCGCAAGGTTTGGATCCCTGACGAAAGCTACTATCAGACACTTACAAGGCTTCATGCGCGCAAAGTCGAAAGCAAGTCGCTGACGCTTGCAAAGTTCGACTATCAAGGCAAACCACACATCTTTTTCGATGATCATTTAGAGTTATTGACCCGATCCGGCAGCTTTGTTGCGCGTAAAATCTGGCACGACGCCGATCTTCTGTATCAGACGTTTCCCGTGCGCAGTGATCCAAGCCGCGATTGGGAAGAGCCGAATTCCAGCACGGTCGACAGGGTTTTTTCCCGTGCTGTTGAGCGACGCACCAGAGGCCGCCCGGGGCTTTATATGCAAAGCCGCTATCCCAGCACTGACCGGCAGAACGGAATTGCTGCTGCGCCATATGCTGTCTTGCATGGTCTTGATGATGTTTTCTCAGGGTTTGAATCGTGGCTGACGAAGCAAACGGGCGCACAGGTTCATGGGCATCTTTTTGCAAAGGACCGCGCCCATTTTGCAGATGACGGCGAGGTCTACCGCGGTGGTTTGTCCGACAATGCGCGGCTGAGAGATTATAACGGCAAGATGTTCCTGACGAATTTGATTTGGAATGGCCGCGATCATCACCATTGCTTTCAATTCGGGCCGGCCGACAGCCAAGACATCAGCTGGACGCTGGCAAAGGACACAAACGCAAGTATTTGGGTTATTTCCGGCGCTTGGGCGATTCCGCTTTTCGCATCTGGGCGATCTGCAAGCGACATCAGAGCAGAGGCTGCAAGATTACAGCGCATCGAGGATAAGTTTCTTAAGGTGCTGCGATCACCAGAGGCGCATGCGCGCATTAAGATTATGACACTGGCAGAGTTCGTCGAGGCACCGATGGATGTGCTGCAAACGATCATTGATGAAATCGCGGGCCACCGCGGTAATGCGATCAAGGAAGTGCCGCATATGCCTGATCTGACAGGCTTTCCTGACTTCCTGCAAGACCTCAAGAACCAGGGCATGCATCCATTTTTGACAGGGGATATGACCGTGGGGCATGAACAACAAAGAACGATACTGCGCAAGAAACCATATGTGATCAGCGGTAAATGAGTAAGTTCGACCACTTCATTCTGCTGGCTGAAATGCGGACGGGTTCAAACCTGCTCGAAACAAACCTGAACTTGCTGGATGGTGTTACCTGCCACGGAGAGGCATTTAACCCATCGTTTATGGGGCATCCCAAAGCAGAAACCATTTTGGGTATCGATCAAGACAAACGCGAGGCTGATCCTTTTGCCCTGCTGACCAAGATCAGGAACAGCGACACTTTGGGTGGATTTCGGTTTTTCCATGATCATGATCCGCGAGTGCTGGACACCTGTCTGGATGATCCGCGGTGTGCAAAGATCGTCCTGTCCCGCAATCCCTTGGACAGCTTTATTAGTTGGAAAATCGCGCAAGCAACGGGTCAGTGGAAGCTAACGAACGCCACGCATTCCAAATCTGCGCCGGTCGTATTTGATCCTATTGCTTTTGAGGCGCATCTTGCTGCGACGCAGGCCTTTCAGGCGCGGGTGCAGCGCAGGCTGCAGGTGAATGGCCAGACTGCATTTCGCATCGATTATGACGATCTGCGGGATGTGGATGTTCTGAATGGTTTGGCTCAGTTCTTGGGCGTTGACGCGCGTTTAACGAATGTGAACAAGAAACTGAAAAAACAAAATCCGGCCAGTCTGGAGGAGAAAGTCAGCAACTATACTCAGATGGTCGAGACCTTGGCGGAACGCGATCGGTTTGATTTGACGCGGACACCATCTTTTGAGCCGACGCGCGGCCCTGCTATCCCCACATATGTTGCTGCCCCGAAATCTGGGCTGCTTTATATGCCATTGCGATCTGGCCCGGACGGGCCGGTGCGCCAATGGTTAGCCGAAGTTGATGGTGCGAAAACTGCCGCGCTGATTGACAAGTTTTCACAGAGATCCTTGCGCGTGTGGCAGGAAACACACCAGCCGCATCGCAGTTTTGCAATTGTCCGACACCCATTGGCGCGGGCACATGCGGCCTTTTGTGACCATATTTTGCTGGACGGACCGCGCTCGCTGCCAGAGATCCGCGCGAACCTTATCCGTGTGCATAAACTGAAATTGCCTGAAACTGCGCCTGATTTGAATACCAAGGCAGATTACACTGCCGATGATCACAAAAGGGCGTTTCTGGGGTTTCTCAAATTTCTCAAGAACAATCTGGCGGGACAGACAAGCATCCGCGTTGATGCATCTTGGGGGACCCAAGTGACTTTATTGCAGGGTATGGCGCAGTTCGCCGTGCCTGATGTTGTTTTGCGTGAAGACAGGCTCGCAATGGACCTTATGCACCTTGCCGGGCAAGTTGGCATAACAACCCTACCCGTGCTGGCCGACACAGCACATCGTTGGCAGAGGTGGCTGGACGCTATCTATGATCAAACAATCGAGAATGCTGCGCGTAACGCTTATGCGCGCGACTATGCTGCATTTGGATTTGGGAATTGGGCCTAAGCTGCCTGCGAGGCTTCGACCTCGGTTAATATCGTATGCAGCGTGGCTGCATCACTGTTTGCGCGCAATTTTGCACAAAAAGAAGGATCACGCAGGGTACGCGAGACCAAGGCCAGGGCCTTGAGGTGATCAACACCAGCATTTTCGGGCGCGATAAGCGCAAAGACCAAATCGACAGGTTGCCGGTCAACCGCGTCAAAATTCAACGGCTTCTCAAGGCGTAGAAAGATGCCAAGAACGTTTTCAGCACCAACCATGCGGGCATGCGGCAGTGCGATCCCTTGGCCCACACCTGTGGGGCCAAGGCTTTCGCGATCCATTAACGCTTCGATCACAGTATCAGCGTCCAAACCATAGCTTGCTTCTGCAAGCTCACCCAGATCATGGAAAAGCCGCTTCTTGCTGGTGCAAGAAGATATAGACTTCACTGCATCTGCTTTAAGAATGGTGCCCAATTGCATTGATACCGTCTCTCACTTGATTTTGTGGTCTAACCCGATGCGCGTGGGTCGATCCAGCCGATGTTTCCGTCGTCACGTCGGTAGACGACGTTCACTCCATTATGTTTCTCATTCCGGAAAACCAAAACCGGAGCACTTGCAATTTCCATCTGCATAACTGCTTCGCCTACAGACAGTGACGGAATTTTTGTTTCCATCTCTGCGACGATCATCGGATTAACAGAATCTTGCTCAGCCTCATCATTCTCGTCCCTAGATTCGAGGATATATGATCCTGCGGCCGAAAGTTCAACAGGTTGTGATCGCTCCTTGTGGTGGTCCTTGAGACGACGTTTATAGCGGCGCAACTGCTTGTCCATTTTTTCGGAACTCGCGTCGAAAGCGGCATAGATTTCTGTCGCTCTGCCCGTTGCTTGCGCATTCAGGCCAGTGGAAAGATGCACAACGGATTCGCAGACATATTCATGTCCTGACTTTGAAAATACGACATAGGCATCTGTCGGTCGTCCGGCATATTTGCTTAGGATTTCATCCAACTCGGTCTGCACATGGGTTTGCAAAGCCGCACCAATGTCAATTTGCTTTCCGCTGATTTGGTAACGCATCGTTTCTCCTTTATTTAGTGATGATAGCACGCTGAAAAGACCCATTGGATGGGAAAACTGGCGTCATATCATAAGAGTGGATCACGATAACATGCCGATATTGTTAACATTATCCGGATCGTCTGGCGATTTGCCAGCAAAGATGCAGAGAAAGTAAACGGGTCAGTCATCACAGTCATTTGGCGATGAATCCCTGCCTCTTGTCAATGATGCAGTGGCTAACGCAGCAAAAGAATCAGTTCACACGGAAGTTGTTGCCAAGATAGACGCGGCGCACGTTCTCGTCTTGAATCACCTCTTGGGTGGTGCCACTCATCAAGACCTGACCATCATGCAGAATATAGGCACGGTCGACGATCTGCAGCGTTTCTTGCACATTGTGATCAGTGATCAGCACGCCAATCCCACGGTTTTTCAGATCGGCTACAAGATGTCGGATTTCACCAACGGCGATGGGGTCAACACCGGCGAAAGGCTCGTCCAGTAGGACATATTTTGGCCCTGCGGCAAGACAGCGCGCTATTTCTACTCTGCGGCGTTCACCGCCTGATAGCGCCATCGCAGAGGCGCGGCGCAAGTGTTCGATGGAAAACTCTGACAGCAGCTCTTCAAGACGCTCGCGGCGCCGGTGCCGGTTTGGTTCGGCGATCTCGAGGATCGACATAATATTGTCTTCGACATTCATGCCACGAAAAATCGACATCTCTTGCGGAAGATATCCGATACCCAGCTGCGCGCGGCGATACATGGGAAGCGGTGTCACATCGCGCCCGTCTATAATGACACGCCCGCCTTCGGGTGTGACCAGCCCTGCGATGGAATAAAAACAGGTGGTTTTGCCTGATCCGTTCGGCCCAAGCAGGGCAACAACTTCACCCCGGCCAAGGTCCATGCTGACGTCGCGGATAACCGGCCTTTTGCGATAACTTTTACGCAGGTTTACGATGTGAAGCCCGACATCACCCTCTTGAACCGAAAGTTGCGGTTTATCGGTCATCAGTTATTGCCTTGCTGCAGAATAGTGCGCACGCGGCCTTCCATTGTGGCGGTGCCATCGGTCAGGTTGATGATCATCTCGCCCGCCGAAATCGCACTCGGCCCTTGGGTTAGCAAAACATCACCTCGCAAGACCAAAAGTCCCGTTGTGGTGTCATAATCGGCATCCTGGGCTTCTGCGGCCTCTTCTGCGGTGACGAAAGTCACGCCGCCCGATGCGACGAGGCGCGCAATCTGAGATGTGTCGCTTCCATAAATCACTTCGACCCGCGCGGCAGTCAGCCGAAGATCGCCTTGTATGATGATGACGTTACCATCAAAAGTGGCTTTTCCGCTGGCCTGATCGACAGAAAGACTGTCTGCAGTCACTTCAATCGCGGCAGAGGTATCGACGGTGATCCCGCCTAGATCGACATTCGTTTGCGCATGCCCAAAGGTGGCCACCGCGAGGAAAAGCGACGCGCAAAAAGCGATCTGTCTGAGCATCGGTCCCAATTCCTTTTTCATGGCGTTTGCGGCAGGTATAACAGGCGGACACCGTTGGTGAACAGCATCTCCTGTGTTGTTTGATCGGACGCTATCCGAAATGTGACTTTCCCAGCAGTCAGGTTTCCAAATGGCGCACGCACTTCAAGCAACCCTTCCGAGGAGATAACCCCGGTTTCAAGTTCGGCAATCAGGCCGTTCGTTTCCATTTCATAGCCGCTGGATGTTTCCAAACGGGCAAGGCCCAGAAAGCTCGCGCGGCGAGCTCCACCATCGAGTTCCCCTTGCGTTGCGATTACTTCAACGCGGCTTCCGTCAGGATTATCCATGCGCATGTGCAGGTTTTCGATGTTTACTATATCGAAACGGGCGCTGTCGGGGCGTGCGGTCTGGGCCGAGATCACGATGATCGCACCGTCGTCCGTAACGCCTGAAAACTCTGGCGCTGATACACGTTGTTCACGCGCAATCGCTTCGACTTCTTCCAGTGCGATCTCTGTGGGCCCGGTCGTTGACTTTGAAAACAGAAATAGTGTCGACAACAGCCCAAGGGCGAAGAGCGGTAGGATAATCTTGGCCCATCCCACAATCTGCGAATAGAGGTTGTCGGCGATTGCCATCGCTAGATAATCCCGGCGCGCAGGCAATCGTGGATATGAAGAACGCCTGCGACCTGACCGTCACCTTTTGGGTCTACTGCAAACAGACAGGTGATTTTCTTATCGTTCATCAGTGCGACAGCCTCGACCGCCAATGCACCTGGCGCAAGCGTTGCGGGTTGGGGCGTCATTACCTCGCGCGCGGTGCGATCAAGCAGGCCAGACATGTGCCGCCGCAGGTCACCATCGGTCACGATGCCAATCAGGCGCGCGTTCTCATCCGTGACGCCCACAACACCAAAACCTCTTTGGCTGATTTCTAAGAGTGTGTCGCTCATAGGGGTGTCGGCAAGCACAAGCGGGACAGATGGGCCGACATGCATAAGATCGGAAATCTTGGAAAGCTGCGCGCCCAGTTTCCCGCCGGGGTGAAACTCGCGGAAATTCTCTGGGGTAAAGTCGCGATGTTCCATCAATGCCACGGCAAGTGCATCGCCCAGTGCAAGAGTCATTGTTGTAGAAGTTGTGGGGACAACTCCGGTGCCGCAGGCCTCATTCAAACTGGGTAGAACAATCGCCACATCAGAGCGTTGCAATAGGGTGCTTTGCGGTTTGCTGGCGACGCCGATCATCGGGATGCTGAACCGCCGTGTATAGGCAACGAGATCCGCCAATTCAGGCGTTTCGCCCGAGTTAGACAGGACAAGTACGACATCGCCATGTGTCATCATGCCAAGATCGCCGTGGCTTGCCTCGGCAGGGTGAACAAAATGCGCCGGTGTGCCTGTACTGGCAAATGTCGCGGCGATCTTGCGGGCGATATGACCGGATTTGCCCATGCCAGACACGATGACGCGGCCCTCAGCATTCAGCAGCAATTCTACCGCCTGCGCAAAGCTTTCACCCAATTGATCCGACAGCACCAAGAGTGCTTGGGCTTCTTGGGTTATGACCCTTCGCGCGGCCTTTAGGAACTTTGCATGATCGGCCATCAGTGAGAAAAGATATCTAATTCAGGCCAACCCGCCAAATCAAGTTGAGCGCGCGTTGGCAGAAAATCAAAACAGGATTTCGCGATTTCGGCACGGCCCTCGCGTGCGAGCAGCCCATCAAATTTTTCTTTCAACTGGTGCAGATAAAGGACATCGGACGCGGCGTAATCCAACTGTGCATCTGTCAACTTGGGCGCACCCCAGTCGCTTTGTTGCTGGTGCTTTGAAATGTCGATGCCGACCATATCCTGCAACAATATCTTTAGCCCATGACGGTCGGTGTAGGTACGTACCAGTTTCGACGCGATCTTGGTGCAATAAACAGGGGCGGTCACAACGTCGAAAGCGTTCAATAGGGCCGCGATATCAAAGCGACCGAAATGAAAGAGCTTCAGGACATCTGGGTTTTCCAACATGGCACAAAGATTGGGTGCCTCGGTCTGTCCAACAGCCACCTGAACAAGATGGCAGTTTCCGTCCCCACCTGACATCTGGATCAGGCACAATCGGTCACGATGCGGGTTAAGGCCCATCGTTTCGCAATCAATGGCGACAACGGGCCCAAGATCGAGGCCATCAGGCAAATCGTTTTGATAGAGGTGATTGGCCATGTGTCGCCCTTTTCTGGTCAGCCTTACAACTTCCAGATACGGTCTACGCCCCTAATCCTCAAGTGGTTCAGGCGAAACTGGCAATAAGTTACCCGGCTTGCAGCTCTAAATGCGCGTTGACGGCAAGCCATGATGTGAATTCGTCAGGCGGCATGGGCCTGCCAAAGCCGTACCCTTGCCCAATGCCACATCCTCGTTCGTTCAGATGTGCAGCCTGCTCACTTTCTTCGACACCTTCGGCGACCACATGGAGGCCAAGTTCGACCGCAAGGGCGAGAATGGCCCTGACGATGCTGTCGGCTGCCTGATCCGGCAATGGCGCAATCAAGGATCGATCAAGTTTAATGCCGGTGAGAGGTAACTGTGCGAGTTTAGAAAGTGAGGCATATCCTGTTCCGAAATCATCGAGCTCAAGCGCAATTCCGCAGTCGGCAAGGCTATCGATATTGATGGCGGCGAGGTCGTCTTTGCCGTTAATGAGCGTGGTTTCCAAAACCTCAAGAATGACCTGATCAGCATCAAGACCCGATTGTTGCAACGCCAGCAAAAAGCGTTCTAGCAGGTGCGGATCGGCGATTGTGTCGGGTGCTACATTGAGTGAAATCGATGGCCTCCAGATATTTTCGGTTTGCCATTGGCGTGCGTGCTTCATCGCGGCCTTCCAAATTGCGTGATCAAGATCAATCATCAGGCCAGCACGTTCAGCGGCAGGCAAAAATGCGTCCGGCGTCAAGAGACCCCGTGTCGGATGCCGCCAGCGTGCTAGCACTTCGGCGCCATGCAAGCGGCCATCTGATAGCCGCACCTGTGGCTGAAACCACGGTTCTATTTCGCCATTGCGAATGGCATCTGTCAAATCAAGTTGCAGCCTTTGCATCATGCCAAGGTTATTGCGCAGATCATTCGTAAACGCCTGCGCGCGATTGCCCCCGCTATTTTTGGCGAATTGTAGGGCAATCTCGGCGTCAGCCAAGATGTCGAGGGGTCGTCTGACGCCCTTACCAATTTGTAGATGACCTATGCTTGCATTGATTGGGATCCGTCGCCCCCCGACCAAGAATGGCTCTTTCAGCGCAGCCATGATCCGATCGATCAAGAATCTTGTCGGTTCGCTGGATGTTAGGACAAATTCATCACCACTGACATGAGCAACGATGTTGTCATAATCGACACAACTTTGGAGTGCTTTACTTACAGCGATGAGGATTTGGTCGCCGATGTCATATCCCATCGTGTCATTTATTGATTTGAAGCCGTCAAGGCCAACCAGAAGAACATTCAAATCCTCCGCCCGGATGTCTGAAATTGCATTGTCGAGCAGTTTGGTCAACGATGTCCGATTGGGCAGTCCAGTCGGTTGGTGATGTAGCACCATATGTTCAAGCTGCTTGTTCATGTCTTTCAGCCGCCTTTGCGAACTTCGCAACTCGCGCGACCGCCGTTCCATTTTCCGGATATTTCTGATCACGGAGCGTTGGGCAGGCAGAAAGATCAGGATTGCTTCCGCAAATAGAACAAGGGCCGAGGCTATGAACAGCCTTATTTGTAACGATGCAAAATAGGCTATCTCATCCTCAAGTCCGTTGACGGTAAGCAGTGTATTATCCAGTAAACCGGCACGCAGGCCATCAAGGTAGAACATTTCATGCAGTCGCCGATGTATGCCAAAGCGCTGCTCTTGTGGCCGTGACGCAAAAAGCTTTGCCAGCTCGATGAAACGACTGATGTCTTGATGTACGGGATCGGGTCGTTCAAAGGAATTCTCGGCTGATCTACTCAAGGCGTGCCGAACGCCAATCAGCTCAGCGTTCAGGATTTCCAAGCGCTGCACGGACTTCGTAAAATTGGTCATACTTTCGGATGACCCGCTTGCCAATTCTGCTGATGTCAGGACGATATTATGCGCAATCTCGATCTGCGCGTTGCTATTTTTGATCGCATCAGACGCCGCAAGACTTCGATTGGCGATCGTGTGGTTCATCAGGTGGGTGGCCGCAATCAGGCAAACAACGACAACCAAGGCAAGGCAATAGTGTACCCAGAGCCGTTCAGGCCTATGCAGGAAAATACGCCCAATCGTACGCTGAGCCTGAGTTTTGAAGGTGGGCATCCAAATGTCCTGCAGTGTTCTGCTGGAGTATGTCACTTGATTGATTAAAGTTGCGTTGCCGGGCGGCGATAATCTGTGTCTAAGTCTACGCTGACCGAAGTATCATAGCTGCCCCGCCAGTTCGTGATACAGCGCCGTAAAGTCATCACGTACCTGTACCGGCGCGCGCAGCTTGATGTGCAGGCTTTCTGCCAGAGCATGGTCTTGCTTGCCGAAGAATCGGTCTGCTTCATTTTTGGTAAATCCGGCAATCTGTATCGCTTCCAGCCAGGCTGAAAGCTTGTCAGCTTTTTTGATCTGTTTCTTTACGGCGACCGGGATTTGCGCAGGCAGTCCAAAACGCAAGTGGATCGCTGCAGTAAGGCGGTCATCCAGTTCACCGTATCCGGGTCCAACAGCTGCCTTCACTGGGCTGATCATATCGCCGATTACGTATTCTGGCGCATCGTGCAGTAATGCAGCAAGTTGCCACTTGATTGGTGCATTGGGCTGTTGGCGTTTGAAGATTTCGGCCACGAGGAGCGAGTGTTCAGCGACAGAATAGGCAAAATCTCCCTTGGTTTGGCCGTTCCAACGCGCGACAAAGGCGAGCCCATGCGCAATATCCTCGATTTCAATATCCATGGGCGTTGGATCAAGAAGATCCAAACGGCGCCCCGACAGCATACGCTGCCACGCACGAGGTTGGGCTTTGGGCATGTCGGCTCCACATCGATTTGCTCTTTCACCTGACATAGTTTGGTCACTGCAGATCGTAAACCTTGGAGGACGCGCTGAAAGACAACTTGCGCTGCACAAATCCTTGGATTGTTAAGGCTTCCGCAGTACGCGACTGCTATTTGGCGCGACATCGCGGCCATTGTCGCAGCGGCGAACCCCTGCTATCAGCCCGTTCAACAGATCAATCGCCCGCCGAGGAGGCAGTAATGAAAGATTACATCGTCAAGGACATCGCCCTTGCAGAGTTTGGCCGCAAAGAGCTGGATATAGCCGAAACTGAAATGCCGGGCCTGATGTCCTTGCGTGAAGAATACGGTGAAAAGAAGCCACTGAAAGGTGCGCGGATTGTTGGTTCGCTTCACATGACGATCCAGACGGCAGTCTTGATTGAAACGCTGGTTGAACTTGGTGCCGACGTGCGCTGGGCGTCTTGCAACATCTTCTCGACCCAAGACCATGCGGCCGCTGCGATTGCTGCGGGTGGCACGCCAGTGTTCGCAATCAAAGGCCAGTCTTTGGAGGAGCATTGGGATTATCTAGACAAGTCCTTCATGTTCCCAGATGGCGCGAACATGATTTTGGACGATGGCGGCGACGCGACGCTGTACATTCTATTGGGTGCGCGCGCCGAAGCTGGAGAAGAAATCATTCCAGTGCCTGGATCCGAAGAAGAAGTTGCGATCAAAGCGCAGATTTTGAAGCGTATGGCCGCCAGCCCAGGTTGGTTTACGAAGACACGCGAAGCGATCAAGGGCGTGTCTGAAGAGACCACAACCGGTGTTCACCGTCTCTATGATTTGCACAAAAAGGGCCAACTGCCGTTCCCAGCAATCAACGTGAACGACTCTGTGACGAAATCGAAGTTCGACAACAAATACGGCTGCAAAGAATCGCTTGTTGACGGCATCCGCCGCGCGACAGACACGATGATGGCTGGCAAAGTTGCGGTTGTCTGTGGCTACGGCGATGTAGGCAAAGGGTCTGCTGCGTCATTGGCTGGTGCCGGGGCACGTGTGAAAGTCACCGAAGTTGATCCGATCTGCGCATTGCAGGCCGCCATGGATGGTTTCGAAGTCGTTTTGCTTGAGGATGTTCTTTCCACTGCTGACGTGTTCATCACCACCACCGGCAACAAAGATGTCATCCGGATCGAGCACATGCGCGAGATGAAGGATATGGCGATCGTCGGCAACATTGGCCACTTCGACAATGAAATTCAGGTTGCTGCGCTGAAAAACCACAAATGGACCAACATCAAGGAACAGGTCGACATGATCGAGATGCCTTCGGGCAACCGTTTGATCCTGCTGTCCGAAGGGCGTTTGTTGAACCTTGGCAACGCCACGGGCCACCCGTCTTTCGTGATGTCCGCATCCTTCACAAACCAAGTGTTGGCCCAGATGGAGCTTTGGAACAACGGCGCTGCCTACGAGATTGGCGTGCATATCCTGCCCAAGCATCTGGATGAAAAGGTCGCACGCCTGCACCTCGCACGGATCGGTGTAAAGCTGACCGAGCTGAAGAAAGAGCAGGCGGACTATATCGGCGTCACCGTCGAAGGCCCGTTCAAGCCAGAACACTACCGGTACTAAACACAGATGCGGCATGGCAAACGTCAGCAAATGGCGCAGCTAGCCGCAGATAAGCAGCGCAAGAAGAAAGAACGCAGCGGGGCCGCCTCAAACGGCGTCGCTGCGTTGTTTTTTACTGGTGTGCTGGTGTTTGCCAGTTATCAGGCATTGGTGCATCCAGAAACACCTCTCCCACGTGAATGGAACCCAACAGAGCCTTTACGCATCAGTGACCCTGTTACGATTTTGACGGGGTGGAAGCTGAACAAAGCGTCTGAATCAACCGATCAATGTTTGTCGACCCTTGAGGGGAGCGCAGCGCTTAAGATCTTGGAGCCGCTTGAGGAAAGCGCGCAATGTTTTATTCGTGACCGGGTTGATTTGCGCAGTGTTGGCGATGCCCGGCTTGCCCCTATTGAGACACGCTGCGCCATCGCTTTGCGTATGGCGATGTGGGAACGCCACAGCATCCAGCCCGCGGCGTTGGAGTTCTTGGGAACACAAGTCAGCACAATCGAACATATCGGCAGCTACAATTGCCGGGTGATGCGCACCACATCGGGCCCTTCCACACGCATGAGTACCCATGCCACAGCAGACGCAATTGACATCGCAGGCTTTGGTTTGGCGGACGGAACACGCATCCGTCTGCTTGCAGATTGGGAACCGGCAGGGCCAAGGGCCGACTTTCTGCGAGAGGTGCGGGACGGGGCCTGCGACTGGTTCAATTTGACACTCTCGCCAGATTACAATCGGCTTCATGCAGACCACTTTCACCTTCAATCAAGGGGCTGGGGTCTCTGTCGCTAGGGCTACGACCAACTTTCCTCAAAGGCGAAAGATTGCCGCCCAATGCCTTTTTTCTTTACGTTCAAGGGCCAGTCACATTAACGTGCGCCTACTTCGGCGCGATGCGCCACATATGAAACAAGAAAACATACATCGGGGACATTCTCATGGGTAAAAGAGACGATTTGATTGCTAAGTACGCGGACGACCTGAAAAATAAATGCGGCATGACGCCAGATATGGACCTTCTGACGAAGGTGACAATCGGGTGCGGCCCAGCGATCTACAACGCGGATGCATCCACTGTGGCTGGCAGTCAGCCTGCAGAGCTTGAGACTGTGAAGAACAATTTCCTGATCAAAAAGCTTGCCCTGAAAGACAGCCCTGATCTCGATTCAGCGATCGCTTCCGTCCTCAACACATACGGCCAGTCCGAGCGCAACAAGTACCGCGCCGTGGTTTATTACATGCTGACAAAGCACTTCGGTAAAGAATCCGTTTACGGCTGAACCTGATCCAATGTTTGATGAGACGCCCGCCAATTTGGTGGGCGTTTTGCGTTATTTGGCTGCATATAGCGCTAATTTGAATGGCTTTCTAAACGCTTAATGTTTGCTTGAACTGGGTGTTTTCCATTAAGCAGGATTGCGGGCCAGAACGGTCCGAACCAGAGATTCAGTTGCGTGTGGTGGTAGTGGAGCACGCGGGGTGAGAGAGGGTTCGGATCATGTCCGAACCCTCTTTCTTTTTTCAGAAACGTTTAGACGCCGCCGAGGCAAGAGTCTGAACGTGAGGAGCGAGCCGAAACTTTGTGTCGCGTAAAAACAGTGCCCACATGCCGGAATTTCCCCATCAACAGCAGCGATTGGTAACCTTAAGGAAACGTTTTGCGTCCTATTGTGTAGGAAATTTAGAGGACATCCTACATGCTCGATAGCGATACTTCTGCAGACACCAATGATTCCAAGACCCAACTCAATGTCGAAATCGCCGAACGCAATGCGGCCAAAGCTGCAATGCCGGGGACAGATCTTGATGTCGTGCATACTGAAAACTGCCGCGTCCTGCCTGATCGGCGCCACCTGCTGCGCCGCCTACCCAAAGGTGGCATCGCGGCAGAGGTTGGGGCCGCTTTCGGCGATTTCAGCAAAGAGATTTTTGCGCTCAACCAACCCGCCCAACTTCACTTGATCGATGCCTGGGCGACGGACCGCTATCGCAAAGGGCTGGACCAAATAAAGGAAGATTTTGCAGACAAGATCACGGCAGATGCGTTGGTTATCCATCAAGGCTATTCGACTGAAAGGCTCGCGGAATGTGCGGACGATTTCTTTGACTGGGTATATATCGACACCAATCATACCTATGAAACAACCTATCAGGAGCTTGTGCTGAGCGCGCAAAAAACCAAACCACAGGGCCTTATTGCGGGCCACGACTTCTGCACCGGCAATATAGTGAAACCAGTGTTATATGGGGTCGTACAGGCTGTGAATGAATTCTGTGTCAAACATGGCTGGCAATACCGCTACATCACATTGGAAAGCCATGGACATTTCTCGTTTTGCCTAGGCCGGATCGGGTTATCTTAATCTGGTAATGTCTCGCCCATTGCGCAGATGATCTGCCATTCGCCTTCCGTGACGGGTTGCACGGACAGGCGTGAATTATTGACCAAAACCATGTCGGCCAAACGCGGATCAGCCTTGATGGTTTCCAGTGTCACAGGCTTCTTGAAGGGCCGCACCGTTTTGACATCGACACATTCCCAACGGTCATCGTCGGTCGTGCTGTCGGCGTGCGCTTCTGCGCAGACCTCAACAATGCCTACGATTTCAAGTCCTGTCCGCGAGTGGTAGAAAAACCCTTTTTCGCCCAGTTTCATAGCGCGCATATTGTTGCGCGCCTGATAGTTGCGCACGCCGTCCCATTGTTCGCCATCTTCACCCTTTGCCACCTGGGCGTCCCAGCCCCAGACATCAGGTTCCGATTTGAACAACCAATTGGCCATCAGCCGATTACCTTTTTCCATGCACGCAGGGTGACATCGCTGAATAGCCCCGCTTTGGCGTAAGGATCGTTGGCTGCCCAAGCCTGCGCCGCGGCGAGATCTGCGACCTCTAGAATGATCAGCGATCCGCACATCTGCCCGTCGTCATCAAGCACGGGCCCTGCCATTTCAACCACGCCGGTTTCGGCGATATAGGCAAGATGGGCGTCACGGTTGTCCATCCGGGTTTGCAGAGCACCAGGTTTGTCTTTGGTCATCAGGGCAAAGCGCATTTATTCTTCCTTCAATGGGCGTGACAGCAACGTATTCAGCGCCGTTGCCACGTCAGTCTTCCCTTCTGTCAGGTCTGCAACGACCGCGCAGATGGGCATATCAATATCCAATTCTTGCGCCAATTTACGCACAGCGCGGGCAGTGGCGGCGCCCTCGACAGTTGTATTCTGATCAAAGTCCGCACCAGTGCCAAGGGCGAGGCCATAGCGGTAGTTGCGAGATTGATCAGATGTGCAGGTTAGTACAAGATCGCCAAACCCCGAAAGCCCTGAAAGCGTGTCTGGCTGCGCGCCCAATGCCAGCGCCAAACGATGCATTTCGGGAAAACCGCGTGTAATCAGCGCCGCGCGTGCGCTTTCACCCAGTTTCGCTCCAATCGCGACCCCGGATGCGATCGCCATAACGTTCTTGAGCGCACCACCCAATTCCGCGCCAATCGTGTCCGTTGTACGATAGATACGCAGGCTGGTCGTCGAAAGAGCCGTTTGCAGCATCGCGCCAAGCGCATCGTCGGCGCAGGCGAGTGTTAGCGCTGTTGGCAGCCCGCGCGCAATGTCGGCGGCAAAACTCGGACCGGTTAACATGGCAGGCATGGCCTCGGGCACCAGATCGCGGATCGTGCTGGCGGGGCCGGTCATTCGCGTGAGGTCGATGCCTTTACAGCAAGCAACGAGGTTTTTGCCAGCCAGTTGGCTTTTATGGGCCTTCAGGAACTCCGGCAAAGTCTGCGCTGGAATCGCCAAGAGGACCGTATCGCAAGCAAAAAGCGGGTCTAAGTCTGCGGAAAGGGCGATATTTCGGGGCAGGTCAACTCCGGGCAGTTTCGGGTTCTTGCGCGACTTCTGCATCTCGGCGATCGCGTCTGCACTCCGCGTCCAAAGCTGGATGTCATTTCCATCCAAGGCCAAAGCTACGCCAAGCGCTGTTCCAAACGCACCGCCGCCCGCAATACCGATCCTCATGCCTTCGCCCCCTTCTTGCCAGAGCCTAGCATGGGCGCTGCGCGCTGGTCCAAGGGCCACCGCGGACGGGCAGATAGGGTCAGGTCGTCACGTTCTCCGGCTTGCATCCGTTCTAGCCCTGCATATGCGATCATCGCGGCATTGTCGGTGCATAGTCGAAGCGGCGGGGCGACGAAATTAGTGTCTAACGCAGCGCAAAGCGCCTGCAATCCATCTCTGATAGTTCCGTTGGCGGCAACGCCGCCGGCGATCGCGAATGCCGGTTTGGCGGGCTGCATCCTCAAATACAAATCCAGCGCGCGTCGTGTTTTTTCGACCAAGACATCGGTGATCGCGGCTTGAAAGCTCGCACTCAGATCCGCTTGGTCTTGGGGGGTAAGACCGCCCTTTTCAGCGACCACGCCATCGCGGGCCCGCAGAATTGCTGTTTTAAGGCCAGAGAAAGACATATCGCATCCGGGCTGGTTTAACAGTGGACGGGGCAAGGCAAAGCGTTTCGCGTCACCGGCCTTGGCAGCCTCCTCCACCGAAGGCCCACCCGGTTGTGGTAGCCCCAACAATCGTGCGGTTTTGTCAAAGGCCTCGCCGGGCGCATCGTCGATGGTGCCGCCGATGCGCTGAAACTTGTCGTGCGCTTCGACGATCAAGAATTGGCAATGTCCGCCAGAGACGAGGAGCATCAAATAAGGGTATGAGAGTTGATCTGTCAGCCTCGGCGTCAATGCATGGCCTGCCAGATGGTTCACACCGATCAGTGGCAAACCAGTGGCGGCAGATAGCCCTTTGGCACACATCACACCCGACAAAACACCCCCGATAAGTCCGGGTCCCGCTGTCACGGCAATGCCATCAAGATCTGCGAGTGTCAGGTTTGCTGCGGCCAATGCCTCTTCAATGCAATAATCCAGCTTTTCAGCATGCGCGCGCGCTGCGATCTCGGGCACGACGCCGCCAAACTGCGCATGCAGCGATGTTTGACCGTAGACGATAGAAGACAAAACATCCATGTCGCGCACGACAGCGGCTGCCGTATCGTCGCAGCTGCTTTCGATCCCGAGGATAGTCAAAGGGCGGTGCATGGCGCTTCCGGTTGCGTGTTGGTCAATGCGAGGTAACATTGCAGCTTGTTGCAAACAATGGTGCCTGAATGACGCCCACCCTGATCCTGACTCGCCCGGTGGCGCAAAGTGAGAGCTTTGCAGCAGAAGTGGCTGCGCAATGGGACGGTACTATACAGATTATCCAATCGCCGTTAATCGAGATTGTCCCACTACCTGCGACATGTGATGCGCCGGATGCGGTGATCTTCACTTCGGCAAATGGCGTGGCGGCAGCACAGCGGCTTGATTTGCCCAAAGGATTAGAGGCTTGGTGCGTCGGCACAAGAACGGCAGAATTGGCAAAGGCAGCAGGCTTTGTTCCCGTGATCGGGCCAGGCGACGCAGATGGGCTGGTGAATAGCCTAATCACCGCAAAGCCAATGGGGAGGCTTGTACATATTCGTGGTGTGCATGGTCGCGGCAATATCAGTGAACGGTTAAACGCGGCAGGGCTCATTTGTGAAGACGTGATCGCCTATGACCAGAAAGAAATGCCGTTGACGAAGGAAGCGAGATCCGCTCTTGCTGCGTCAGATCCTGTCATTTTCCCCCTGTTTTCGCCGCGCACTGCGACCATATTAAACAAGCAAGGGCCATTTACTGCGCCGGTTCATGTTGTTTCTATGAGTGACGCTGTACAAAAGGCCGTGACCATAGGGCAAGATGTACAGTTCGTAACAGCCCAGAAACCAGACCGCGATTCAATGGTTGAGGCCACTTTGGCACTGCTTCGCACGCAATTTGGTCGCAGCTAGCCAGTGGCGCTCCGCTTGAGGGTCCGTAGGATGCACGATAGTCTATCTACTCACCTGCTAGTCTGGCCGGTGGGGGCGCTGAAAGGGTGAAAACGTGGCAAAACAGCCAGCCAAGGGTCGCAAGACACCAGAAAAACCGAAAAAAGTAGCACAAACTGACGTGGTGAAATCCGAATCGGTTGAGGCCTCTGGACCCATGATCGACGCGATTCCGGCTGAAGTGCACACAAAAGCAGCACCGCAGGAACCAAAAGTAGCAGAAACGACCGCGGTTCCACCTGTTGAGAAACCCGCTCCTGCGCCAAAGCCGACCAAAGCTGTTCAGCCTACGTCCAACACCGGTTTCTTTCCTCTCCTTCTCGGTGGATTTTTTGCTGGTGTGGTCGGCTTTGCTATTGCGTCACTTACTACGCCTACCGCTGATACGACTTTGGCTGATCAACTCGCCGCGCAATCGTCGCAGATCGGTGCATTGGAACAGCGATTGGCCGCCGTGCCAGAGGTTGACCTAAGCGGTGTCGAGGCGGCTCAATCAGATCTGGCCGCCCAGCTGTCCGAAATCTCAATCCGTATTTTTGCTTTGGAAGAGCGCCCCGTCGGGACAGTCATATCGCCAGAGGCAGGCGCAGGTGTTGCCGATGAAATGGATCTGTTGCGCGCGCAGATCGCCGAGATGGCAAATGCGGCGCAGACAGAACTTGCCGAAGCCCGTGCGCAGGCTGCATCAATCGAAGAAAACGCAGCCGCTGCCGCCCGCAATGCTGCGGCGCGTGCGGCCCTTGCCCGCGTTCAGACAGCACTGGAAAGTGGCGCACCCATAGGTGCAGCACTTGGCGATTTGGAAGAGGCTGTAAGCGAAAGCGCCCCGGACGCATTGATAGCGGTTCAAGACGGTGTCCCGACGCTTGCCAGCCTGCAAGACCAGTTCCCTGATGTGGCACGTGCGGCCTTGGCAACGGCCCGCAGCGAAGGTGTGTCGGGTGAAGAAACCACAGGATTTGGCGCATTCATGCGCGACCAATTCGATGTGCGTTCAACGACGCCGCAAGAAGGTGAGGGCGCCGATGCTGTTCTTTCGCGCGCCGAGGCGGCTGTGCGTGCTGGTCGTTTGTCCGATGCATTGGCCGAAATCAGTGCATTGCCCGAAGTTGCGCGTGCTGAAATGTCCGATTGGCTGGCGCAGGCCGAATCCCGCGCCGATGCGATTGCTGCCGTTGATATTCTTTCCACCTCCCTTTCAGATAACTAAAGGCGAACCTTGATGCTTTGGTCCCTCATTAAAATCGTAGCGTTTGTTCTTGCAGTTACCGCACTGACATACGGCGGCACACAACTGATGGAAGTGGATGGCGGGGCGACTGTAGATGTCGCCGGTCAGGAGTTCACGCTGAGTGCGTTGGAAATGGTCTTTGCTCTTGCGGCGCTGGTCGTGGCGGTTTGGCTTGGGCTCAAGCTGCTGAAGCTTTGTGTGGCGACCTTCAAATTTCTCAATGGCGATGAAACCGCGATTTCGCGTTACTTTGATCGCAATCGCGAACGCAAAGGTTATGAGGCGTTGAGCGAAGGCATGATGGCGCTGGCGTCAGGTGAAGGGCATCTTGCGATGACGAAAGCGGCGCGTGCGGATAAATATCTGCAACAGCCGCAGCTGACGAACCTGTTGACTGCGCAGGCGGCTGAAATGACAGGCGACCGCAAGAAAGCCGAAGAAACCTATAAGAAACTTCTGACTGACGACAAAACGCGTTTTGTTGGCGTTCGCGGAATCATGAAGCAAAAGCTATCTGATGGTGACACCGACACCGCGCTGGCGCTCGCGCAAAAGGCCTTTGCTTTGAAGCCCAAGCATGAAGAAACCCAGGACGTTCTATTGCGTCTTCAGGCGGAAAAGTCTGACTGGGTCGGCGCGCGCAAGACCCTTGGCGCGAAGCTGAAATCCGGCAGCTTGCCCCGCGATGTGCACAAGCGTCGTGATGCCGTTCTCGCGTTGTCTGAAGCGCGCGACATCTTGGGTGAAGGCAAAACAATCGAGGCCCGCGAAGCTGCGATTGAAGCGAACCGATTGTCCCCTGATCTGATCCCTGCCGCCATTATGGCTGCACGTGGGTACATCGGCGAAGGTAACGGCCGCTATGCGACGCGTGTGCTAACCAAGGCTTGGAATGCCCAGCCGCATCCGGATATCGCGGCCGCCTTTGCCGAAATCGCGCCGGATGAAACGACCGATGCACGATTAAAGCGGTTCAAGGTATTAACCAAGGCCACCGCCGACCATCCTGAATCCAAAATGTTGATGGCAGAGCTTTATATTTCGGCAGAAGACTTCCCTTCTGCCAAGCGGGCACTGGGTGATCTTGTCGAGACAGACCCCACGGCGCGTAGTCTGACTCTGATGGCTGCGATTGAACGTGGTGCGGGCGCAGACGATTCCGTGGTGCGTGGTTGGTTGACCAAGGCGTTGACTGCTCCGCGTGGCCCGCAGTGGATTTGTGACAATTGCCAACATATCCACGCCACTTGGGCCGCAACCTGCGATAGCTGCGGATCATTCGACACGATGGCATGGAAGACACCACCTGCTGGCGAAGTTGCGATGCCAGCTGGTGCGGAGATGCTGCCACTGATTGTTGGTCATGCGGCAGAGCCAGCGTTGCCTTCAACCGAGGTGGTCGAAGAGGCAGAAGTGTTCGAAGGCAAAGTCGCGAAATAGCCTCTTTTCCACGCTTTGCGGCGGTGATATCCACGCGCTGCTGCCTCAATAGCTCAGCTGGTAGAGCAGGTCCTTCGTAAGGACAAGGTCGGGGGTTCGAGTCCCTCTTGAGCACCATT
>ENA-OQVM01001254-OQVM01001254.1-marine-metagenome-genome-assembly--contig:-NODE-1254-length-34555-cov-4.330385_pt1 | contig 34555 bp, 30 predicted proteins | sample MGYA00237776_ERZ505498 | MGnify/ENA primary metagenome ERZ505498 (study PRJEB26159, sample SAMN06265151) | marine metagenome | isolation source: Helgoland LTER site | place: Germany:Helgoland, sampling...
GTGTTGATTGAGGTCGGTGGTATGTTTAATGAAATCCACCCAATCGGTGTGCATAAAGAAGTAACTAGGCACGTTGAACATTTGTTGAATAAACAGTGATACCGATGCCATAGGCCCTTCTGTTGAACAAATAATTCTATCGTAACCGCCTGCATAAAAAATATTAGCGATTTCCATCAAGTCGGGTATGCGAATTTTTTGTTCACCATAACGATGCACTTCAAATTCAGTGATCGGGCGTACCACATGTAAATGTGAGTCAGACTTTGCATCTGCGTGACAGATCAAAAAATCGACTGGCAAGTCGGCTCGCTGAATTTCTTTGAGTTTGCCAGACAAGGACGAAGAGACGCCATTTTTGTCGAGTAACGTATCAGTCAGATATAGGGCACGGTTTGAATGCTGATTTTTGCCTACGTGCTGTGCGAATTGATTCAGTAGTTGACGATTTTGATACAACACTCGGGTTGATGCCAAGGTAGAGCCCGCCAAAATCAAACTGATTAGGATGGGGAAAGATAATTTATCTAATAACTTTTCAATTCGAATATTGCTCATATTATCTTGGCGTTTTCCTTCGCCCAAAAACAACGCCGTGAGTTGGCTAGGAATTTCAAATTTACGGGTGATTTCTTCAGTAGAAAAGCTGTCCAAGCGGATGTCTTTACTGTCTTTAATCGCACTTTCTACCCTTTGTGCAATCAATCGATTGAGATGAGTAAACAAGTCTCTTATGGCAAGGTTAGTGGTGTCGGTGAACGCTTCAAGTCCTTCTTTTCTACTGTCAGCGATTTTTTCTAGTTGGGTAATACAAAACCTATAGTCTTTAGACACTTGCCACTTGAGCAACTTATTAGGTTTTTTACCTTGAAGTGATTCGTGGACAAAAGAGAAGAACTTCATGGTTTTTTTATGTTTTTGCATTTCTAACAATAGGTTACTGATCACAAAACAGCCCATTTTGTCCCATGTTGAACCACGGTGAAGCATGATTCTAAACAAGCCAGGATCTTTAATTTTGGTTGCCACCTGTGAAAAATAATCTAGCAACGCAATATTGAGCTTTTGATTCTCACCCACTTGACCAAAAGGTGCGATATCCCCATTTTTCATGGCTTCTAATGCCAGTTCAGAAGCGGGGGTGGTTTTAAGACGCTCAACCAAATTGTCGATATATAAGTACGAACCACACTGCCCTGCAAAAATGCCGGTGTGATCATCAGAGCCTCCGGTTAACACTTTGGGTGTATAAGGATCAACAGCAAAGTCGACAGGCTTGAGGTTATGTTTTCTGGCGTAACTGAGAATTTTTTCGGGACTGAGATTTTGCACCCAGTTTAGTGTCAGCACACTCTGCCACAGATCTCTTTGCCCGTTTAACACTTCAAAACGCGCAAACATAACCGCAAGCTTTTCAAACAGGCTTAGGTCAATTTTTCCGTTACGAGTATAAAAGTATAAAGGGTGCGGCATAATGACAGGCAGGTCTTGGGCCGCAGCATAACGCAAAAATTCATACACGTTTTGACGCTTGGTATTCAGTATCACTTCCTGCTCTGGGCTGAATCCATAGGTTAAAACGTGAATAAACAAATCGTACTCTGGGAAAAAACAGGTAAATTCTGCAGCAACCAGTACATCGATTCCTTTCGCCTTGAGATCCCAACAAGAACGCGCATTATTATGATTAGTAATGGTGATCACTTGGCTACCGTTATCCTTGAGCAACTTGACCAATTTTTTGGTTTTTAACCATGTTTCAGGCAACCTGAGGATACGCCCCCATAATTCGTCAGGTACATCGCTGTTGTGGTCATGGCAATGAAAATCAATTTTCAGACAATTTTCTGGGGCAAACCTCTGGCTCTGCTGTTGTAAAAAAATATCAAATTCAACGTGTAAAGACGGCCTAAAACTCTGCTCTTGTCGCTTATCTTTTTTGATTAACATATTTAACCTACCTGGTTTGTGTTGTTATTAGGCGGCCCTACAAATTCAGCTGCTGTTAAAGATTCATTGGTTGGATTGACTGAACATTTAAGCTTACTCAGCGGTGCAGGTAATAAAGGACGTAAAACAGGGCTTAGTATAGGAAACATGGCGGCTAACATATCCCCTAAGAATTGCCGCTTGATCGCTTTAGTAGTCAACCCAAGATGTGACCACCACCACCCGTCTTTCGACATCTGTTTTGCCGCTTTGACAAAACACTCAATTACCTGCTCAAATTCTTCATCGGTGTAACTAAAGCTCATGATAAACCGGCCCGTGCCTGTCCAACTAAGCTCTAGCCCGGCATGACGTAAATAGAATTGCAGCATCCAGTTGTAACGACTTGGCTGGGTATAAATCACCGACAAAATAGAATGCATGTTGGTAATTTTAAGGGGAAGTTTTTCAACTAATAATCGCTGATTAAAGTCAGCCACCCGCTCATTCCAAAGCGATTCAGACGTTTGATACAAGACTTGTATCTCAGGTAGTTGAATACGCCTGAGGAATTCATTCATGGCCCCCATCACATAAGGATGAGAATTAAAGGTGCCTCGCGCAAATGATACGTCTACTGGCTTATCATCTTTAAAACGTTTCATTAAGGAATAGGTACCTGCCAACACCCCTACCGGATAACCACCGCCTAAGGTTTTACCGTAGGTCACCATGTCCGCCTGAACGTCAAAGAAACCTTGCGCGCCTCGGTAACTTAATCTAAACCCTGTGAACACTTCATCAAATATCAGTACGATATTTTTTTGAGTGCAGATTTTCCTGATCCTGCATAACCAATGACTATAGGCAGCTTTATCAAAATGGGTGTTTCGGTCGCTAGCAATCAGCGACACGTCCGATGCTGAATCGGCATTAGGATGAAAAGCTTGTAACGGATTAATCAATACACAGGCTATATCTTTGCGAGTGTTGAGCACATGCAAAGTGTGTTCACTTAAATCAGCCAAGGTATACACATCGTGGGTTGCTCGATTATTACCAATGCCCGGCTGTACGCCATCCCACCAACCGTGATAAGCACCACAGAGTCTAACAAGGTGTGTCTTGCCTGTGTGATATCGTGCTAGCCGCACCGCTTGCATCACGGCTTCAGTACCCGACATATGAAAGGAGACTTCGTCTAAACCTGATATGTGTTTGATCAGTGCTACATTTTCGCCAATAACAGGATGATATGCCCCCAGCACTGGCCCCAATAATTTGGTTTTCTGAGCACCGACTTCCATACACTCTTTATAAAAATCATAACCAAACACGTTTACACCATATGAGCCTGACAAGTCATATCGCCAGTTTCCATCCAAATCTTTTATTTGGCTGCCTTTGGTTTCATCTGCGATAGAGCCAAGTTTGAATATTTTGCTTAAGCGATTTCGAAATGGAAAAGGGATTCGGTAGTGGCTGGTAAAACGTACATCTGAAACACTCTTTTCTATGGACTCACAATAAGCCAAGGTTTTTACAGATTGTTTGGCTAGCTTATCCTGTAACCTTTGCATGCTTGCTCGCCTGAGTTGAGCAATATTATTAGGTGCACCATCAGTGCTAAAATACTCGGAGTCAGTATAAGTAAAAAAGGGGATTTTTCTGGCTATACGCCGCGACCATTTACTGTGGCCTCGAAGAGAAGGGTGTTTAGCTCGAGAGAGTTGCAGACGGATGAAAGCCTTTGATACGAGGTAACATCCCAACAGAATTAAAACAAAATAAACGATGTAATCGAATTGCATATGTTCAGCTTAAGCCAACAGGTTTGGCTTAAGCTAACATCGCAGTTTGAATAAATTATTTCACTTTTGATACCGTTTGATGACAACTGCTTGAGTGGTCATCAAACAACCTGGTTTTGCCTCTATGCTTTACCTTACTGTCTTCAGTAAAGGTTTAGCATCGGCCGCAACCCTAAATTTACGATTAGTTAACCATACATTTATTCCATCTCAATACGCACGTAAAATAGCTTTTGAGTAAAAGACAATGTAAAACTGACAAATATGCATTTTCAAAGAAGATGATGAATAATAAAACGGTTCAAAATACATTCCTAAAAAACAACGGCTAAATTGCGACCCAGCATAAGTCGATAAAAAGTATCACTTAAAATACATAGCATGACGTATTATTTATGTTTGACGTTAGCAATAAAAAGTCACAATTAACTCACTTCTTTTTATCAAAAAATTCCATTGTAAAGTAAGTACACACATACCCTCAACAATCATTAGTTAATAACATTTCAATGTGATGTCGCAGCAACCAGCAACCTATGGTGAATGCGCGGGGTGCAGGTTAAGCTTAGTCAGTGATGTATTTTTACGTTCATCCCGCCTTGCCTTTAACGCCAACATACAAGGAGTAAGCACTAAGGTCAGGACGGTAGCAAAAGCTAAACCACCTGCAACCGCTGTCGCTAATTGTGACCACCACTCTGTGGATGGGCCACCTATATCTACATTGCGGCCGATAAAGTCGATATTGACCTCTGCGACCATAGGCAATAAACCTAAAATAGTCGTGACCGTGGTCATCAATACCGGGCGCAAACGCTGCGCACCAGTACGAAGAATGGCTTCCATGGCAGGCACACCCTCCTTGCGCAAAATATTGTAGGTGTCGATAAGCACAATATTGTTATTCACCACTATGCCCGCTAAAGCAATCACCCCGATACCTGACATCACAATACCAAAGGGTTTTTGAAAAATAAGTAAACCAAGAAATACACCAACAGTCGAAAACAACACTGCACTTAAAATTAAGAATGCCTGATAAAAACTATTAAACTGTGTAACCAGAATAATCGCCATGACAAAAAGAGCGATTAAAAATGCATTTTGAAGAAATGCTGTGGATTCATCTTGTTGTTCATTTTGCCCTTTAACGGATAGATTCACACGAGGATCTAATCCTAAACTGGGTAACAGTGCCTGCAATTTTGGCAGCTCAATACTCAATAACTCACCAGGCACCATGTTGGCCTCTACAATGATCACTCTTTGACTATCGATATGTCTGATAAGGTCGGTTTTAGGATTTGCGGTACGCTCTACAAAATTAGAGATAGGTACCATGCCTCCTGCCGTTTTCATTCTGAGTTCATCAAGTTTACCAATAAACCGAGATTCAAGTGGATAACGCACCAGAATATCTAGCTCATCATCCACATCGTCTGGCCGATAATCGCCAATTTTTAAACCGTTAGTGATAAATTGCACCGTGCTACCCACCAAAGTGGCATCTGCGCCAAACCGCGCTGCATCAGCGCGGTTTACTTTGAGTTGCCATTCAATACCGGGTTTAGATGCGGTGTCACTGACAGAGGTAAACTTATCGTTGTTATCTAATGCTGTACGTATCTTTAGCGCTGCCTCATCTAACAACTCAGGGAAACGGGATGACAACTGAATTTGTAAATCTTTACCTGATTGTGGGCCATTTTGGTCTGGAGTAATTTCGATATCCATACCTGCCATACCTTTGAGCCGAGCCTGCACGTCTTTAAGCACATCGTCAGAATGAGGCCGTAAATGCCAGTCCACCAAATTTAATCTCATATAACCTATTTTATCGCGCCCACCCGTGCGCACATAAAGGGTTTCAATCTCCTGCATATCCAGTAAACGATCTTCGACTGTACGCACCACTTGGTCTTTTTCATAAATCGACATATCACCAGCACTACGCACTGTGACATTGATACCCTGAACGTCAACATTCGGGAAAAATTGTGTACCTAAGCCAGATAATCCATAAGCAGTAAAAGATACAAAGGCGACAACAATTGCAGCTAATAAAATTTTCCATGGATGCTGAATGGCAGCGGCGAGCACACGAATATATTTACCCGTAAACCCATTTAAATTGCGTATATCACCATTTTCGGCTTCAAGCATTTGCTGTTTATCGAACTCAGAAACATACCTAGGCTTGCCAAATACCCCCCCTAACACAGGCACAAAAATCAGCGCCATCAACAATGATGCTGATAACACAGCAATCAAGGTGAATGGCAAATACTTCATAAATTCACCCATCATGCCTGGCCAAAACATCAGTGGCGCAAAAGCAGCTAACGTGGTGGCAGTAGAAGCGATAATAGGCCAAGCCATGCGTTGTGCAGCTTTACTGTAGGCCACTTTTTTGTCCATGCCTTCACTCATACAACGATCGGCATATTCGGTCACCACTATTGCTCCATCCACCAGCATACCCACAGCCATAATCAGTGAAAAAAGCACCACAGTATTTAAGGTGTAACCAAACAAAGAAACGATCAGAATACCTGTCAAAAAAGAACCGGGTATAGACACGCCAACTAAAAGTGCAGTACGTAGGCCTAAAATAGCCAATATCACAATCGCCACCAAAATAACCGCGCTGGATACGTTATTTTGTAAGTCGTTTAGCATCATGTTGACTTCGATGGTTTGATCGCCTGTATAACTTACCCTAATGCTGGCAGGCCAGATGGTTGACTGTTGCGCTGCAGTGACTAACGTTTTCACGTTAGCGACAGTTTCCAACATATTTTCGCCAGGGCGCTTCTTTACTTCGAGTGAAACTGATGGTTCGCCATTTAAACGTGCAAAACTAGTCGGGTCTTTATAAGAACGCCTGACTCGCGCCACATCCTGAAAGGTAATAACACTGTCGCCTTGAATCTTAACAGGTTGCTCCAAAACATCTTTCACTGATTCAAAAACAGAGGGAACTTTAACCGCAAAACTGCCTTTACCATTGTCCATAGTGCCGGCCGGAACCAGCCGGTTGTTAAGGGATAACAAATTCAAGATGTCACCTGAGTCGAGTCCATAAGACTCCATCAACAGTGGATCAACTTCAATCTCAACGATATCTTCGCGATCACCACCAATATCTACTTCCAGCACTTCACTAATGCCTTCGAGCCGACTTTTTAGCTCACGAGCCACTGTTACAAGGGCTCTTTCTGAAACAGGTCCTGATAACACCACCGTTACAGCAGCTTGTTGCCCTGCCATGGTGACTTCATTAATAGTTGGCTCTTCTGTTTCTGAGGGTAATTTTGCTCTGGCTACTGTGACTTTGTCTCTAACATCAGCAAGGGCTGCGTCAGAATCAAGACCAGCAATAAATTCTAATGTGATACTGGCAAAGCCTTCACCAGCCGTGGCTTTCATTTCTTTTACCCCATCAATAGAACGTAACTCGCGCTCCATGGGTTTGACCAACATACGCTCAGCATCTTCGGGGGAAATACCGTCGTGTACGATAGACACATAAATCACGGGGATCGGCACGTCGGGGTTAGACTCTTTGGGGATATTTGAATACGTCACCACACCAGAAACCAGTAACAATACAAATATCATAAGCACTGTTCGGCTGTGGCTTAAGGCCCCAGAAATCATATTGTTCATTGGTTAGCCTTTGAAGAAAGACTATTTGAGGAATTGCGGCCTTCATCAGTTCGCACCACCTCTACCTTGTCACCATCTCGTACAAAACCATGACCTAGGGTAATAATGTCTGCTTGTTGACCCATGCCAGACAACCACACACCTTGACTATCACTCTTAACAATATCGATTGGCACAAATTTCACATGTTCATCTACTACGGTTTTTACGCCCAAATTTCCCTGTTCATCCAGTGCCATTACAGCAGGTGAAATGCGCATGGCCCATGTTGTTTCTAGGGGTAAAGCTAACTCAGTACTCATGCCAGCCATTTGAGTGAAATCTGGATTAGGCACCTCCACTTCTATTTTGAAGGTGTTGGTACCGGGCTCTGAAACACTGGAGATATAACGAATTTTGCCTTGTAACCTATCACCAGACACCATACGCCCAGTTGCCAATTGCTGTGTTTTCAGCCCTTGTACATTTATCTCTGTTACATTAGCGGTGATCACTAAAGGGTCTAAATCGACTAATATGGCGATATTGTCACCTACTTTAAGAAAGTCGCCCACTTCAACAAATCGTTGATTTATGATGCCATCAAAAGGCGCAATTATTTGCGACTTGAATACAGCTAACTGGTACGACACCCTATCCGCTTTTGCCATCTCTAGATTAGCGGTCGCTTGGGCCAAAGCTGTTTGAGATTGATAACCTTGTGCTTTAAGCGATTCTGCGCCTTTGAGCTCCACTTCACGTTGCCTTAATGTCGCTTTTGCAGATTGCAATCGGCTCACAATATCACTTTTTTCAAGGCTAATAATTTTTTGACCTTTGCTAACACGTTCACCTTCTTGAACATGCACTTCTTCAACTAAACCTTTAACCTCGGAGCGTAACGTGGCGATCCTGTCTGGCTCTGTTCTCCCATATAAATTAATTTCTCGGGTAACCTCATCGGCATTAACATGTTCGACCGTGACTTTAACCAATGGTATTGCAGTCCTTTTGGGGTTATCTGAATCATTTTCGTTTTGTGCTTTCAGCATGCCAGAGGCAACCCATAAACAAAGAGCAATAAATATGATCAAGGCAATCCATGCAGGTTGCTGTTTTAGTTTGTTAATGGTGAACGCCATGATTTATCCGAGAAAATTTAATTGAGCGTAATTTAACTTTTTTTTATAGCAAGATCATGGCGAAAAACATCAATTAGGCAGGAAAATTGTTACTAGATGCTTAGAACGTTAAAACACCCCCCCTAAGTGCTACCAAATCATTAAAATTGCATGCCAAAGACTACTTTTTCCCCTAAATATGCTGGATTCTACCCATTTCTTTATAAATAAAATTTAAAAGAAAGTCTGTCTCAAGTTGTCCTTATTCGGCATCCATTTGCTTACGCAAATAAATATGTGATGTTTAATTGAGGGGGTCTTTTAGCTGTGCTGAGAATTCAACTTTAGATATCAAATGTTGTACTCAGAATAAAAAACCGAGTATGACTACAATCATACTCGGCTCATAAGTTGCTCAATAACAATAAAAAAATAGGTCGATAATAGCAGCGCTGATAGAACAGTCCTGTTACCTATTTTTAAGACTAGTCACTGTGCAAAGCATCGATGGGGTTGAGCTTACTGGCTTTTATAGCTGGGAATACCCCAAACCCGACACCCACCAACATGCAAATACTTAAAGACAATATGATAGCAGTACCAGACCAACTTACCGCCCAACCTGAATAAAACCCGATAATCTCAGATAACACCAACCCAAAGAAAATACCTAGTAATCCCCCCAGAACAGATATAGTAAAACTCTCAGCTATAAATTGTTGCCGAATATCGTCTTGAGTGGCCCCCACAGCACGTAGCAAACCAATTTCTTTTGTCCTTTCCATAACGTTTGCAAGCATAATATTCATTATCCCAATACCGCCAACGAGTAAGGAAATACCGGCAACGCAGGCCATGACAATATTAAAAATTTGTTGTGTTTGTTTTTGCTGTTCTAATAATGCAGCAGGAATAATCAAGCTGTAATCATCTAGTCCGCCGTGGCGTAATTTAATTAGGCTATCAATGGCTTTGGCAGCCACAACAGGATCGGTGCCTTTGGCAATATTTAACTTAATACTGTCTAATTCACTGGCGAGTATATCGCTTGAAAATTTTTGTGTACTGACGCTTAAGGGCACAAAAACACGGTAACGGTCACCGCCTATTTGCACACCTTGAAATTCGTTTTTATTACCTGCAGGTGCTTCTAAGACCCCTACAACTTCTAACCAAACATGATTGATTTTAACATACTGACCCAGCATTTCTTCAGCACTGAAATTAGTGCCTGTGAATAACTCATTGGCTGTGTTGGCACCTAAAACAGTCAATTGTGAAATTTTGTCATCATCTTGTTGTGTTAAAAATCTACCAGCGGACAATTGCATATTAGCATTCGTAAAATAACTCACGGTCACGCCCAATGCTTGCGCTTGGCTTTTATTGAAATCGCTGTACATATCATATACGTCAATATTTTTGGAGGCACTATAACCCTCTACAAAAGGTAACGTAGCTAAAGCGGCATTGACATCACCCAAATTCAATCCCAAACTTTCTTCCCGTATTTCAGACAGTTCTTCCTTCTCATAGTCTCTAGCATTCACAATGATGTTATTGACGCCCATAGAGTCTATAAGCTTTAAAGCCTCATTCTCTGCACCCTCGCCAATGTTTAGCATGGCGATGACTGAACCAACACCAAAAATCATGCCCAACATGGTTAAAAATGTACGTAACTTTTGCCCAAGTAACTCTGCAATAGCGTCTTTTATGAGTATTAAATATTTAGCCATCATTAGCTTCCCTGCACTTGTTGTTTTTGCGGCAAGCTTAAGGCGATGACATCGCCATTGCTTAAGCCTTCTGTGATTTCAACAAGATATAAATTTTTTCGTCCGCTAACAACAGCCTGTTTGCTAAATTCATTACCTTCTTGAAGGTATACATAGGTGCTTCCATCTTCAAAGTGCAGCGCTTGTAAAGGCACAACAAGTTGATCGGTAGGCGCCTTTACATGTATTTTGGCAGTTAGTTTTCTACCCGGCTGCATCATGCTTTTATCTTGCTCGAGTAGCGTCACTACAATTTCAAAATAAGTGACTGGATTACCGCGTTCAATGCTTCTTGGAAAACCCGACACATTAGAAATTTCACCGCTAAACACTTTATTTGGAAAAGCGTTTAAGCGGATATCAACTGCTAATCCTTTGGCTAAATCAATCGCATCGTTTGCTTGCACAAATAAAGACGCTTGCATATTGTCTAAATTGGGAATTTGAGCAATAGGTCGGCCCGGAAATACAGATTGTCCGATGGCCGGTTTTTCTCCGCGCCTGTCTTTTTCATATACTAACAAACCCGAAAAAGGCGAGACGACTTCTAAACTGGATAAAGCCTGCTGATGTCTATTAAACATTGTTTCCACACCGGTTTTTCGGATATCCAGCACCGCATTCTCATTTGAATGCTGTTCAACAATACTGGTTTCTTTCCATTCTAAGAAATCATCTTTTGCTTCTAAAAAGTCTCTATTAGCCAGCGTATCTATTATCTCTAGTTGTGAATAAACACGCAGGTCATCAATGGCAAAGCGATCTGTGAAATCAAACTCATATTTCACGAAGCTTTGGTCTGAGTCTATGTCTTGTTTGGTCTGGTTTTGTTGCGCGTTACTTTTAACAATGTCCTGCGCAAGTAACATTAATTGGAGCTCTTCATCGCGACTGTCTTTGAGTATTTGCTGGGCATCAAATCTGGCAATGACCTCGCCTTTTTCAACATAAGTATTTTCGTCTTTCAGCCAAGCAATTGTCATTGCTCTGCGCCCTGGAGTCATAATTTTTTGCGACTGCGCGGCTTCAATTTCACCAAATCCTTCTACTTCAATTGAAAAAGGGGTTTGAATGACCTTATAAAGTGGGATCGAGCTTTGTTCTTGTGAGCCGCATCCGCTTAGGAACATAACGGCTAATACCAAGCTCGGTGTTAAAAATTTCATATTGTTCCCTCTAAAGTATCAACGGTCGCTTTCATTCCCGGCCGCATAATACTAAGCTCGAGCTCATTAAGTGTTACCCAAGCGTCGAACACCCTTTTTTGGTTATTCGTTGACTTGGTGCGGTATGACTGTCCGAGCTCTGTGATTTTTCCGGTAAAAGGACGCTCAGGAAATGCATCTAAAGTAACGCGTACGGAAGCGCCCAGCACGATGTTAGATGTAAACGATTCGTCAAACTCGACCTTTACCGCTATCTTATCTAATGCCGGCAAAGACATTAAACGGCTGCCCCTGTAGACAGTGTCCCCCACTGCTGGCTTTTCATCGTCACCATTTGGTATTAACACGACCATACCTTCTTTGGGCGCCATAATTTTAAGCCTCTCCATACTAAGTTTGAGCTCGTCAACTTCAGATTTAGCCTTGGATATTTTAGCTTGTTGAACCTGCTCATTAATTTGCATAGATTTTTTGTGTTGTGCTAAGCGCTGAAGGGCTTGTTTATGAAGTTCTGTCGTAATACCGAATTCTGATTGTTGCTTTCGTCTTTCAATATCTGAGCGTGAAATATCTGTTATCTCCACTTTTCGTTCGGCGATATTCATGTTTTTTTTGGCTTCAGCTAAATCAAGGTTGAATTCTTCAAATTTTTCCTCATTCGCTAACTTCTTCTGTTCGGCCTCTTTGACTGCGGCATCAAAGTCACTTCGGCGAGTTACCATATTAGTGCGTAAGCTCTGGCCATCAAATTTTAGCAATACGTCACCTTTTTTTACCAGCGCATTTTCTCGGGCAATATATTCTATTTTATATTGCCACATACTTTGAATACTCGGCGCTGAAATAGAAATATTTTGTAATGAAACCAATTCAGCAGGGGCCGAAATAATATTACTATTTGGCTGTTGACTGCCTTGCACTTGAACATCACTGACTTGCTCACCACACGCGCTTAGTAAAAATACACCTGTTGCTAAGGCTAATAAACGTGCTGCTTTAAACATTGCTTGCACTCCCTTTAATTATCGACAGACGAACACTCATACCAGGTAGCAGGCTAATTTCTGGCGCTTTGTCAAAAGTGACGATGGCGGGGAAATATGCACTTTTACCCCACAACGCTTTACGTTCACTTTGCTTCGACAAGCTTGAAATGACACCGCTATATGTTTTATTTGGATAAGCATCTAACACAATTTCAACTTCTATGTTCTCATCTAGTCCAACTGCATCTATCTCATGCACCCAGGTTTCTATTTGAAAATCGCTGGTAGATTGCACGTCTAAGACTTTCCAACTGGCTCTAACATTCATACCAGCACTTAACTTGGTGCCAAACCAAGGATGGGTAGCATAGGTTACCGGACCTGTGACCTGCGCAATGACATTAAGATTGGCTAAAATATCTGTCAAGTAGACAAGCTCTTCTTTGACCCTTAGAATGTTGACTTCTTTTTTTGTGAGTTCAGCACGTCGCTCTTTTAACGCGCGCTGCAATGCTTCTTCTGCCTTAATTTCTTCTACTACATTACGTTGCAAAGCGAGTTCAAATTGGCCTTTTTCAAATGCGGCTACTTGGGCAATAGGCACTGACGCCTCAATCTTAGCTTTTTCTACGCGCATTTTAGCCACTTTTAAGCGGCCGCTTGCATCAATTACGCTTTGCTCTTGCTGAACTTTTAATTCTTCGAATTCAAGTAACAAACGGGCTAAATTTTCTTCATTTGCTATAAGTTGCGCTTGCGAAGCAGCACCGTCAAACAATACAACAGTTTCGCCTTTCTCTGCTGTCTTACCTTCTTCCTCCATCCACTGAATTTGCAACTGCCGGCTACCTGTTGGCGCATTGACAACTTGTTTAGCCGACGAACCTATTTGCCCGGTTAATAATAATTTTTCTGCATGAACCTTTGTGCTGATTAGTACACATGTGACCATCATGCCAAATATAACCATACCGAATATAGCCTTCATTATCTTTCTCCTACTACTTCGCCGTCTTTCATTATAATGACACGTTGTGCGTACTCTGCAATTTCGTCTTCGTGGGTTACCATGATTATGGTTTGTCCTTGCTGGTGTAATTCGGTCAGCAAATCCATGATTTCTTTGGAGGTTTTTGAATCTAAGTTACCGGTAGGTTCATCTGCTAAGATAACGCTCGGTTTGTTAATTAATGCTCTGGCAATCGCCACTCGCTGGCGTTGTCCGCCCGACATTTCAAACGGCTTATGGTTTTTACGATTAGTCAGGCCGACCCTTTCAATTAACTTTAGGGCGCGTTCTTCACCCTCTGCTTCACCTGTATCAGAATACCGCAGCGGGAGTTTGACGTTTTCCACAGCATCCAATTTGGACAATAAATGGAAAGTCTGAAAAATAAAACCAATATGTTTATTGCGTACTTGCGATAGTTCGTCATCGGTCATACTAGCTACGTCTTGACCGTTAAGCTTGTAAACACCGCTATTGGGCGTATCTAAGCAACCCAGTACGTTCATTAATGTTGATTTACCTGAACCCGAACTGCCCATAATAGCCACAAATTCATTTTCTTTTATTTCAATGCTAACGTCGTTTAGGGCGGTGACAACTTCTTCACCGTTTTGAAATGTTTTGTGGATATTAGTCAGTGATAGCATGTCTATTATATTTCTTTATTGATATTGCCCTTTTACGTTCTTTTTGGAGATAAAGATGTCTTTGAGCATGATTAAAAGTAAACGGTACGCAGTATTAAAAATGATAATAAACCATTGAACTTGAATTCAGTACATTAGTTAATTTAGTTTCGTTACAAATTGTTTAGGTTCCAATTTGACACAGCTTTGTTTAAAAAAGGTTAGCTAACTTCAGCCCATTTAAAATTTATCCTATCTTAGATACTCATGCCTCCTTAAAATAATTAGTCGATTAGCATACAGCTTGAAATTTATCTGGGTAACGTTGTGTCCATTGGAGCACCCAACGTGTTAAACAATCTGCGAAGAAAAGGTTATAAACCACATCGAAATGATAAAAACAAAGCTTCTAAAGCACAAGTAATGGCTTGTAATGCTCACTTATCTGGCCATGCCTGAATTAAAATTCCATGCTAAATAATCAGCAGCATAAGGCCCCGCTTCCAAGTCGACTATGGCATTAGCCAATGAAATATTAGTGGGGTTAAGTAAACGTGAATATATCTGATGGGTCGGTTCTTTGCCTTGAAAAGCATCATCCACCCATTCAGTGCATGCATAAACATAAGTCGCAGTTCTAAACACCACTGGCGTGGCTGAAAACAAAGCAGTGACATTATCAAACAAGGGATAATGACTTTTACTCACTTGGGAGCCTGATTGTTTACTTAAACTTTGATAAGTATCACGAAACGGGTTTTGTAAAGTATCAAGAATTTTAGCTATCTGAAAAGACAAAAACTTTTTAGCGTTAAAATAGGCCACTTTGTTTTCTTTACTCAGGCCTTCAAAGGTATCACTGGTGATCTGCCAAAGTTGCTGCATGTTGGCTTGTGTATAATACAAATATTGTGCCGTATTAAACAAAGCTTGACCATACTCACTCTCTTTTTCGATACCAAAGTGAGCCAATTGTTCGTCTGTTAGTTCATCGATTGTGGTAGCTTGTGTAGTGTTTCTTTTTGGCGATAGAATTTTTGCCTGTTACATGACTTCAAGGTCAGTTATATTTTTGGCACTCATGCCTATATCTCTATGGATAATAATCTGCAATAACCAAGAATAACCGAATTTAATTCAATCTTAACGCCTTATTGACAAATATAATTCATTTAAAAAACAAATCAGTAACTTAATCTTTACATGGTATCTATTTAACTTATGCATAACGTAGCCATTTTGAGTCGTGATTCAGCACTCTACCTTACATTACTGAAAGCTGAGCAGTTGCCGCACCTAAAACTAGTATTAGTTGATAATAACGCGGCTGATTTTGATTATTCACAGGTGGACATTTTATTGGGCGATCCTGATATAACTGCGCAAGTTATTAGCCAATGCACTGGATTAAAATGGCTACAATCTACTTGGGCTGGTAACACTCCCCTTTTTGCCTTAGATAAAATCGATTATCAACTGTGTGGGGTGAAAGATGTCTTTCAGCAAGCCATGCAAGAATATGTATTTGCTTACCTGCTGTATTTTTCTCGTAATGTGGCTGGTTTTAATCAGGCGCAGATAAACAAGACATGGGCAGCACCGACTTATGGTTCGTTAGCGGGGAAAACCTTAGGCATAATGGGTGTAGGCAACATTGGTCAAGCTGTTGCCAAGATGGCTAAACACTTTTCGATGAAGACCCGTGGTTATACTAGAACTAGCAATGGCTGTGAATATATTGATCAATATTACACTTGCAACGATGCACAAAATTTTGCTGCTAATCTAGATTACCTGGTGTGCCTGTTACCTCAAAGTAACGCGACGACAGGACTAATCGACAGCACATTTTTATCTTACTTACCCACACATTGTGTAATGATCAATGCTGGACGTGGTGCAACAATAGTGGATACCGCACTAATCGAAGCGCTAAAAAATAACACACTTCAAGGCGCGGTGTTAGATGTGTTTGAGCAAGAGCCATTGCCTCAACAGCATCCATACTGGGAGTTAGACAACCTCTTCGTCACACAACACACCGCTGCAGAGTCATTGCCTGAAGATATTTTTCCACTATTTAGTAACAATTATCGTAGATATATCAAGGGGGAAACACTTCAAAACGTTTTAGATTTTGCCAAAGGATATTAAAAAACTGCCTTCGAAGGACAAAATTATCATCACTATATTGACAAAATTTACAGCTTAGATGTTGGAGTGGAGTTAACTTATCGCCAACACATAGATGTCAGCGATATTCAAAGTACTGCAAACCAAAAGAAGCTAGTTGTAATTGAGGCTGTATTTCAGCTTAGTGCCGCTTGTCTAATCCAATAAGCTTGCTGAAAAATCTGCCATGTCGTCTGGCAACATAGGGTTAGTTAAAGTCAGTATCTGTCTATTTCGCAAGTTGAGTCGCTGAGCAACATTACCATGATGCTGACTAAAGAGTGTTGCATGTTCGCCACTCAAGCTTATCAATTTAAGCCCCTTGCCTATGCGTTCTGCCAAGACAGGTTTGCGGGGGTTAACATAAAAAACCAATGGAAAAGGGTAATAGAACATCAGAGATGGCTCAATACTAATACCACCGATGGGAACAGCGCGATGCTTAAATATCTCCTCGATTTCATTCACCCCTAAGGCCACATAATCGAACGTACCATTGTGTAATAACGTAAATAAATTCTCTAGGGATCCCTGTTCAATAACCTTGTATCGATTGTGACGAAACAGGTCAGCATCAGCCCAAGTGTGAGGAATACCGATAGATAAGGCTTGGAGCTGTTGGGGTTGTTTAATCTGAGCGAACTTAGCTAGAGACTCGTCTTTAACTAAAAGCAATCGGTAACCCAGTAATCCCTTGGTAAGCGGTTGATGGATCACTAACTTTTTTTTATCTTTAAATTTCACATTTCCGGCTACAGTGACCAGAATATCGGCGCCCTCATTAAAAATATTAGCTTCGTCATCAGCGCTAGGATAATCCGTGTTATGCACTTGCACGTCCACTGAACCATATTCTTGCTCAGTAGCTTTTAGACATGCTTGAAGCAAAGCTGTTTCGTAACTCTGCCTTGCTGGGGATTTATTACCATTCCAAAAAACTACGTTTTGCATCCGCTTAGTCCTAACAATGACCCGATTGGCCGATTTACGCCTTGTTTGTCTACGCAATGCTCAAGACGTAGAATACAATTTAACCATCAAAAAAATTTATTTAATAATACTTTTTATCAATTTATTAGCAATTTATGGACACAATATGCAACTTCATGTCGTTATGATCTCACGTTTACTTTCTTCAATGTTATTTTTGGCCCTGAGCAGTTTACTATTATCATGTACCAATGCTACTAAAACCCCTTCAGTGGTAAAAATAGTCAAACACAACAATCAATATTCTATTACTGTAAATGGCCAACCTTATGATGTAAAAGGAGTGGGGCTGGGCTACAAAGATGATGAAACAGTCATAGCCTTAAAAGATGCAGGAGGTAATTCTTTTAGAACTTGGGAATTAACTCATATCGAGCAAGAATTAGCCATAGCAGAAAAACTGGGGCTGATGGTTGCAGTAGGCATACCAACAGGTAAAGAATTACTAGGCTTTGATTACAACGACAAAGAAGCTGTGGAAAAGCAGTTTCGACGTGTTATCACTGCCGTCGAAAAATACAAAAATCACCCCAACATATTGTTGTGGGTGATTAACAACGAGCCTAATTTATTATATGACGAACAAGGACAATTAAAAAACGTTAACCCTAAGGTTTATGCTGCTATGGGTGACATCATTGATCATATTCATAAAATTGATCCCAATCATCCTGTTACTTTTAGTCTAGCGGGAAACAATCCAAAAGATATCGCGCTGGTACTAAAGCATGCACCAAATATCGATATTTTGTCTGTGCAGAGTTATGGCTCCTTAGTCACATTACCTGACAGTATCGTCCAAAGTAACGTAGATAAACCTTATATGGTGACCGAGTTTGGCCCTATGGGACATTGGGAATTACCCTCCACACAATGGGGTCGAGAAATTGAAGAACCTAGTGCAGTCAAAGCTGCAGGTATGGCCAAACGGATGCAAGATGTCATCCTTGATGATAAAACAGGTAAAATCATTGGTTCATTCGTATTTTTCTGGGGGCAAAAACAAGAGCGTACACCTACCTGGTATGGCATGTTTAATGAGACGGGTGAACAAACTGCAAGCATAGATGAACTGACTCGTATCTGGACTGGGCAATACCCAGCCAATCGCGCGCCACAATCTAAGTCTATCACCATCAATAATATTCAAGCTGTTGAAAGTATTAAATTAAAACCTGAACAACCTGCCACAGTCAAAGTACAAGTTTCCGACACACAAGGCGACCTATTAACGCATCAATGGGTATTGATGAATGAGGTAGAAATTCGCAGCCAAGGGGGGCACTTTGAAGCAAAACCTGCAGCATTGTCATTGCAAATACTCGCATCTGACGTTCAACCAGATCATGTTGAAATGACATTTAATCCACCAAGTGAAAATGGGGAATATCGTTTATTCCACTACGCTTATGACGGAAAAAATAAAGTGGGTAATGCAAACATTCCGTTTATGGTTGAAAATTAGTTAAATAACCTGAACTCATGATGAATAACTGTCCCTTGTAATATACATCCTATCAAGGGACTGGCTATTAAATTACCGCCAATTCAGGACAGTCATCACTTATTGCCAATTTTTTGGGTTCGCAAAAAGGTCATATATCATTTCAGCTTTGGTTATTAATAAGGCTGCAAAATCTTTGCGTAACTGGTCGTTAGTATTATTTTGCAAAATTTGTTCAGCTTGAAGCTGCCAACGCATTGAAAACGCTCTAAGCGTATCTTTAGCATTTTTTTCTGATGCATAAGGTATGACGTCAGCAGGCAGATCACCACTTATTACCCAATAATATTTTCCTTCAGTGGATTTTATTTTCCAAACAGCAACATAGGGAGCCAAGTAGCGACTTTCCTCTGTCACAACACTGTCGAACAACACACCTTGTTCTGCCAAGTGTTTATTAGCTCTTTGATATTGCTCTCTAACCCATTCGGATAATTGCTCTTGGCTGAGTTCTTCTGACGCCATAAATACTAAACCTTTGATAATAAAGCTTAGATTTTATCATATACTCAGAGGTTGGGTTAATAAGTCAAAGATTAATTGGAAACTTTCCATTATCCTTGAATAAACCAACACCACTTTACTATTTTGGATCTCATATGTCAGACTCTCAGGGGATGAATACCCCAAACGATATTGCTCAGTTCACGCCAGAACAACGCCTTTCTTATCTAGTAAAAGAATGCATCTCACATAAACAAGTATGGATACTAACCGACCAAGACGGTTGCGTGATGCTGAATACAGAAGATGAAGATTGCACCCCCGTATGGCCAAGTGAAACATTTGCCCAAGCTTGGGCTACTGGAGAGTGGTCAGCATGCGAACCTAAGGCGATTGATTTAAAAACATGGCATAGTCGCTGGACCCAAGGGTTAGAAGACGATGATGTGGCCATTGCGGTTTTCCCTAGCGAAAATGAAGAAGGATTAGTGATTTCTGCCCAAGAATTTGATTTTGAATTAAAGACAAAAGCAAAAAAGTAACCCGTTCTTTGCTTATTACTATGCTTCAAGAAAAAGCCACAGCCTAGACAAAAATATCCACCACAGAGTGCCCACTTTCACAAAGAAATAGAAATTTCATTAGGTTATTTTTTCTGTGTTCTTTTTCCTCTGTGGTTCAGATCTTTCGCTGTTTTGCTTTAGCTACTTTATTTTTGCTCAAAGGTCTCAAACTGGTTAGGCAGATAATCCACCAATCGACCAGACAACCCAACGTAGGTTTTTAGGGTTTGCGGGAAAGATAAAAATATTTTTGGCAGTATATTAAGCAACTGGTCATTACCTCTATTTTCAGCTTGCTTTACCGCTAGTGGGATATCTGCGAAAGTAGAAAACATATATAAGCAATGGCTTAAATCTTTTTGAAGTGGCTGCATCTGTGTTGCGTCACTCACTTGCATTTTATTCCAAGCATGTTGCCAGACTGATTCAAGTTGACTGTGCCCAAATAGCATACCTTGGCACCATGTGGCTACTGAACTTTGCTTTTGACCGTCCTGATTAAATGTCACCCCCATGGGTAAGAATATCTTTTCTTCACTCATACTTTTCAGCTGTATTTGCAATATTTTCATCAAGATATCGGTGAGGTTATCTGCTTGTTCAATGCTAGTCAGTTGATGACTCGTTTTCATCACCCAAGGTAACCATTTTTCGGGCATAGGAATTTCAGGTGCTGCCGCGACCGCGAAAACAACGCCTTGAATAAAGGCATAAGGATGCAGTACACCGAGTAATTCTTCGGACTCACATAATTAATGCAGAGAGGCATGTGTGGATGATTCATATTTTTGCATAATCTAAAATGATTAACCTTTTGCCTTGTTGTGCTCAAAATATATTGATCTCGTTCTATGGGTCCAGATTAACAATTGATACTATTTATTCAAAAAAATGATTGCATACCGCTTTAATTGTTATAATATAACATTACTTTATAATTTTACCTTTAGTGACATATGCCGTTTAATCTATCAAAAATCTCCCTACTTGTTTTAGCCGTTATAGCCAGTCGACCTGCTTTGTCAGAAGATAAACTAACTCAAAAAGATGAAAATGATATTGAAAAATTGATTATCACGTCCTCTCCACTTGGACGTTCAATTTTACAGTCCTCCACCCCTGTTTCTATTTTAAGTGGCGATGAATTAGAAAAAAATCAAAGCGCCACCTTAGGCGAAACACTCAAGTCAGTGCCGGGAGTAAATAGTACTTACTTTGGCCCTGTGGCTAGCAGCCCAATTATTCGTGGTTTGGATGGACCAAGGGTAAAGGTCCTTCAAAACGGCATGGACAGTTCTGATGCATCCCGTGTTGGCCCTGATCACATAGCCACAACAGAAACCTCTACTGCCACTCAAATAGAAGTATTACGCGGCCCTTCAACATTATTGTATGGTAGCGGTGCAATTGGTGGCGTAGTCAATGTGGTAGATAATCGCTTACCTAAAACTCGTCAAGAAGGACTAAGCGGAAGAGTCAGTGCTTTGCATGACACCGTTTCAAACGAACGCACAATATCGACAGATCTCAACAGCGGAAAAGACAATTTCGCATGGCATCTAGATGCATATAGCCGTAAGACGGATGATTATGATGTACCTGAGTTCACACTTGATGACGGTGATGTAGTGGACACATTAGAAAACTCTGACATAGACTCCCAAGGCTTTACCATAGGCGCAGGCTGGATTGGTGATGATGTATCCTTATCATTTGCATATGGAAGATTAGAGACAGATTACGGTATTCCAGGTCATGCTCATGGAGACCATGAGGAAGAAGAAGAGGAGCACCATGATGATGAAGAACACACAGAAGAAGAACATGATGAAGAAGAATCAGTCTTTGCTCGCATGCAACAAGACCGCTTCCAGTCAATAGTTGATTGGAAAAATCTAACTGGCTGGTTCACAGAAGCTCACTGGCATAACGCCTATACGGATTATCAACACAGCGAAATCGAAGAGGGAGAAATAGGTACAACCTTCGAGAATGACTCCTTAGAATCACGTCTGTGGGCAAAACATGCACCTATTAACGGATGGGCAGGGGTGGTAGGTTTACACTACACAAACGCAGATTTTTCTGCAGTAGGTGAAGAAGCTTTTACTCCCTCAACCGAAAGCACCAGCAGCGCATTATTCGTATTGGAAGAAAAAACAATTGGCAACTTCTTGTGGCAATTGGGAGCAAGGTTAGAGCATGTTACACATAATCCTGACAATGCCTTTTTCAGTGATAGTGAAGTGGACGCTAATTTTGAGGACTTAAGTTATACCGCAAATAGCCTCTCGGCAGGTTTTGTTTACCAACTAGCAGAGAATCAATCTTTGGCGGTTAATCTAGCTCACTCTGAACGTGCACCTTCATCGGCTGAAATATTTTCAAATGGCATTCATATAAGCACCTCAACCTATGAAGTGGGTGCGGGTTTTAATTTAGTCATCGATGACTCAGATCCTGATGATATAGAGTTTAGCCTTGTTCAATCAAATCAGTCGGTAAAGAAGGAAGTATCTAACAATCTAGATATTACTTACCGTATACAAACTGAACACCTGCATGCCAACGTGAGTGTGTTCTATAACCAAATTGATGACTATTTGTTTCAGCAAAACACCGGCTTAGAATTTCACGACGAACATGATGAGCATGACGAAGACCATGATGATGATGACCATGGTGACGAGCACGAAGAGGAAGAACATGAGTCTGACGAACACGAAGAGGAAGGTTTGCCCGTATATGTTTTTAATCAACAAGATGCTGACCTATATGGTTTTGAAGCAGATATCGATTGGCACTTAAATGATAACCTGCGTGTTAGTGCTTTTACTGACTATATCCGAGCAAAATTAAGTCATAGTGATGATAAAAATACTAACTTACCTAGAATTCCATCTATGCGTTTTGGTGCAGAGTTGCATTGGGAACAAGACAACTGGCATGCTGAGCTTGGCGCCACACATTATTCAAAGCAAAGTAAAATTGCCGAATTTGAGACACAAACCGATGGTTACACCTTAATCTCAGCAGCGTTTAATTATTATATAAGCTTGAATAGTGCAGACATGACGTTATACCTCAGGGCTAATAATCTAACCAACGAACTAGCAAGAGTACACAGCTCGTTTCTTAAAGATGATGCTCCCTTGCCTGCTCGTTCGTTCATACTAGGTGCTAAAGTGAGTTTTTAATATCGGGCTAGCACCCAGCTTTAATTAATTCAATGGCGCGCTCTAGTTCTGAGCGCGGGCAACCAAAATTAATACGCACACAGTTTTTATCGCCAAAATCTGCCCCAGGAGACGGGCCGACACCTAAATCCTCAAAGTGTTTTTGAGGATTTTCAACGCCTAAACCACTGGCATCAATCCAAGCTAAGAATGTTGCTTGTGGGGGGAGTAACTTCAGTGCACTAATTTTAGCGATTTCAGTAGCCAGATAATCTCTATTACCACGCAGGTAACGTAAAAAGGCCTGATGCCAATCATCACATTGTGTAAAAGCAGCTTGAGTGGCGGTTAAACCTAACACGGTTACCCATGGCACCATCGCTTTAGCAGCAAGGTTAAATTTATGCCTAGTAGCGGGATCCTCAATAATCGCAAAAGACGTGCCTAAACCTGCCACATTAAACGTTTTGCTAGCTGCCATAAGTGTAATGGCTTCACCTTTAAAGCCTGCTAATTTCCCAGCTGGAATATGTTTAGCATTCTCGTCTAAAATGATATCGCAATGAATTTCGTCTGAACACAACATCACATTATTGCTAATACAAATATCAGCGATACGTTCTAGTTCTTGTGACGTGAGGACTGAACCAATCGGATTCATTGGGTTACACATTATAAACAACTTGCATGCAGGATCGGCAGCTTGTTTTTCAAGCTCATCAAGGTCGATTGTCCAACGACCATCGACCTCCACCGAACCAATGTCGACCTTAATCAAATTATTGAGTTTAGGCGCAGCAATAAGTGGTGGATAGTTTGGCGTTTGAATCAATACTTTATCACCCGGCTGGCAAAGTGCTTTGCAGGCCACATTAAATGCTGGCACCACACCCGGTGTCCAAACAATCCAGTCAGGTGAAATACTCCAATCATATTGGCGCCCTAACCAATCTACTACGGCTTGATTTGCCATTACATGGTCATTGGGCAGTGTATACCCCATCAAACCATGCTCGGTACGCTCTTTGAGGGCATCTAAAATAGGCTCCGCACACCTAAATTCTGTATCCGCTATCCACATGGGCAAAATATTGCGGCCTTTATATCTTTCCCACTTGAGTGAATAACTGGGTGTTCTATCAATAATATTGTCAAACTGCATGTAAGATGTCACTTAAATTGAAAAAGTTAAAAAATGAAAAATAACTTTATTAGCCGTTAGCGTCACGGATAAGTCGCTCGACTTTAGTTAGTAGTTGATGAGTATGAAAAGGCTTTACAATAAAGTCGGTTGCGCCCAACCGCATAGAATCAACCACTAACTGTTTTGTAGCATTAGCAGTGATCATCAAAAATGGGCATTGTGAATTGATCTTGCGAAGCGCTGCGAGAATCTCTAAACCACTGACTTGAGGCATTAACCAGTCACATATCACCAGTGAAATATTTTCTATACTGGCACTTTTCACATACTCTAACGCATGTTTGCTGTCAGAAAAAACGTAAATTTCTCCCGATGTCACTTCTTCAAGAATGGTCTGAACCAATTCTAGCGTTATCTTGTCATCGTCGATGACTAAGATATCAAAGTTGTACATCGATTACCCCTTAATAAAATAACTTCCATGTAATAATCTCTTAACGTAACAAACAACATTCTGCTTAAAAAAAATTAATACTAAACCAATACTTAAACGCTTTCCAGAAGAAGCTTTATCCGAGCAATATCAAGCCAATAAAACTGAAGTAGATAATAAACTTACCCTAGTATAGTCAATGACCTTGATTTGTTCACTAAGGGCAAAAAATCTTAAATGAATTTAAATATCTATTTTGATTGCTTGTAAACATTTGTCGCCGTTTACCCCACAGAACAAAATTAAAAATTTAATTATTAAAGGTTAAGCAGGCATAAAAAAGGCCGGAAAACCGGCCTTAACACTTATAAACTTATAGCTAAGAAATAATATCGAGTAACTCAACGTCAAAAATTAATGTGCTGTGGGGGCTAATAGCACCGCCTGCACCTTGTTCGCCATAGGCTAGCTCGGCTGGAACATGTAGTTTTAACTTAGTCCCTGCTTTCATAAACTGAAGTGCTTCAGTCCAACCTTTAATCACGCCATTTACGGGGAATTCAGCTGGCTGACCGCGGTCGTAAGAACTATCAAACACGCTTCCGTCTAACAAAGTACCGTGATAATGAACCCGTACTGTTGAATTCAAGGTTGGTACTTCGCCGTCGCCTTGAGTGTGCACTTCATACTGAAGACCACTTTCGGTAACTGTAATTTCTTCACGCTTAGCATTTTCAGCTAAATACGCTTCACCTTGGGCAATCACGTCTGCAAATTCAGCTGATTTAGCTGCTTGCATAATCTCATGAATTTCATTAAACGCAACACGTAAGGTATCGTTATCAACTTGAGCGGGTTGATTATTATATGCATCAGCAAGACCTTCTTGCACTGCTTCAACGTCCAATCCCTCAAATGGGTTGGCGCGCAATTGCTCGCCCATTTGTAGACCAATACCGTAACTTGCTTGTGTTTCTATGCTGGAAAATTTATCTGACACTTTGGCTCCTAACTTGCCTCCTTCTTTTATATTTAAAAAAAGGTTCTAGGCACTATTACTTTAAAAGTGCGCATTATATAGATAAACGTTACCAAAAAACACATTTAGGAATGATTAATAGCTCTTATTACTTAGACAAATAGTTTACATAAAAGTATCGTACATTTAGATTATTACTAATTTTGGAGAGCGTATATGTCACAAGTTTTGGATTCCCAGTTAACAGGGACGGTACGTAATTTGGGAGCCGTATTAGGTGACACCATACGAGATCAGTTGGGCGAACAATGGTTACAGAGAATTGAAGCAGTCAGAAAAGATGGGCGAAAGGCACATCAAGGTGACGAAGATTGCGCCAAGCGCGTAAAATTACTTTTCTCTGAATTAAAAAACGATGAATTACTCACTGTAGGCAGAGCGTTCTCGCAATTTCTAAATTTGGCCAATATTGCCGAGCAGGAATTTAATAGCAATAACGATCAAGACGATCCTATCGATACATTATTTAATCATTTGGATGAAGCGGGTATAAAAGCAGACACGTTTGAAAAGGCTTTAGAGCACCTTAATATTGAACTGGTCTTAACCGCTCACCCAACAGAAGTGACACGTAGAACACTTATTCATAAACACAGCGAGCTTGCTAAATGCCTGAGCAAAGCACATGCCTCGGACATTAATGAATCAGATCGAGACAAAATTGAAACTCGTATTGCTGAAATCATCAGTCAAGCATGGCACACCGAAGAAATTCGTACTATACGCCCTACCCCAGTTGACGAAGCCCGTTGGGGATTTTCCGTCATTGAAAACTCACTGTGGGAAGCCGTCCCTGAGTTTATTCGTGAATTAGATAAACGTTTCGTAGACAAATTTGGTTTGGCTATCCCTTTAGATGTCTCACCTGTGAAATTTGGTTCATGGATGGGCGGCGATAGAGACGGCAATCCTTTTGTTACCTCAAAGGTAACAGAGCAAGTGTTGCTATTAGCACGTAAACGCGCAGCAAAATTATTTGCAAAAGATATTGATATTTTGCAGACAGAATTATCCATGAGCGATTGCGACGATACTCTTAGACAGCTAGTAGGCGATGTACTAGAGCCCTATCGTGCGGTTCTAAGACCTCTTTTAGATAAATTAGTTAAAACCCAAAAAGGTATCGTTGAAAAGCTCAAAGGTGTACCTGTAGATATGACCGATTGGGTAGACGATAAAGAACAATTACTTGATCCTTTGATGACGTGTTACCACTCATTACAATCATGCGGCATGTCTGTTATCGCCAAAGGACATCTTCAAAACACGATCCGCAGAGTCCACTGCTTTGGTGTGCACTTACTTAAATTAGATGTACGTCAAGACTCAGAACGACATGCAGATGTATTTTCTGAACTGACCCGTTACTTAGGATTAGGTGATTATGGGCATTGGAGTGAAGATGACAAACAAGCTTTTTTACTTAAAGAGTTAGGCTCAAAACGTCCATTGTTTCCGCCAGCATGGCAGCCCAGTCAAGATGTACAGGAAGTTTTAGACACCTGTAAAGTAATTGCTCAAAACGGCAAAGACGGATTTGGTATCTATATCATCTCCATGGCTAGCCTCCCTTCAGACGTATTAAGTGTGAATTTATTACTTAAAGAACTGGGCGTCACTTGGCCGATGCCAGTGGCACCTCTGTTTGAGACATTAGACGATTTAAACGCAGCGGCAAGTGTGACTGAAAAACTGTTTTCTATTGATTGGTATCGCGGTTATATCCAAGGCCATCAACATGTGATGATTGGATATTCAGACTCAGCGAAGGACGCAGGTGCCATGGCCGCTGGTTGGGCGCAGTATGAATCTCAAGAAGCCTTAGTCGCCTTGGCCAAAGAAAACGATATTGGACTCACTTTATTTCACGGACGTGGTGGCACCATTGGCCGCGGCGGTTTACCCGCTCACGCAGCGATACTGTCACAACCACCGGGTTCGTTAACCGGTGGTTTCAGAGTCACCGAACAAGGCGAAACCATCCGTTATAAATTTGGTATGCCTATTTTAGCGCAGCGCAGCTTAGCGATGTACGCCAGTGCAATACTTGAAGCATTGATTTTACCCCCACCGGCACCCAAACAAGCATGGCGCGAAGCAATGATAAAAATGGCGGCAGACGGACGAGACAACTATCGCCAAATCGTCAGACATGATGAAAACTTTGTACCTTACTTCCGCGTAGCCACGCCAGAACAAGAACTAGGTAAACTACCATTAGGCAGTCGCCCCGCTAAACGCAAACCCACAGGGGGCATTGAAAGTTTACGTGCTATTCCATGGATTTTTGCATGGGCACAAACTCGCATGGTGTTACCTTCTTGGTTAGGTGTAATGAAGGCAGTACAAAGCTCGTTGGACGCAGGCAAAGAAGACACCATTCAAGACATGTTAGCTAATTGGCCATTTTTCTATTCACGCTTATCTATGTTAGACATGGTTTTCGCCAAGGCCGACCCAAAAATAAGCCAAGAATACGACCAAAGCTTAGTACCTGAACAGCTTAGGCACTTCGGTGATGCATTGCGCACGGAACTACAACAAAGTATAGACTTGTTGCTCAAATTGCTTAACCAAAAAACAGTAATGGAAAGCGATCCAAAAGGCACAACATCAATGAATATAAGGGCAAGTTACCTTCAACCACTGCACTACCTGCAAATCGAATTGCTTAAAAGAATAAGGCAGCTAGATGATAATGAGCACGATGCAACACTAGAACGCGCCATGATGGTCACTATTGCAGGGATAGCTGTCGGAATGAGGAATACAGGCTAGATATACCCGGCTATTATAATACCCGCCAAGGAAGGCAATATTGTGTACGGAACATGGTTTCAGTCTGCTTAACAGTCCAGCTCGAATATTGAGCATTGGTGTTGGATATACTGGTTGAACATGTCGATTTCTCAAATAAATGCAGAAACACATTTTTTTGTTCCAACACCTTATGGTTACCTGAATATACACACAATATCGATAAGCCTCTGTCTTGGATAATGATGTTCTCTGAATTTTTATTCCAGTAACATGCTCTTTATTTCACCACAAGACATTGAAAAATAACTATTATTTGTACAGGGTTGGCAGATATAATCTTTATTCTTAATAAATAATATTATCAAAGCAGGTTAGCCAAATGCCTAAGATACTCAATGAGGTCAAATGTGACATCTGTTAGACAAAGAATAAACCTAGTTATCGTTATGATGATACTAAGCAGTGGTGTCGGTGATGCTCTAGCTCAAGATCTCAAAAGTATGCATAATTTACCTACAGCCTATGCAGGTTATACTGGTAATTACAGCGATTTCACTCTGGTTTTAGATGAACGTTTTAACGTCTTCGATACACAGATGTGGGAAATAGGCGACGGGGCTGTAGGCGGTGAAGCAGCCTGTCGTTTTCAACCACAAGGAGTAAAAGTTGACAATGGACTGCTCAATTTAATTATTCGAAAAGAGCCAATAGCACCAGGATGGTCTAATGATCATCAGATGCAAAAATCAGCCTATGAGTTTTCTTGTGGGGAGCTAAGGACGACTGAAAGCAAAAAAATAAGATATGGCCGCTATGAAACCCGCATGAAAGCCCCTGCTAGGACTGTCGCATCCGGTTATATATCGTCTCTGTTCACCTATACTAATGAAGGGGAGCCCCGTGAATGGGAAGAAATAGATGTGGAGTTGGAGGGGGGGAGACCTGACAAATTTCAAGCCAATTTAATATATGGAAGGAATACGTGGCAATGGTGGGCGACACGAGAATGGGGCGCGTGGGAGGATAAAATTAATATTGCCCCCGTTGATGAGTGGCGCGTTTATGCCATCGAATGGATGCCGACAGAAATTAACTGGTATGTCGACGGTGTATTAACAAAATCCCTTAAACAGGAAGCGTTGAACTGTGAACCTAACTGCGTCCCCCCTCAGATTCACCCCACTCCTATCCCTAATAATCTCAGTCAATTGATGATTAATTTTTGGATACCGAAGGATGAAATTCAAAATGATTTTGGTGGTAACAAAAAACGCAATGTTTACCCTATGTATACGCAATACGACTGGATCCGATTTTATGAGTTGGATGCAGAACCTCTTGCACAATGGTAAAAATCTAACTGAATATTAATACAATAATCTACATCTTAAGAACGCTTGGTAATTAAGATACGACAAAGTCACTAGGTGTTAACACTCTCAAGTCTGGTATTAAATCTCCGACTTACGGTTTGAGCTGATGGAGACCGCTCTATCCTGTCAGTCGGCTTAGAGCGAATTGCAGACGGTGGCGCAATTAGCTTTTCAATCGGTTAAATACCTCTTATACGCTGGAAGCAGGTATCTAACGGCGAAAATCGAGCACCGCCTCAGATAAGTCTGCTTGAATAAAAGAAGTTCATCATCATAAACAAAAGCAATATACAAAACTGGTTTGCACAACAGTGGGAGAGGCTTGTTTTGAATTCTGAATTACGTGAAAACAGTTGATTAATAGACGATAAATAACCGACTTCCACTCCTTCAAGAATATAAAAAAGACGTAAATATGGAAAAGATGAGGCATCATATATTTTCATCTAATGAAAAATGACGTCTTATCTTACCTATAAACATTCTACAGAGTTCCAACACTGGTCTTTTTTTAATCAGATTTTAAGTCTCGGTCGGTCAAAAAAAGTTCTATTTTTCTCCCACGATTGCTTAAGGATCTAGTTCCTCAATACGAGTTACGCCATGCGGGTTTGGTTTGCCGTCAGCACCGAGGCTGACAAAAACCATACTATCAATAGAGATAATAGTGGCCTTATTGAGCTTGTTTCGTACTTTGGCGCACAAGGTAATTGAGCTGCGTCCCAGGGACACTACTTCAACACCCATTTCAACAACATCGCCCTGTTTAGCAGAGCTTACAAAATTAATTTCAGACATAAATTTCGTAACGAGGTGTTTGTCTTTCCCCAGCTGGCACATGGCAAAAATGGCGGCTTCTTCGTCGATCCAGCTAAGCAGTTTGCCGCCGAATAAGCTGCCGTTTGGGTTTAAGTCCTCAGGTTTGATCCATTTACGGGAGTAGAATTGCATAGTGTTTTCTGTCGGCCTGTGATTTAGAAAATGTGGATTTATGAATATTAGGTTTACGAAATGCGAAAAGTTAGCAGTTCTAAATTATATCATGCAAGCAGGTTAGCGAGCAATATTCAAAGCTGGTTTGCACAACAGCGCAAGCGCTTGTTTTAAATTCTGAATTATGATGAACAGTCGATTAATAGACGATAAGTAACGGACATCATCATTCAAATGTTGCGCAGTCCCTTCACCAAGCAGTGCATAAACATCTTTACCTTCAAAGAAGGTCAGTGACAAATAAATAGAATTTTGAGTAAAGCCAATTCTATTAGTGTTCATGGCTTTAATGCTCTGGCCATAGGTGACTACTGTATCGTGCGTTCTAGAATTGGCATTGTGGCGTATATTCTCTCTAATAGCTTGGGCTTATCGACCAGCTCGGCAACTATCCCTAAACACACAAAATTACAACCTGAACAACGTCAATTATTTCTTTTTGTTCGTATAAGTCAAATGCGCTATTTAGGTCTAATAGCTTTTCTATAACTTCTTCTTTTACTTTGTATGTTAATGTTTTCATTTTCATTATTTTAAATTTTATTTTTCATTCACCCCAAATGTATCAGAAGAACTAACAAATGGTAAACTATTGCATAATCGCCAACTTCTTACTTGATTCTACTGCATTGAACACATTACTTAAAAACTCTAAACCTTTTTGAGTTACTAAAACCTTTACCACTACAAAACCATCGTGGTTATTACGTGTAATGTATTTTTCTTTTAACACAAAGTATTGGCGTTTAATGTATTCTTGCTTTGGCTCGTTCCTGTTTTTAAAGAAAATCCCTTTTTCTCGTAGTTTTTTAAACATCGTATTTCTCCCAAATGGCAATTCTAATATTTTAGATGCTTGCCCAATATCAATTTTTTCTTCAGCATCGAGTACTTTATCCATTAATTGGGCTTTTGGTTTTAAAAATTTAATTTCTTTATCCTTTTTTTCCATTTCAAAAACTGCCAACTTTAATAAATCTAATGGATTTGTTGGTGCAAGTTGTGTTTTTCCTGTTTTCAACAATTCTTTTAAACGGTCATTACACCAAATTTTAAATTCTACACTTAACCATTGTGCAAAATCAATAGCAATATCTTCGTGCATCCAAGTACCAGAATTTTTACCACCTTGTATTGTTCTCACTAAATCATTTTTTTCAAGGTGGGATAATCCCACTTTGACATTCAAGTATTCAATTGTTGAAGGCAATCTTAAATATTCAGCAGGTTTTTTACTAAAAGGTTTTGCCATTTGAGTAGCATTTACCATTACATCACCATTTCCTAACTGAAATGTGATATTGTTTCCGTTGTAATTAAAAATTTCAGTATTCATAGTGTTGTTTTTTTAAAGGTTACTTCTATTCTGTCTTGCTCTTTAATTTTTATTAATTCAGTCATAGTTTTTTAGATTACGCCACGGTTGGCAAGTGAAACAAAAGATTTATCGGTAAGTATTACGTGGTCCAGTAATTTAATATCAAGCATATCGCCTGCACGTTTTATTTTGTGCGTTAAATCAATATCATCTTTTGATGGTTTTAGCGTTCCACTTGGATGGTTGTGGGCTATAATAATGCCACTTGAAAGAGATTTGCACGCAATAGAAAATAAGATGCGTAAATCTACACTTGTTCCAGTAAGACCGCCTGTGTTTAAACAGCGAAATCCTATGACTTCATTTGCGTTATTAAGAAAGAGTACGCAAAATTGCTCTTGAATGTTCATTAATTGTACATCCCACATTTTACGGAGTGTTTTTTCCGCAGAATAAGCATCAGTTATTGTAATTTTTCGTTTGTATGTATGCGAATAAGACACACTTATCTCGCTTACAAAATTTTTTACGTTAGACATATCGTAATTGTTTTTGTATGCGAGCTTACCTTTAGGGTTGTCTAATAATCGTGAGATTAGAAAAACAAGCCTTTCGAAAATGTTACCCTTGGGTAAGCTCTTATTGTTAAAAAAATAATTGTTGTAGATTTCTCTACGACTATTAGACTTTACAAACATACAAAAAATATTTTTATTTATTTATTTTAATTTTCATTCCCTGCTTTACTTTATCTATTTGTGTTTGCCTTTCCGAATACTCAGCTTGTTTTTGCTGATGATTTAACGCTTGTTTCATTCCGTCTCGCATAGTTCCTGATCCAGCTGATTGCCTTGGCACGTTGGCTAAGAATTGTTTTCTTTGTACATCTTTTAATTGGTTAATTGCAGCAGCAGCGTTGCATCTTTCATCGAAATATTTGACAAACCATTTCATGATCACATCTGGACGAATACGTCCGTAAAGCTCCCCAAACCCTCCTGCGTAGGCTTTTTTAAAAACAAGAGACAAATCTGCTATTGTTATATTCCTAAACTCTGGCATCTCAACTAGAGTGAATGCTGTATTTTCGATTTGAGATTCTGTTAACGCTTTCTGCATATCGTTCCCGTAAATAAATTCATTTAATCCAACCAGCCAAACCATCAAAATAGAGGTTACAAACTCTGGATCCATGCGCCCAAACGACTGTAAACCTTCAGAATTAATTACCGATAAAACACCCTCAATTGTTCGAGCTTTGATTTGCTGGTTTATTTTTTTAGGAGCCCATTCGGCTAGCAATCCTTTGTTTAAATTCCTCTGAATAGCCCCCTGAGTTATTAGTTTTGTCATTGTTTTCATTTTTTATTTTAAAAAAGCCTTTCCACCCATTCGCTATGCTTTCATGGATGATTTTTATCGCTTCATTTTCATTTTTTGATAATTCTGATAATTTTTTTAAAGCCCCCTGCTCCGACTGAAGTGTTTTGTAATTAAAACTATATTCTCCTTTTTTGTAGTCAATCCAATTTCTCCATGCTTTTTTAAAAACCTCAGACTCAAATGGAAAAATCAAACCCTCTTTTGGTTTATTTGTTATATTGTTATATTGTTTAATTGTTATATTGTTATATTGTTTATCTATACTAGCATTGCTTTGACCTGTGCTTTGGCTTTGCTTTTGCCTGTGGTTCGTAAATGCTTTGTCTAGTGCTTTTGCCTGTGCTTTGTCTAGTGCTTTTGCCTTTTTGTTTAAAGCAATTATGTTTGCGGAGTATTGATTTTTACTACTCTCTATCATTATGAAAAAACCCCACTCAATTAAATCGTTAAACGCTTTTATATAAGCTCTATAAGACTTTATACCAATTGCTTCCTTTGCCATTTCTGTAGGAAAACCAAACTTTTCTTTCCAGCCTAAACGGTTGCAGTGTTCAATTGCAAAAAAATAAATAGCCGTATGACTAGGGCTTATCTTTTCTGGATTCTTAAAGCTAAAGTCAAACCATTGGCGTGATAATTCGTAACTGTTAAGGGATTCTTTCATTGGTTCATTGTTTTAAATTCTTTGTCAAATTTCATTCTAAAATACCTGTGTCCGCCCATTCTACTAATTGCCTGTACGACCGAATCGTAACCCTTTAGCCTCGCATACTTCTCTAGGTCTGCGTGGAGGTTTATTTTTGAAGGATAACTCTCTTTAACCTCCACAGATCCGTCAGGGTAGCCTGCTTCACGGTAATTAATATTACTATCTTCCAGTAAAATCTTTGCTCTCTCTACCTGTTCTTCGTTTACTATAATTGCACAGTACCTCATATTATATCAAATTAATTTCTTTTATTTTCTGCAACTCATCTTCCTCTAAATGATGCTCGCAAATTTTACGACCGTTTGGATCTGTGTAAATTCTTTTACTGTTAATCCATAGCAGCTCTTTTCTGCGAGTTACTTTAACTTTTGAGGTATCTATAGGCAGCTCTTTTTCTTTTGCCCTTACACAGAAGAAAAGAAGTATTAATCGTATGATTGTTTTCATAATTCTGTTTTTTATTGACGTTTATACGTCTTT
>ENA-OQVM01001261-OQVM01001261.1-marine-metagenome-genome-assembly--contig:-NODE-1261-length-34453-cov-6.985542_pt1 | contig 34453 bp, 35 predicted proteins | sample MGYA00237776_ERZ505498 | MGnify/ENA primary metagenome ERZ505498 (study PRJEB26159, sample SAMN06265151) | marine metagenome | isolation source: Helgoland LTER site | place: Germany:Helgoland, sampling...
TGAAAACCAGAGCACTCATCGCCTTCAAAACCCGACTCCTGACCAACAAAAGCCTGAGCACAAAGAAACACCAGAATTAGACCAACCCGAAGTAGAACGGGTTTATAAAATACCCCTTAAGCAAAAACCGATCGCAAAGATTGCTGAGGACACAAAACCAGAGCAACCATCGTTTTCTAGAGATTTACTTAACGCAGTTAAGAATTGGACCCGCATTCCTAAGAGTGTGTTTCCCGCAAAACCAGTAACTTGCCAATTACCAGTTAGCCTTTCGGCTAAAACCTCAACTGGGCAGGTAATCGCCAACTCGGAGGTCCCACCCAATTCTGAGGTTCAAGTGTTGGGGATTAAAGGATCAACCTTGATTGTAGCTCATTTGCAAAACTCAAAACTTCGAGGAGAGGTTAACATTGATAAAACCGACTTTAAACAACTACTCGCCTATCGTTTTGAACTTAATAAAAAGAAAAGATTAGAGTTGGCTAAAGACGTCTCCCTTAAGAAATCTAACTCTGTCATCAATGTTAGAAAGACTACACCAAATAAAACCGAACAAGATGTCATTCCGGACCCATTAGATTTTGGCCACGGTAGATTTTGTATATGCAAAGAGTGTCGAGAGAAACGACTTGCTAAAACAGGTAGCTTGAAAAGTGGATTTGGGATAGAACCTTAACCGTAAGTAATTATGCAAAAAAAGAAAAAGAAGAAAACCATCGAGATTGGTGTTCATGTAAAAGAAATTGTTAGTTCGAAGGGAAACAAGAAACGATGCGGGGAAGTATTAATGATCTTACAAGATGACCCAGGGGATCCAACTTGTGAGCTCCTCGAGGTAGACCCTGATGACCTTACTCCCTTGGAGAAAGGTTCTGACGGTGTCCAAATGTTTAAAGCTAAAAGGTCAAAATTAAAACCCTACACTCCCCGAAAACAATTATTCTCAAAGAAAACATTTGAAAAAGGCGATGTGATCCAAAGTAAACGAGGTGGAAGTTTCAGGTATGGTAGAATTGTATGCTTCGTTCACCCGGATGGTCTTTATTCAACTTCTCATGAAGATGGCTACAATGGTAAAGATCTTATCGAGTGTGTAGAAATTGAGAAGAAACCTGGACTCCTTCAGATCATAGGACCTGATGGTGACCCCAAGCGTTTTCAAGCGAAGGGCAAGGACTGTAAGATCATGAAAGTCATAACCACAGATTCAAAGGGAGACGAAACAACTATGCACAGGTTGGATATCCCAGAAGAAGATAGTTTTTAAATATCACAATTGGATTACTTTAAGTATTGCTAAATCTATTTCAGTCTTAGAAAGCAAGATTGTTTTAAAGTTTTTGATTTTATAAGGAATTAAGTTGGAGTTTGCACGTGATGCAGACTTTGTCTCAAAACTTATATTTACTTTTCCACTTTGCCATCTAGTGATGCACCACTTTATGTCATAGGCCTTTAGTACATACTCGACCGTTTCTTCACGATCCAAGTAAAAAACTCCTGATATCTTCTTGACCACTTTATAAAAAAAAACCGTGGTAAACACGGTTTCTATTTAAAGGTAAGCAGTTAAGTTATTGGTCGTACTTGCCGGATTTAATTTTTTGGCAAGAAGCAATCGAAATACCCACTTCGGTTGAGGCTTCTGACAATGTTTTGCCAGAAGAAAGTAAGCTTTTTACCTGTAAAACAGTCTCAGGAGTTACTTTCCCTCGGCGTGATTCAATACCAAATCGTTTGTAAAATTCTGCACGGGAAATCGGGGGCATACCTTTTACATAACATTCCAAGTAATCGACCACAGAGCGAAAAATCTTTCGACCATCGCTTCTAATGTGGCGTTTATGGTCATCTTTAATAATTGGGTAATGAACAGAAAGTTTTGGCTTTGAAGGTTTGGCGTTTTGAGATTTAATCTTCTTCTCAATTTTGGCTTTCAAAGCTTTAAGTTCTTTAAGGTCTTCAATTTGGTCTAAGTTCATAATTTTATTTGTTATTAATCTGTTTATTTTAAATTAAAGAGTTATGTAAAGAATAATCATATAATTTTTCTATCTAAATTTCGGTACTGAATAGCTTCGAGTAAATGGTTTCTTTCAATATTAACACTATTACACATATCGGCTATGGTTCTTGAAACTTTTAATATGCGTGTGTATGCACGAGCAGATAGAGAAAGCTGGTTCATTGCATGGACTAAAACCTGTTTGTTTTCATCACTTAAAAAACAAGCCTTTTCAATCCAGGAATCTGGCATAAATGCATTCGTTTTTATCTTTAATTTAGAAAATCTTTCTCGTTGAATTTCCCTACAAACTTCAACGCGTCTTCTAATTACTTCTGAACTTTCGGATTTTTTGAAATTTTGTAATTCGGTAACAGCAAGAGCAGGCGCCTCAACATGTAAGTCAATACGATCTAATAAAGGCCCACTAATTTTAGATCTGTATTTTTGGATTTGCGGAATCGAGCATCTGCACGAATTCTTAGGATCACCCAAGTAACCGCAGGGACAAGGGTTCATTGAAGCCACAAACATGAACCTACTAGGCAAGGTAACTTTTCCGGCACTTCTGGATATAGTCACTTCTCCGTCTTCAAGGGGTTGCCGAAGGACTTCCAAGACAGACCTTTTAAACTCGGGCAACTCGTCGAGAAATAAAACCCCATTGTGTGCGAGCGATATTTCACCAGCACCAGGTATTGTACCGCCTCCGATCAGACCCACATCACTAATGGTGTGATGTGGCGCACGAAAGGGACGAGAATTCAAGCCGTTTGCCATGTAAGAGGCATCCCCAGTTGACGAGTATATTTTAATAATCTCAATATATTCATCCATTGAAGGAGAGGGTAAAATTGTAGGTATTCTCTTTGATACCATAGACTTCCCCGATCCTGGCGGTCCAATAATTAACAGATTGTGCCCACCGCAAACTGCAACTTCAACAGCCCTGCGCAGCTTAGGCTGACCCTTGACTTCATTAAAATCGTATAAAGGATCTTTATCAATATTGCTTGAGTTAATTGATGGTCGAATCGCATCCAAGGAAACTTTTTGGTTAAGGAAATCTACAACCTGAGAAAGATTATCAACGCCATAGACTTCAATACCATCAACCAAGGAAGCTTCTTTAGCAGATGCAACTGGCAGGATAACACCTCGCCTTTTTTGTTGCTTTGCTAATACCGCCATGGAAAGCCCTCCCCGAACGTAGCGTAATTCACCGGAAAGGCCAAGTTCTCCGGCAATAAGGAACTCTTTAAGGAGGTCATGACCTAACTGTTTCGTTGAAGCGAGTAAACACAAGGCTACAGGTAAATCAAAAGCACTACCCTCTTTTCTTAAATCCGCTGGAGCTAAATTGACTGTGATACGAGTACGAGGAAGCGAGAATCCCCCATTGGAAAGGCTGGAGTGTACACGGTCGAGTGATTCCTTAACGGTTGCATCAGGAAGGCCAACCAGTACAACTCGGGGGTCACCCCGCTCTCCACTATTAGCCTCAACTGCTACAGGCAAAGCTGACACGCCAAGCAAGGTAGCAGAATTTGTAGAGGAAAGCATTTAGGTTAAATATTTCATATATTTAGCGCCCTATTCTTAATCAGGTTTGAAATCTCCCGAAAATTAGGATGAGCAGAGGATTGAAGTTCGCGAAAAATAAAACTTTCTAATGGAATAACTTCCACTCCTGACTGAACCAGTTGGGAAAGGCAGCGTTCGCCATCTTTTGGAACTCGGCAACTAATGCAATCAGACAGCAAGGTGACGGAAAAACCTGCCTTTAAGGCATCGAGTGCGGTCAGGAAGATGCAAATTGGAGTTTCTATTCCGGCCAGTATGATTCTTTTTGTGGTGGATTGGGTAAGGAAATCGCAAAAACCCGAAGATCCAAATGCAGAAAAAGTATCCTTAATTATTTTTTGGGGATTATCTAGCTGGGAAACTATTTGCTTATCTGTACTCCCCAGTTTCTCAGGAACTTGTTCTGTAAGAACAGAAGGGACCTGGACCAATTTCGAACAGGCAGCGAGAATCGAACAGGATTCAATTAGTTCGTCTGCATTTTCAATGGAATTAAGTAAGCGTAATTGCATATCCATAAATACAATTAGACTGGATCGTTCTTGCATCATAGGTTTTTTACTTAGCACCATCTTTTAAGGTTTATCAATACCCTGAATTTCCCTTACTCTCAAGAACAAGCATGCTTATGATAAAACATCTTTTACGATCTCATTACAAGTATTCACTTATTTGCATCCTATTGTTCCTGTTTAGTCAGCTTGGATGCTCAAAGAATGGTTACGATTCAACTAAAATAACTCACCGTCCCCGAATTTTTGTAGAGGGCGGTGCACCTATTCCAATTATCGATGAGTATGACATATCAGGAACAAAGCTAGGAAGCTTTTCTGATATATTCAGCCCAAACAAAGAAGGCCGTATTTATGGTATCTGGATCGGGCTAGACCGGAGAGCCGCAATGACCCTGCAGAAAGAAACCGCCAACCGGATTGGGAGAAGTTTAAGCCTTGTCGTAAACGGAACTGTTGTTGGCATACACCCAATCGAATCTACGATAACTAATGGATTCATTCCATTCATGTTTGCCCATCGCAAAACCGAAGAAGAAATTTATGCATTTTACAGCAAACTCGAACTTTCTGTTAGGCATATCAACCTTGAGTTGCAAAATCAGAGAAATTAAAAGTGGTCGGTCTTGGTAAAATGATTATCCGATTGAGTGCTATCACAATAGCATTTTTATTTTGCCATAACTTATCTGCCAATTTTTTAACCCTCGCTTGGCCAACACCCAACCCATCTTTTGCAAAAGGGCTTGGATACCATACATTTCTTCAAAAAACTGGTCCTGGGAAAGAGTTTTCATCAGGTGCATTTGGTTGCGTGAGAAATAATGGCTATAAATTCCACGAAGGCCTGGACCTTTTCCCTCTAAGGAGTAGCAAGCAAGGCCACGCAGAAGATAGTGTATTTGCTGTAATGGATGGAACTGTTTCCCATGTTAGTTATTCGGCTACCGCGAGTGCTTACGGGAAATATATTGTAGTGGAACATAAAGGTTTTAACCCCGTATTGTATTCCCTCTATGCACACCTTGCTAAAATTTCCGATGGATTAAAAGTTGGGTCGAAGGTGAAAATTACACAAGTTCTCGGCAAAATGGGGAATTCTGCATCGTTCCACATCCCTTTAAGCCGTTCTCACTTGCATTTTGAAGTGGGATTGCGCCTAAGCGATCAATTTAGCAAATGGTATGACCGTCAAAGCTTTAAGACTAAAAATAAACACGGTAATTTTAACGGTTACAACTTAGTCGGATTCGACCCAATTCATTTTTATTCAAGTTTTCAAAAAATGAAGTTTTCTTCACCGAAGGAATACCTAAATAGCCTACCAGTAGTTACGAAAATTAGGGTTAGTGCACCTAACCTACCCTTTTTCGCCCGTCAAAACCCCTCCCTTACTACGGGTAATATTAAGGGTCTTTCAATCAAGTCATGGATTTGTTCATTCGGGCCTTTTGGTGTCCCCCTTCGACTTGAACCGTCAGGATTAAGTACTACAGAAAAAATTCAGGTCTTAAGTTATAACGAGCAAGTTGATTCCGACTTCTGCAGGAAACTTATCGTGAAGGATAAAGGAACATTGAGACCATCGAATCAACTTGAAACATACCTCGAGCTAATTTTCCTGGAGTAAAATGACTGCTTCACCCCTTCGGGTCGCCTGCTTTGTGTCCTCTCACGGCTTTGGCCATGCGACACGAATGTCAGCAATTATTAACCAGATTTGCCGGAAAGATAATCGGGCTGAAATCATGATCTTTAGCCAAGTACCCTCATGGTTTTGGCCCGCTAACCTACCTCGAGATTGTAACATACAAGTAATTAACGAAGTAACAGATGTTGGACTGGTACAGAAGGGTCCTTTTCATCACTCCCTTGAAGACAGTTTTTTTCGAGTCGAGGAATTTTTATCCTTCAGTGATTCACGAACCAAACGATGCACCGCCTTGCTTAGATCTTCAAATCCACACTTGGTTTTATGCGACATTTCACCACTAGGTATAGAATTGGGCAATCGATTGCAGATACCAACAGTTTTGCTAGAAAACTTCACTTGGGATTGGATCTATCAAAGTTATACCGGACAGTACCCTGGTTTCCAGCATTTGGTCGAGAAACTCAAAAAAATATATGATAAAACAGACCTGCGCATCCAATGCCGACCTTTTTGCAATGAGGTCAAAAACTGCCCCTCTGTAAACCCTATCTTTCGATTCCCTCAAACAGACAGAGATATCGTGCTTTCAAGACTAGGTTTGAGCTCAAGTGACAAATATGTGATTCTGACGACTGGGGGTATTCCAATGAAGCATGAAATCCTACAAGATACTCATGGATTTCATGTTATTATCCCTGGCGACTACAATTCCATTAATCGGCAAGATAAAGTCACATACATTCCCATGAATTGTGAGATAGCCTTTATTGATCTGGTTCAGTCATCCAGTCATGTAATCGGGAAAGCTGGGTACAGCACAGTGTCCGAGTGTTGGGGCATGAATATTCCTTTTACTGGAGTCTTCCGGGAAGATTTCCCAGAATCACAAGTCTTGAGGGAATTTTGTCAAAAAGCTTTAACCTTTAATGAAATCAGCCATTTAGCTTTCATTGATGGTTCATGGTTTGAGTTATTCGAAGATCTGCCAATTACTACCATGGAACATTCCCCAAAAATTAATGGTGCAACTCAGGCAGTCGACGAGATAGTGAGTTTCATTAACGAATAAAAAAGTAATTGCATAAAAACTGCCTAAAACCTCGATGAATAGAGTCACTCCAACTACTGGAAAATTCAAGGAGGGTTTGAGTGCAGCCTGCCTAACCTTACTTTTAATGAACTCTGTATTATGGTTTAATCCATTGGCTTTTATTAAACAAAACAAAGCATATAGTTATGATATGAAGCTTAACTGGCAGAAGAGTTATGAACCTGACTCTGCCCCCTCTCCATTAAAAATATATACTGAAGCCAACCCTAGTGTAATGGATAACCAACCCGACGAAACAAATTTGATATCCACTCAAAATCAACAAGCTGCTCAACCATCACCAGTTGACAAGCTGAACAGAAATGAAACTCTGCCCGAAAGTACAGGTACTTCGCAAAACTTAAAGATCGTACCCAGACTAGAGATAAAGCCTTCAACGGATCTGCCCGAACCAAAAGAATCTACAATAACAGTCCCCCAAAAACTACCCTCCTCCATTCTCCCCCCAAAGAACTCCTCAGGTATGCCCCAACATGTCAATGATGGATGGTCAGAAGGACCACGCAAGAAAGAAAAGGACAGAAAAATCATTAACCTTTCGAATCAACTTCCTTTGGACAAATCAAATAGAACTACTCCACAAGAAGACAATCCTCCTGTCGTTCAAAAAACTAGACCTAGACTCTCTTTGGACTTGCTTAACGGCCCATTGTTGCAAAAAACCACAAGTGCTCCGAGGGTTGGCAAACTAGCAGTGGAGTGTCGCCTAAATCCTTACGGCGTTTACATGCAAGCAATGCTCAAATCAATAGAAAGGCAATGGGGTGAACTGATACTTGATTCGTACAGGTATTTGCAACGAGAACAATTCCCTGAAAAAGCTATGTTTCGATTCACCCTACTGAGCAACGGACAAATCAAAAACCTCAACCAAATAGGATTTAATCTCACTGAGCAATTATCGACAGAACTGTGCAGGCAAGCAATTGCATCCAGATCGCCCTTTGGCATTTGGACTGAAAAAATGATTGAGGAGTTTGGGTATTCAGATGAAATTTCAATTACTTTTAACTATAAATGAAGATAGCTGAAAATGATATGCCCTTTGAGCTTCCTTTAGACAGGGAGTGTAATGTTATTGATTTTCACCCCAGCGGTATTTGGGCAATTGAAAAGGCATGCGGTATATTGTCTCACCCTAATCGCAATGGTGAAAACAAAAGGGTTTTGTTGCATAGTTCCTATGATTTTGATCTAGAGAAATACCACTGGGTTGACGCAAAAGGAAATGAAAGAGAATTTTATCTTGTACACCGATTGGACTCTGCCACTTCTGGTCTAATTCTTGGTGTATCTAGCTTCAATGTAGCCGAAAAATTAAAGGCGGCGTTTTTAAACCGAGATGTTAAAAAAACCTATTTTGCCATAGTCGCCTATAATGGAAGACCTGTTAGGCCAATCTGGAAGGATTTCCTTCAAAAAAACCCCTCTAAGGGTAAAATTAGAGTAACTTCAGGTAAAACAGGTGACTCAGCAATAACTTCAGTTTCAATGCAGAGAAAGACACCTACTAGGTTTGGGAACCTTGCACTCCTTGAACTTAAGCCAAAAACTGGTCGAACTCACCAGTTGCGCGTTCAATGTGCTAATCGAAAACTACCAATTATTGGTGATAGAACCTACGGAAATTTTGAATTGAATCGTAAGATTTCCAAAGCTACCAAGGTGCAAAGAATTTGCCTGCATGCATCACAAATCTCTTTCTCCATCAAAGTAAATGGAGAGTCCATACAATGGGAAGCTGAGTCAGCAATGCCCAGGGCATTTGCAAGATTGCTTCACTGAAGAATAAAGCCTAACTGAAGGCCGTTGACTAAAGGTCAAAACCCGCGGAAAGTTCAATCATATGGCCCTGTAATCGGTCATAGTTTTCATGCGCCGAGGTTAGGTAATGTTTATAATCGAGACTTATCGACCAGTTTTCCATAACTCGGTACGACCAACCAAGTAAAAAATCATAGGAAAAACCAACTCCATCATATTTATGACCTCCGAGCTCTTTATTTACAAAAGCAATGCCCAAACCAATACCAACTCGTAGATCGGCACGAGTACCCAAGCTTTTTTCAAGAATTAACCTGCTTTGAAAATTGTGAAAGTTGACTTTTCCAGAAGCTCCACTCAAGCCATCTATTTTGTGAGTCAAATAAGCATACTCTCCCTCGATACGGGTATTACCAAAGTCATTCCCCACGCGAAGCCCAGTTGCTACTCCACCTTTTGAATGGTAAGGAATTCTGCTTGGGCTTTTAATTGAACTGTCATCTGGAAACACAGCTGAGAGAAATGGTCCGAAATAATACCCCAATCGGCGCAGAGGAACTTTCGACGAATACAATTCATTGTATGTAGGTGGTTTCTCGGAATTAACTTCCTTGTTTTCCCCAGTGTCAAAGCCCGGACTCACTAACACTTCTTTATCCAAGCCCTGCTCTTCTTCAACGACTTCTTCAATAGGGAAAGGAGATACACTCTCCTCGGAAAGATTACCTGATGGGTCCCCTAGGATTTGTTCGGGTATATCGATAATCGGTAAATGAGTTTCTGGAGGTATAAAAGAGTCTTCAGTGCCAACTGAGGTCTCAGTGTTAATAAGTGATGGTTTATTAATCGCATCAAAAGACGTAAAAGTGATCCCCTTAGCAAGCAACTCGTTTACATACTTTCCATGTGCATTCGATTTTAAACGTAGTTCAACAATTTTATCCGTAAGGGAAAGCGAAGCATATTCACTTGCTTGGATAAAATTCGCCAATAATAAAGCCGATAATAAAAAAGCTTGTTTATAAAGCGAACCCATCAAAGTAAAAAAAGCGCCGGGCGGTAGATTGGCGGGAACCGCCCGGCGCGGGTGTGGTGGATGGGAAATAGAGTTATTAACATTGCAGACTTTCATTATTCGATGCAATACAATTTTTTATTCGTTCTAATGAACAATTGCCCTTGCGAGAGTGCGATTGAAGAACGTGTTTGATCATCGTATTCGTCGCCCATTTTTACGGCATGTAAAATCTGTCCGCTTTCAGAAGAAATGACAAGTGCCTCTGCATTGTGATTCATCAAGTAAATCTTTCCATCAGCAGCGGTTGGAGATGCACGCCACTTGTATTTACCTGGCAATTTGAGGGTCCATATAACTTTTCCATTTTCAGGATCTAATTTTGAAATATTTTGACGCAAATCACTAAGAACATAAAAGAAACCTTTAAAAAATAGAGGAGTAGGAACATCAGATGTCACTTCTTTACTGCTGGTGGAATCCCACAGCAACCTTACTTTACTCTTTTCACCAGGAACACTTACAGCAAAAACTGGAGCTTTCTTAGGGGCACATATCAACACCCTGCCATCACCCGCAACCGGCGATGGTACAAGGCGCCACCATTCTTGCTTATGTCCATTATTCCAGGTTCCCCAGCGCCAAAGTTCACTTCCATTTTGGGGGTTATGAGATGTTAGGAAATCTCCTCCAGCTACCAAGAGGCTATCATTGTAAGGTATGATTGTAGAAAAAGCCTCCCGGGATTCTTTCTTTGCCGGAGTTGACCGAACATGCCGCCAGATTGTTTTACCAGTCTTTAAACTTAGGCATAAGATGAACGATTCCGCATTTTCATTACCACGCCCGTGGACTTGTTCATCACGCTGAAGGACCGGAATAAAGATGCGACCGTTATAAAGGGTGGGACTTGCAGAAAATGTCCATTGGAAACAAAAGTCTCCTAGGTCAGCCTGTAAATTACGCCGCCACCTAAGGTCGCCATCATTGCTAAAGCAAACCAAATCACCATTGCCATAGAAAAACACAACCTCAGTTGATGAAGCTACTGGAGATGGGCTCGAATAATTGGATCGTGAGTCAAGTTGCAAGAGATTTCCATCCTTATCCCCGGGTTGGTAACCACTACCAGCTGATTTTATCCATAATGCATTACCGGATTTACGGTCAATACACATAGCGAGTAAATCTGGAGCACTCGCACCTTCAATTGCAAGGCGAGTACCAGACAGAAATACCCGATCATTCATTACCACAGGTGTCGATGCGGAGGGGCCCTCCAAATCATGAGACCAGCGAACAGCTAACTCAGGTGAGAAAACCGTAGGGTACTTAAAATCCCCTGTGGCAGAACCGTCAAAGTTCGGTCCTCTCCAATTTGGCCAATTTGCAAATGAAGACGATACGAACAGTAAGCAATGAATTATCGGTAGAAAAAATTTCGTAGAGATCATAATTGTTTAATTACACGCACATTAATGGAAAAACTAAACTTATTTATACCTTTTTTGTTTTGGTGATGACATCTTCGGATTGCAATTCTTCAAGCCAATCGACGAATTCACCAGATTCTTCTTTAGCGAGATCAAAAGCTTCGGGGAATTCCTGGATTAAATCATTCTCAATCTCAAGATCCAGTCGTTGCATGCGTTTTAGTTTAACGAAGGCTTTCACTCTACTTAAAAGTAAGAAGGAAAGGATGATGATTACTACACTAAAGATAAGGGACCACATTTGAAAGTGACTCAATTTGTCGAAAGTTCTTCAAGGATATTTTTCGACAAACTGTACAATGCTAAATTATAGGCTTTTAATTCGTCAGACTCGTTTCCCGGTAAAGGAAGAGCAAATTCAAAGAAAAAAACATCTGAAACAGTCGCACCACTACCAGCCCTAGCCGACCACTTGGCTGCTACGGAGACACGATTGTTTGCGATCCTCTCAAAAGATGAAAATGAGACAGCTAAATCCCAACGCAAACCATCTTTCCTTCGATTGGGAAAAACTGAGTACCTTGATTCATTAAATTGGTCCTGTAGGTTCATCGCTAAAACTCTAGCAATCCCATCTTCCAGGGGTTCGCCCCATCTATCAACCTCCCTGAATTTAATTGTGTGTGAAGTCGGACGAACCACCAAGCGAGAATCTTTTAAATATTCAGGCAACTCTATTTCCCTAAGGTAAAAAGAATGATCTTCATTAATCTTCGACTGGTTTTGGTCTAGGACTGTATTGGATAAAAGATAGAAGTCAGGCTCCACATGGTTCGACTCCGGCATGATGCAACTTGCGAGAGCAAGAACAGTCAGAATTATAAGTATATAAGGTGTCTTCATGTTAATCCTCTGTAACAACCTTACCACGTATGAGGGCTTGCGGGTTACGCTCAAGCAAATCTGCCAAGCTTTTTAATGATTTGGACATTTCTGATAGATCATGAAGGGCATTCACTGCACCAAAGCGCAAATCAGAATCAGGTGCCATGACTTCTTGTATTCGTTGGTTCACGATATCTAATTTCTTAAAACTCTCCCTAACCTGCTCCGAAGTATCTCCCAAATTCTTACCAAGCGGTAGTACCTTCTTAGAGAAATCATCAAGAAAAAGATTGGAATTTTCAACGAGAGATAGAAATGACTTCCTCAATTCCCCTGCTTTTAAATTTTGCAATTGAGCGGTTCCTGCTTCTAAAAACTCGCTTACTTGCTTGCTTAATTTCTCAAGGTTTATGCTTTCACTAAGTTCAGCAAAAATCGAACCCTTACTACGAATCAAAGGATGACCGTACATGGTGCTTAAACTACCATTAGTATCAACATGGTGGAAGTCAGTGGTTAAGTTGATGTATAAAATTCCAGTAACAAAACTTTCCTGTACCAATTGGCCAACCAATAAGGGTAGTATATCAGGTTTGAAAGAACCATCCTCGTCAAAAACCTCATTCCCTAGGCTTACCCTGTGCCGATCTACAAGTTTACGATTAACTTCAATCATTACTGGGACTGGTCCATCTTTTAAAGCATCCCCGATGAAAAACCGCTCAACCCTGCCTATTTTCACACCATTAAAGGTAACTTTCCCGCCCTCGTTTAAACCGAAAACGTTCTCGTTAAAAACGACAACAAAACGCTCATTATTACCCCGCCAACTTGATAAACCTCCAGTGAAAAAAAGGAAGCCTGCAAAAATCATTATACCACCAAGGGTAAAGGCGCCAACCAGGGTGCTATTTGCGGCAAATTTCATAATACTACAATATTCTATCTTGAAGAATCATTAAACCGCAATCCAAGACTCATCCGCTTTGTTTACTCTTCCTTCTTGAACTACGGCCTAAGAAATTACGAACCTCCTCAAGCCTACTTCCCTCAAGTAATCCGACCGGCTTGCCTTGATCGAGTATGGTTTTTGATTGATTACTCAAGAAAATAGAGTGATCTGAAATCGAAAATATACTATCTAACTCATGGGTGACTACCACAAAGGTAATCCCCAAAGAATCCTTGAGCTCAAGTATTAATTCGTCCAACTGACTGGAGTTAATCGGATCTAACCCTGCAGAGGGTTCATCGAGAAAGAGTATCTCTGGGTCCATCGCTAATGCACGAGCAAGGCCTGCTCTTTTTTGCATGCCACCACTTAACTCGGAAGGGTATAAGAACTCGCATCCAGAGAGACCAACAAGGCTAAGCTTATAAGAAGCCATACTTTCAATTTCCTGCTTATTCAGCCGCGAAAAAGTCTCCAATGGTAAGGAGATATTTTCGAGAAGATTCATTGAACTCCACAGAGCACCACCTTGAAATAAAACTCCAAATTTACTCAAGACCGTATCATGAGGAAGTTGCCCATGACCCCACATTGAAACCCCATCAAACATTACCTGCCCATTGACTGGCTTCAGTAATCCAGTCATCCCTTTGAGTAAGGTACTCTTACCGCAACCGCTAGCCCCCATAACTGTTAAGCAACTACCTTTCGTGACATCAAAAGACACTCCTTCCAAGACAGTGCGGTTTCCATAACTAAGACCTAAGTCCCTAACCTCAATCACGGGTTGTTTAGTAACATCGGGCTTCATCGATATCCGAGTAAACTAAAACAAATTTCGAAGATAGCATCACAAACCACAATTAATGTAATTGATACTACAACCGAAGAGGTGACTGATTTACCAAGAGATGCCGAATTATTACCGGTAAATAACCCCTTGTAGCATCCTACTAACCCAATGATTAAACCAAAAGCTACGCTTTTAAATAAACCAGAGTAAATTTCCCACATGTTGGTTAACGCGGATTGGGTCTGCTCAAAGTAATGAAGGGCAGAAAAATCCATCACCTGCGAACCAACCGTAAGTCCACCCAGGATACCTACAATATCAGCATACAAGGTAAGCAGTGGGGTCATCAAAAGAAGCGCGAGTGTTCTCGGCAGAACTAAAAATTCGATCGCAGGAATCCCGAAAGTTCGTAGAGAGTCAATCTCTTCTCTTATTTTCATCGAACCAAGTTCTGCCGCAAAGGCGGCTCCCGTCCTACCCGCCATAACGATCGCAACCATTAAAGCACCCATCTCCCTCACCATGGCCAAGGAAACAAGGTCAGCAACATATATGGTGGCATTAAATTTCTCTAATTGCACGCTACCAACGAAAGCCATGGTTAACCCGGTTAAAAAAGCGATCAGGGTGACAATTGGAAGTGCTGAGGCTCCGCAATCCCTGCAGGTGTGGATTAAATCACCAAACCTCATAAAAGATCTTCCCAGAAATAATTTACCAACGGCAAGTAACCATTTTCCCCAAAAAGTTGATACTTGAATAAAAGATTGAACTAGTTGATCCGCCCATAAATTAGAGCCATTAATAACCTCGGGTGTGAGAGGGGCTGCGATGGCTATCCGATCTTCTGCAAAGCTTAGTAACTTTTTTACCTTTTCAGGCAAAGCTGAAAAATCTGCATCTACGCCTTTCTTTAGCAGTTCAGTTTTTACTCTAAGTAAGAACAATAATAAGGAAGAATCCCAACTTGAGGACGGGGACAGGGTAAACTTACATAAGGAAATGGATTGTGCTGAAATCTCCCAGAAGTTCCCCCAGACTGTGTAGGCTTCCCCTGACCCAACAACTAACAACCAATCCCCCAATAGATTGCAGTGGACATAATTACCTTCATCGGTAAAGCGTATGTCTTTTGGTTTCAGGCTCATTTATTTGCAATTTTTAGCCAAAGAAAACCATATAAATCTAACGCTGACCTACTATGCATACTCACAACGCTAGCTAAAATGAAGATACGGGCAATCCTCTTTGACCTCGATGGTACTTTAATTGATCAATTCTTGGCCATTCATAAAGCCTTCTCAAAAACCTTGGTAAAGATGGGGTTCCCTCCGCCCTCTTTCAATGAAGTAAAAAGAGCCGTTGGAGGTGCATCTGATACAACTATGGCGAAACTAATCGGGACTGAGCGTGCGGAAGAGGCCGTTTCCATATTGCGGCCAATTTTTGAAAAGGAAATGTTCGAAGGACTTGTTTTACTACCCTATGTTAAAGATGGATTAAAGCTACTAACTCAATCCGGCATTCAATCCGCCGTCTTAACTAATAAATATGGCCCGCATGCGCGTGCTGTATGCGATTACTTAGGGATTTCCAAATTCTTAAGATTCACCATTGGCGCAAATGACACAAAGTGGAAAAAGCCAAACCCAGAACTTACTCGCTTGGCGTTGGATAGAATTGGCTATGGCTCTCAAGAAACTATTTATGTCGGAGATTCTCCGTACGACTTTAATACTGCTCAAAATGCCGACCTGGACTGCCACCTGGTCGCTACAGGAACTCATTCATTAAATGAATTATCCATCCTTCAGCCACAGTCGGTTCATTCAGACTTTGAATCACTAGTTCGACATCTGTTAAATAAGAGTGAATGATGGTAATGAAAACGAAAAGGGAAGGTTGACCGTACTTACTTACTTGGGTAAGAGGTAAATAACCCTAACCCCTACCATCATGAATGCTTCTACAAAGGAGTTCCCTACCCTATCACAAAGAGTTGGTGAGCTTGATCTACCTAATTTGTTAGATCATGCCTCAATCTCCAATCCAAAAACAGAAATATCGATCGTTTTTTTATCTGTAGACCCGAAATTTTTACCAAATATTGATAGAAGCTTCGATAATCCTGTACTTAGGTGTAAATCTTTCCACGACTTCCTCAGGCAAGGTCATCACAAGGCAGCTTGCGTTTTAGTTATTCCAGGAGAGCGTGCGGAATGTTCAACCGCCCACTTAGAAGACCTTTTGTCTGCCCGTACCTCTAAACCCTTCGAGGTGATCGTACATGATGATACTACCGATAATGACTTAATCGATTTAATCCACAATGCAATTACCCGCATCCAAGAATCTGTGACCGTGGATTCAACAGTTGAATACTCGACGCAGATGCTTGTTAAGGAAAGATTAAATGAAAATGACTCCAGGCTGTCGTGTACGCCTGAGTATCAATTTACAAAAGAACTGATACAACTAAGAGTTTTACAACAAATTAAAGCTGAGCCAGAAAATTACCTCAAAGCCGCTATTAAAAAGATAAAATCAAGCTGACAAAAATATCAGCTCTTAAAAAGCTTTAATTTAGGGATATAAAAAGATGGCTGCCTGAGCTAACTTGATTAGCCAGATCAATAACTTCTTGATTGCCAAGTTGAATGCAACCCGAGCTGGCCGGTCTACCTAAGCGGTCTTCATGATTGGTTCCATGGAGGTAAACAAATCTTTTAAAAGTGTCCTGGTCTCCGCCACGATTAAGCCCTTCCTGCAATCCGGTCAGTCTTAAGATGCGTGAGGTAATCAAGTTTTTTTGCTGCATGTCTTCTTCGCAATCCCAATAATGTAACCCGATGGGCTTTCGCCCCTGGAAGACCATACCAAGTGGTTGCCCCACTCCAATCACTTCACATACCTCATGCAAACCCCAAGGGGTTCCAAGAGAATCCTCTTTGCAACTTGGAGCTTTTAAAGAAGTTGAAGCCACATATGTTTTGACAGACTTACCTTCTTTTTGATGATACAACCTTTGCTGTTTAACAGAAACGATTAGCAAGTCCTGCGTTTCCTCAATCTTCAGTTGTTCAACAACCTTCAAGTACTCATCCTTTAAAATTACATTCATTGAAAAAATATCGTATTGGTATCGTAGGTGCAACCGGAGCGGTTGGCCAAGAAATTATCAAGCTTCTTGAGAAAAGAGAGTTCCCTGCAAGCGAATTAAGATTGCTTGCTTCATCCCGATCTGCGGGAAACGAATTAGAGGCACTTGGGCAGACACATAAAATCCAAGAGACTACACCGGAGTCATTTAAGGATTTAGACATTGCGATCTTTAGTGCCGGCTCGGAAAATTCTGTAAAGTTTGCACATGAAGCAGTGAAGCGGGGTTGCGTGGCGATTGATAATAGCTCGGCCTTTCGAATGGATCCATCTGTTCCTCTTGTTGTGCCCGAAATCAACCCCCAGGATCTGGATACTCACCAAGGCATTGTAGCTAACCCCAATTGTTCAAGTGCAATTACCTTGATGGCAATCTATCCCTTACACAAAAGATTTGGTCTCAAAAAGTTCTATGCATCTACCTACCAAGCAGTATCTGGAGCCGGTGCCATGGGCCCGATCTCCCTGGATCAGGAAGTTACAGAAATGGTTACTGGAGCACCACCACCCAATGCCCAACCATCTGCCTTTCCACATCCTATAGCATTTAATTTAATCCCCCATGTTGATCAGTTCAGGGAGGATGGTTACACCAAGGAGGAACTCAAAATGCGAAATGAATCAAGGAAGATTCTTTCCCTTCCAAGCCTAAGAGTTTCCTGCACCTGTGTTCGGGTGCCCGTATACCGTGCCCACTCGATATCAATAAATGCAGAATTTAGTGACAGTGTAAACCTCCCGGATGCCAAGCAGGCTCTTAGTAACTTCAATGGACTTGAGTTTGTTGATAATCCTGAAGATATGCTCTACCCGATGCCCATCTATTCTTCTGAAAAGGAAAACTGTCATGTCGGCCGACTGCGGGTTGATCATGCAGCTGATAATGGATTAGCCTTATGGGTTACCGGAGACCAGCTATGGAAAGGTGCTGCTCTAAATGCCATCCAAATCGCAGAAGAAATGATTCTTAGGAACTGCTTGAGGAAAATCATCTAGCCAAACTTGGCAAGGGATTTGCTACAGTTCATGCATGGATCCAATAATTGCAACCGGCTTAGTTAACATTGGTGGTAATATTTTGCAGAAAATACTTCCCTCTAACCCTCCAAGTGTAGAAAACTCAAAGTCTTCCTCTTTTGAGTCAAATCTCAAGGATCTCCAAGGTAGTTCGCTTTCTCCCAAAAGTTTAGACACTCTTCGAGTCGAAATAACGAATTCTCCAGAACTCCAAGATTTCTTGTCCCGAAATTCGGGTAATAAAATATCGTTGGACAAACTTTCCGATGGTTCAGTCAGGGTACTGTCCTCCACGGGCGACTTCATGACCCTGCGTCCTGAATCCGCCACTTGCGCTAACGCTAACCAGTTTCTGGCTAACTCAATCTCTTCAGGTCAAAATATTAACCCTGGCCGTGAAAACTCGGTCATGCTCATTGGCTAATTTTAGCTGGGCATCAATTTAGCCCGAAAAGCAAATCTCAATGCATCCTCCATCTGACTTTCTGCTGATTGAGAGGATCAATCAATGCCCCAAGCTTGCATCACTTAGGAGCATCAACGATACGCTTCGATCTTTACTTGAGTCAGAAGATAGTTTTCTTGCCCAAATTGCTGAAGTCATCCGACTGGATCCATCCCTTACCACAAGAGTACTGGACTTGGTTAACTCGATTTTTTTTGGCAGCAAGGACAACAAGAGAATTAGTGGGGTCGAGGAGGCATCTATTTTTCTTGGCCTTAATCGTATCCGTGAATTACTATTCGCCACTCCAGTTATTGAAGAAATTTTGGAACTTGGTAAAAACGCTCCTTCCTTTCCATGGGAAGAATTTTGGAAGCATAGCATTGGTACGGCCATCCTAACTCGCGAACTCCTGTCCGTTCTTGATATAAGCTATGAAGAGGAAGCCGATTATGTTGCGGGGTTGCTCCATAACTTAGGGATACTTATATTGGCGATCACCTTCCCTGAATTATTTAAAAAGATTTACCTGAAGAAATATGATTCCACAGATGAAATAATTGATGAGGAAAACGCCAAGATTGGATGGGGACACGCCAAGATTGGTGCCTACTATCTATGGAATCATCATATTTCAGACGAGATTGTAGATGCCATTCATTGGCACGATCAACCCAAGCAATCGAAGGAAAGTCCGAAGTTAGCAGCAGCCATCCAAGTGTCTCAGGCAATTGTTTCTGAACTTGGATTCACTGGACTAAATAAATGTAAGAAACCAGAAAGCGGGTCATACCAAAAACTTGAGGGTTGGGAAATGTTAACAGAAGGTCATGACGACCCAGATGAACTGATCACGTCAATAAACGAAGCTTCAGGGCGTTTAAACCAAAGCCTCAATGGTATCTTTTAATTGGTTCTTTTAAACTGATCAGCGAATCCACTGATCCTCTCTTGCCGCCTTGGCCACTTTCAGTGCACCAATTGAAACCAAAGGTGAATAATCCTTATCAGACAGACGAACCTCAGGGTTCTCATAACCATCGTCCACCAATCTTTGTTGGAGCTCCTGGTCGATATTTCTAATTCGGCTACCTCCACCAGTAAGGATAATGTTTTGCAGGAGGGAAAAAACAGATTGAGGCGAAGCGGATGAGATTACCTGTTTCAAGGACTCCGCAATTTCATTAACCAAACGGTTGCATGCCTCACCCACCTGTTTTCCGATTTCAATTTTTCTAGGTTTTCCCTCAACAGGGACTTTTACTCTTGCACCAGACTCGAGTTCTCCTGAGTAAGAAAATTCTTCCTTGAAACCACGAATCATGGAAATCGGCAGGTTTACTTCGGGATAGGCTTCGCGAACTAATTGATCCAGAATGACATCCACCTCATTTCCGCCGAATGGAATACTTAATAGGTCCTGAGGTTTGGGGAAATAACCCTGAATGATACAAAAGTCGGTTGTGCCTGCCCCAATATCAATAAAGAGAGAGTTACTTACAGGGTCCCTGTAGTCCGAATCCTGGAGGCGTGCTTCATCACGCATCCCTAAAGCCGCAAGAAAAGGCTCGGGAATGAGTAATGCCCCATCAAAAGCGGATTTTGCTGCTACCTCTAAATTACTCTTTGCTTCTTCATCAGCAACTGCAGGTATTCCGATAACACAAAGTGCTTCAGATGTCCGCTCCGGATCAACCTGATCCCGTAAATAACCAAGGAACGATTTGCTTGCCTCGAGGTCTTGAATCACTCCATCACTAAGTGGATGAACCAAGCGCAAGTGAAGTTGGTTGGACAAAGCATCATTGCCGTGAAGCATGGTCGAGTTCCCGGGTAATATTCCGGCTAAAATTCCCTCTTCGGGGTAACCAACTACCGTGGGGACAAATACACCATGATGTGCCTCCGAGCCAGGCTTACTAAGTTTACTCAGAATACAAGACTCTAAGGTGCCAAGGTCCAATCCGAGCGGTAACCTCTTTTTACTCCTAGCCCCTGTATCATCAGTGGGCCCTGCCCCCGATGTACTCTCCACTGTTTCAGAATCACTCATTCGCAAAAGAAAATTTTCAAAGATTATTTTGATTCATACGATAGAATCTCATCAATCATTTCTTCGATTTCGTCAAACCTCAAACCCGTCCCAGAAGGAGGATCCAAACTCTGTGGAGTTTCATCCTCAACAAATACATCATTTGGTAAGGAGGGTTGTCCGCCTGTAATTGGAATAACTTTGGCATCGTCAGCAGGGCTTACTTCTTCGGGAATATCATCACTCTCGATATCAATGTCACTCTTTTCCGGTAACAGTTCCTCGACTAAGTGAGATTCTTGACCTGGAATGTCTACTGGGTTCTCGATAAGAGGCTTTGGCGTATCGAGACCAAAGGAATCTGCACAATCCAGTCGAGTTGAATTACTTAATTTACTTGAAAGTTGCTCTACCCGACCGAGGGCATCACTGAGCTTTTGAACTGCTACTGAAAGTTGATCTCTTAATGAACCCACTTCATTCCTGACTAAACCTGCAACTCTGGACTCGAAACGACCAGCGAATAGATCAAAAGCGACCGCCAATTCATCAGCCCGCCCAGATTCGTCATCAAACATTTCCTTTAATTTTGCCTTCTTCTCTGATGGCTCTAAGGAAGTGCTCTTCGCCCAGTTTACCACCAAACTAGGAATATCATCCCTGAGTACTTCAATTGCCCCGCTCTCATCACCAACTAAGCGACGAACACATGCACGACGAAAACCAGCCTTAAGAGCTTCTAGGGGTGATGCAGGGGTTGGGGTTTCAGGCATAGGTGGTTAATTTTGCAAACCTGTACAAATAAGGACAACTTAAATCTACCCATTATCTTTAAAGTTTAATTCATCTGACACGGATACACATTCCTCAATCTCCTGAATTGAAAGTTTCATTTCTGATTCTAAAAAGAGGAGGAAGTCTTCGGGCAAAGGTGCAGAAAAACACACACCCGTTTCCATATCCCTCAAATGCCTCCCATGTAAAGCCTGCCGTGACATACCTAAAATATTTGCCCACTCTTGTTGCCAGCCACTTTTGCAAAACTCCAAATAGATTCTTTCATCCCTTCCGTATAATTTTTCTCCGACCAAACAATGATCGATCCATTGTGCATGGATTCGGATTTGGTGCTTTCGACCAGTAAGGGTAGCAACTGAACAAAAGGTATATCCATTTTTACTACATATGGGAGTAAATATTGTCTCAGCAGACTTTGCCTTCCGACTATTATCAGTCACCCGCTGCTTCACATAGATTTCACTATCGGGATCTTTGCCCAAAAAAGTGGATACGGTGTTTCCTGCAGGTAATTCGCCCTCTAAAATTGCCAAGTAATTCCTTCGGACTTTTTTAAATTCAATTCCTTTCTGCCAATAACTGGCCGCCTTTTTGTGCTTTGCCAATAATACGACTCCGCTTGTCTCACGATCAAGTCGGCTGGCAAGATGAACTGTATCCAACTGCAGGTATTCCTTAGCTGCTCCCACGAGGCTTGACCAGGGGCCATTCTTCGAGGGGTGACAAACAAGCCATCCCGGTTTATCCAAAACAAGAATATTTTCATCTTCATACAGGATCCATGAGGAAAAATCATCCATACAGGCCATGGGAGCATCTTGGGAAATGGTTTCATTCATGAGGTTGGAAAGTAAGCGACGGAAAAAAAGTGAAATAAAATTGGAGATATTGAATATCTTGTGGTTTTGTAGAGTTTAGACCTGTGCAATTCTGCGCAAGATTATAACCAAAAAATATAAACGCATATATGAAGAACAATCTGATCCTATCCGGACTTCATCTCTCCCTTACTGGCGCCCACAAGGAAGTGGTTTCTACTAAAATGGACAAAATCTTCAAACACGAAGAGAAAATCATCAGGGCGCGCATCGAATTGGAAAGATCCTCCAAATCTTCATCTCATGAGAATGAGTTTGTAGCCAAAGGTCATTTGGAACTCAAAGGAACAACCATTACTATTTCTTCAGCCTCAGATAACATTTTCAAATCAATCGACGATCTTGTCGAAAAGTTGGACCGTGGCTTAAGGCGAAGATCGAGGTTGAAAAAAGTGAAACGAAAACAATCTAGCCTACAGGAATTACCAAACGCTGCATAATCGGCGCCTGAAATCTTTAATCTTTATTGAGCCCTCCTTTACCGGGAGGGCTTTTTTTATGCCTGAAATTATGTAAGTAGCTTAGACACCGCAGAAAGAATATCTGAGATGGGGGCCAATTTCCCCACTCCCTCATACCCACATGCCAATTCACCCGTCACTGGTTCAATAAAGGTCACACCACGATCAGATAACACCTTGTGGTTTTCCATAGTCGCAGAATGCTCGTACATTTTTCCATTCATGGCTGGAGCAATTAATACGGGTGCCCTAGTGGCTAGGTAAATGGAGGCAAGCAAATCTGGGCACTGCCCGTGAGCATAATTGGCTAATTGGTTTGCGGTGGCAGGTGCCACCAAAAAAAGATCCGCCTGGTCCGCAAGTTCAATGTGTCCAGGCTGCCAGCTTGCGTCTTCATTCCACAACGAAGATGCAACCGGATTCCGTGAAAGGGTACCAAGTGTCAAGGGCGTGATAAAGCGAGTGGCCGACTCAGTCATGGCAATAAAGATTTCCGCACCAGCCTTACGTAATTCACTGGTTAAATCTGCAGCCTTGTAAGCAGCAATTGATCCGGATACGCCCAGCACAATCACCTTTCCGGATAAACATTTAATTCCTGTAAACTCGTCCATCATATCTAACGCTTCAACCTAAAGAAATGTCGATTTCATACAACCACGATCTATCACTTTGGATTAACACTTTCCAAAGGGCATCAAAATCAATAAGGTTGAGAGATTCGCTATGCAAAAAAGCCCGATCACCAAATACAAGCCATGGGGAGTCATCGATCTACCAGATCGGCGATGGCCAAATCGTGTAATTGAACGTGCACCGCAGTGGTGTAGTGTTGATTTAAGGGACGGAAATCAAGCCCTGCCCATCCCCATGGGCGTTAAGGAGAAACTCGAGCTCTTTAAGCTCCTTTGCCAAGTCGGATTTGAGCAGATCGAAATCGGGTTTCCATCAGCGGCTCAAACGGAGTTCGATTTTGCCCGCAAGTTAATTGACGAAAAACTTGTACCTAACGGTGTTGCCCTACAAGTCTTAACTCAAGCAAGGGAGCACCTGATTCGAAAAAGCTTTGATAGTCTTAGAGGTGCCGAGAAGGCAATCATCCATGTTTACAACTCCACATCTCCCCTGCAACGGGAAGTCACTTTCGGGATGTCCAAAGAACAAATTAAACAAATCGCAGTCGAAGGTGTCTGTTTAATTAAAAAACTGCTTCCTGAACTTCCCGATACCGAAGTTCAATTGGAATACTCACCGGAAAGCTTTTCTGACACCGAAGAGGATTACGCCCTTGAAGTCTGCGAAGCTGTAATGGAAGCCTGGGAACCAACCGTTGAGAATCCAATCATTTTAAATTTACCAGCCACCGTCGAACTTTTCACCCCAAATGTTCATGCCGACCAAATTGAATGGTTTTGCAGAAATCTTAGCGAACGCGAAAAGGCAATTATCAGTTTGCATACCCATAATGATCGAGGCACAGGCACAGCGGCAACCGAACTTGGTTTACTTGCTGGAGCAGATCGTGTTGAGGGCACACTATTTGGAAATGGTGAACGTACAGGGAACTTAGATATCGTTACAGTTGCATTAAATATGTACAGCCAGGGACTACATCCCAACCTTTGCTTCGATGACATTGAGCACATCCGTGAGGTTTACGAACAAACCACGGGCATGAATGTACATGACCGCCACCCCTATGGGGGAGACCTTGTATTTACCGCCTTTTCAGGATCACATCAGGATGCAATCAAGAAAGGCATGGATGCACGGGGCAAAGCCAAAGATCCAGAACAATCCCATTGGCGAGTTCCCTACCTGACTATTGACCCTAGTGATATTGGACGTTCATACGAAGCCATCATCCGCATAAACAGTCAGAGTGGGAAAGGTGGTGTTGCCTATGTACTTTCGCGGGAATTTGGCCTCGAACTGCCTAAACCAATGCACCCAGAAGTTGGTCTTGTTATGAGCGGGAAAGCTGATTCCGAATCACGTGAATTAGCTGCAGAAGAAATTTACGAAACTTTTAAAAGCGAGTTCCTGGAAAAACAAAATCCTTTAAGCCTGATCTCTTATGAAACCAATAAAGTTTCAGCAGATGAAATCACCTGTTCCGCAACGGTTAAAATAAATAATGAAATTCAAAATATTTCCGGAAGGGGTAACGGTCCGATTAATGCCTTTGTTCATGCACTTGATGAAGCTGGCTTGAAAGATTTTAAACTTACCGACTACCGCCAACATTCAATCGGTGGTGGGTCCGCCACTGAATCAGCCGCCTTTATTCAATTACAAACCAAAGTTGGTCGAGTGGCTTACGGTTGCGGTATTCATGCAAGTATTGAAAAGAGTGGTTTACTCGCCCTGGTGAGTGCTTATAACCGCGTACATCAATAAATTTGGCTAAAGGGGGATCAAAATCATGAAACTGTCCATTATTTACCTAGTTCCCCTGCTTTTTATCTTTGCATTCTCCTTGTCTGCAACTGACTTGGATCATTTAGAGAATCGAATTGATCAAATGTTGGAAAGGTTGAATAAGGTGGAGAACTCCAAAACTACGCCCCCCTCACCTCCGGTCACGCCAATCATGAAGGAGGAACTACCCTCTGTTGACTTCCCTCCCTTACCGCCCCCCATAACTAATCGATCATCAGAAGAAACAGAGACTTCAAAAACATTCAATCGATTAGAAAGTCGAATTGATGAGTTACTTCAAAAACTTGAGCTTACCCCAAACACTGCTCCTGCCTACCAAACTTCCCCCGAACCCCAGCCCGAACAAAGCCCTGAAGAGTTACCAACTGTCGACTTGGAAACTGATCCATCCGTTTACTCAAGGACTTACTCTCTCCCAGAAGACTCAAGTCCTCAGGATATTAAAGTCCCATCGCTCCCCAAAAATAGATTTAATTTCTACATCGGATTATCCATTCCTAATGACAGCACATTCTCAGAATCCGGTAATCACAACTTGGAATTTGGGAACGGTTTTGAAATCGGGATTGAATATAACAGAATGTTTGAAGACGAATCATATATTGGTGCATTCATTGAGGGGAAATTCTTCGATACTGAATCCTTGGCAGGTAATACGGAGAAGGGCGACAATCGACTAGTTAACCTTGGGTTTACCTTGGGACAGGACTGGAGTTTTTCTGAGCTTTTAGCTCTTAAGACTCAGGCAAGTATAGGTACCTCGATCACTCATTATGAAATCGAGTCAGAAAATTATTCTCAGTCCGATCTCGCTTTCCACTATTCTTTCCTCATCGGGCTTGAATTTAGATGGAATGAATTCTGGCAATCCTCAGTTTATTATGAACTCGACGGTAGGTCTGCTGCTGACCGCATCGACTACCAAAGTTTTCATCAAATCGGAATCGAGACTGGCATTGGCTTTTGACCCTACTCAATTACTAGTTTTTTTGTAAATTATTAACTTCTATCGATCCCCATTCATCAGTACATCTTGATTTGGGCATGGGTATGAATAAAAAAAATAGTGAAAGTGCAAAGAGTTCTGTAGAGGGCGTTCTCGAACGCATCACTTTTTATAATGAGGAAAACGGGTTCCTTATCGGGAAATTAAAAGGGAGTGAGGGGAAGGATGAAATTGCCGTAGTTGGTAAGGCTCCCAAGGTACAATGCGGAGAAACCTTGGTTCTTTCCGGTTCATGGACGATGCACCCCAAACATGGCAAGCAATTTTCCTTCGATAAATTTGAAAGTAAATTACCTGCATCCGCCTATGGAATCAGAAAATACCTGGCCAGTGGATTAATTCATGGAATTGGCAAAACCTATGCCCAAAAAATCGTCGATCATTTCGGGGCTGATACTTTGCGCATAATCTCTGAGGAATCTGCACGACTTCGAGAAATCGAAGGAATTGGCAATATGAGGGCCAAAAGTATCAAACAGGCATGGGAAGAACAAAAAGCAGTCCGCGAAGTAATGATGTTTTTGCAAACTTACGGAGTAACTGATGCTCTCTGCCTTAGGCTGGTCAGAAAATACGGGAACGAAGCCAAAAACCTTCTAGAAACAGACCCCTATCGGATTATCAGGGAGGTAAAAGGGATTGGTTTCAAAACCGCAGACCGTATTGCCCTGAACCTTGGACTAGCTAGTAATGGGCCGCCCCGAATTGATGCAGGCATTCTTCATGTAATGCAGGAATGCGAAGACCAAGGTCATACCCATTTTGAACGGCGTGAGATTGCGCTGCTTGCCACCGAACTCCTGGAGGCAAATTCACAGGAGGTAGAGAATCGAATTACCGTCCTAACCACTCAAGGAGATATCGTTCATTCCAGTGAGGATTGGATTCAACAACCAACAACGGCCAGAGCTGAATATACTCTGGCACAGTCACTCAACTTATTACTACAGGGCAAGTCCAGTCTCCCACCAATCCTCATCGATAAGGCAATTGAGTGGGCACAAGCAAAAGCAGGCTTTGGCTTTGCCCAAGGTCAGGAGGATGGCGTCCGCCAGGCCCTTGCTTCCAAGGTTTCAATTCTCACCGGTGGACCAGGAACCGGCAAAACTACCATTTTAAAAGCACTCGTATCAATTCTTCGGGCTAAAAAGACTAAAATTTTTCTGGCTGCTCCAACTGGGCGAGCAGCTAAGCGAATGTCGGAAAGTACTTCCCATTTCGCACAGACCGTTCACCGGTTACTTAAGTTTGATCCTTCTCAGGGTGGGTTCTGTATGAATGAACAAAATCCATTAATTTGTGATTATCTGATTATGGACGAGTCCAGTATGCTCGATGTCCGACTAGCCGCTTCTCTAGTTCGTGCTCTACCTGCAAATGCACACCTTTTATTAGTTGGCGATGCGGATCAATTACCCTCCGTGGGTTCAGGAAATGTACTCAAAGATTTGATTGACTCTAACGACTTACCGGTAACCAGGTTGGAAGTTACTTTCCGGCAAGCTGAGGATAGTGGAATTGTGGGGTTAGCTCATAACATTCTTTCTGGAAAGACAAGTCCGCCTCCCCCCGCCGAACCCTCTTCTGCCCTTCCTCGGCAGCAGGATGTACATTTTATTCGAGCTGAATCTCCGGAAGAATGCGTCCAGGTAGTATGCGATCTTTTTGCTCGCATATTACCAAAATCATTTTCGATTAATCCCCAAACTGATCTGCAAGTGCTAGCTCCTTTACATCGTGGAGTCGGAGGAATTGGCAATCTCAATGATCAAATTAGAAATTCGGTTAATCCAAATGGGGCAACCCATGTGATGGGAAGCATGCTTTTCCGGGAGGGAGATAAGGTCATCCAAAGCCGTAACAATTATGACAAGGATGTTTTTAATGGTGATCTTGGAATCATTCAAAAGGTTGATTCAATCAATGGAGTACTTGAAATTGATTTTGAAGGCCGCCTGATCAAATACGAACGCATGGAAGTTACCGATCTGCAACCTGCCTATGCCATATCAGTTCACAAAAGTCAGGGAAGTGAGTATCCTGTGGTTATTTTCCCTATCCTTAAGCAACACTTCATGATGCTTCAAAGAAACCTTGTTTATACTGGGCTAACAAGAGCGAAGAAAAAAGTCGTCTTTGTTGGAGATCCAGCCGCTTATGCGATGGCAATACGCAACGATAAAACCCTAACCCGGCAAACAGACTTGATACGTAAGTTTAAAGAACTTACAGGATCTACTTAAGTGCCAAGTAGCAGGCAAAAAAGAGAACAATGTATGCGGGAGCAGTTTTTAACAGATTGTCACGCTCAACTTTTAAATGAAAAACGACTGCCGAGCACATAAGTAAAGAAAGCAGGATTGCCGCCGGACGAATAAGGAAAGGTGCCCAGTGCCCGCAAAGAAAGCACAGAGAAATGATAACTTTCATACACCCAACTCCATACATCGTTCGCTTAGACAATCCATAGACCTTAAACTCCTCAGCTATGTTCCGTGCCCGTTTCCCTCTAAATCGAGTAGGCCTATTAGCCCGCCAGGTCCAAACAGAAAGTAAAATAACTGCTAGCCCACATCGGATAATAATATGCTCTAAAGATTGCCAGGCTTCCATCAGAATGAGGGAGCGAACTGAAAGAAGTTCACCCTAATTATCCATCGAGCAACGCCCGCAGTTACTCGGCGTACCAGAACAGCGAGCAGGTTCCGTATAATCGCCCGACGAGACGGCAGATGAAAAGACAGATAGTTTCTTGTCAAGTTTTGGAGAACCACAAGCTGGACAAGTTGCATCCTTTTTCCAATCACTGGAACGCACTAGGATTTCTGAATCTTCAGAACAATCCAAGCATGTAAACTCGTAAATCGGCATGAATAAAAAGGAGGGAATTAATAATTTCCCAACAATTCAATAAATCGGACGATCATATAGTAAAAGGAGACAAGCACTCCGCCCCCAAACAACCCAATAAACATAAAGCTGGTCAATTTTTTGACCCCTTCCGCCTCAAGAAACTTGGGCTGCTTTTCCAATGATCCAAGCATAACGATCAAATATACCACAATGGCAAAAATGGGCATGGTTACCATAAACCAGTCGAATTCACTACTCATTGATCCAATGATGTTGATTGCATTGACTAAGTCAAGGAGGACGAAGTCCAAACAAACTTTTTTTCATTCGTTCATAACAACTCTTTATTTCAGGTAGCTTGTTGATTCAATCATTCACTGATGAAGCATTTTAAGTTCTCTTAACTTGCACTCGCCGTATACCTTAAGTTCTGCATCATTAAATGGATGATTTCTGCATCCCAAGGCCAACAAGAAGAGAGCAGTTCCGCCCACATTCGCCATATTGTCTGCTTAAAATTTAAACCCGAAATAACTAACGAGAGTATACTGAAGGTCGAAAAAAAATTCCCTGCACTACAACAGTCTATCTCTGGGATTATTTCCATTGAATGGGGATTAAATAATAGCCCAGAAGGATTAAACAAAGGTTTCTCCCACTGCTTTACAGTTACCTTTGAAAACGAAACCGCACGATCAACCTATTTACCCCACCCCGCCCACCAAGCTTTTGTTGAAATCCTCAAGCCCCTACTTGATGATGTATTTGTTATTGATTACAACCTATGAAAAAAAACTGCATTCTCCTTATGATATGCATGGGAACATTCTCGTTTCTACATGCAAAATTATCCACACCATCCATTATTGGCTCAAATATGGTTCTGCAAAGAGGACAGTCATGTCCAATTTGGGGATGGGCCAGCCCCAATGCATACATAAACCTAATCTTCGCTGGTAAAACCTACCAAACCAAGGCAAATCAACAAGGGGATTGGAGGATCAAGCTTGATCCACTTGAGGCATCATTCAAGCAACAAACCATGATTATTGCAGAGGGGCGAAGCAACGGATTTAGCCGGGTTCGTAAGAATTTCTCTACTCAATTAAAAAATCAGCCTGGTGCATTGATTTACGAAAATATCTTGGTAGGTGAAGTTTGGTTATGCTCCGGCCAATCCAATATGCAATGGGGAGTAAGTTCATCCGACGACAGTGATTTAGAGACACTCTCTGCTAACTACCCTAACATTCGGCTAATTTCAGTCCCTCAGGTAGGAACCCAAGTACCCCAGAAGGATTTTGAGGGATCGTGGGAAGCAGTGAACAAACAATCCAGTGCATCCTTTTCTGCTGTTGGTTATTACTTCGGTCGCAGGCTTCATCAGATCCTCCAAGTTCCAGTCGGTTTAATAGACAATTCATGGGGAGGATCTGCTTGTGAGGCATGGATCCCTAAGGACCGCCTAATGATTCATCCCATTGCTCAACCCTACATGATGGAATGGAGAGAAAAAGAAAGAAACTATGATTTTGATGCCTTAACAAAAAGCCATTTGGAGAAGTTAGCCAAGTGGAAGGCTGAAAAAGCAAATGGTTCGACCTCACGTCCTCCTCGAGCACCACGGAACTTGATGACTGGGCAGCACAGACCGGGCAATCTGTTCAATGGCGTACTGCATCCTATTATTGGATACGGGATCAAGGGAGCAATTTGGTACCAAGGAGAATCAAATGCTGGTCGGGCTTTTGCTTACCGGGAGATATTCCCCTTAATGGTCCAATCATGGAGGCAGGCATGGGGACAGGGTGACTTCTCGTTTTACTGGACTCAACTAGCAGATTTCCGCCCTGAGTCCATCGTTCCCAACGATTCAAGCTGGGCAGAACTTAGGGAATCCCAAACCATTTGCCTAAGAAAACTTAATCACACAGGGGAAGCTGTGATTATAGATACCGGGGAAGGCAGAGACATTCACCCACGAAACAAACAAACTGTGGCCAATCGTTTGCTCAGGCATGCACTTGCAAAAGATTATGGACAAAAAATCCCGTATGAAAGTCCCAAGTACAAATCCATGGAAATCAAGGGCAGTAAAATTATTATTAATTTTAATCACGCCGGTGCCGGCCTTTATTGCTTTGATTCAAAAGCTCCAACAGGTTTTGCCATCTGTGGAGAAGATCAAAAATTTGCCTGGGCCAGTGCAAAACTGATTGGAAAAGATCGAGTGGAGGTATGGGCAGATTCGATAACTGCACCGATTGCGGTTCGCTATGCATGGGCCGATAATCCTGTGTGCAACTTATACCTCCGGGACGGTGGGGTAACCCTGCCCGTGACCCCCTTCCGCACGGATAGTTTTCCCCTTACAACTATGGGTAAATAGATGGAAATTAAATCATTACCCCAAAAGCTTTCCGTTTTTTTATTCCTAAACCTACCCCTCTTGGGGGCACCAGAATTAAGAGAGGAAATTCTAAAACTCGGAGAATTAACAACTGCTCCATCTTTTCATCCATTCTCACAAACAAATAAAAACGAAAACCCAAGAGCAATCCTTATGGAATCCCTACCGTGGGAGGGTAAGGAAACCCGGGCATATGCCTGGCTAGGCCTACCCAAAGTAAGTAAAAACGAAAAAGTTCCTGGAGTTGTACTGGTGCATGGCGGAGGAGGAACCGCATTTAAAAACTGGGTACAGGAATGGAACGACCGGGGATTTGCCGCCATCAGTATCGCAGTTGAAGGGCAAATCGACAAAAAAGTAAAGAACGAGAAGAGTAAAAAGATGGCTTGGGGAAAACATCAATGGGCAGGTCCTCACCGGATTGGAATATTTGCCGATACCCATAAGCCTTTGCGGGACCAGTGGATGTATCATGCCGTTTCCCAGACGATACTCGCCAATTCATTACTTCGTTCCCTTCCTCAGGTTGATGAATCAAAAGTCGGATTAATGGGCACCTCTTGGGGTGGTATCATTAGTTCCATTGTGATGGGTATTGACCAACGGTTTGCCTTTGTAATTCCCGTATACGGATGTGGATTCCTCAATGAGGCAGGCAATCATTACAAACCAGCACTAGCCAATAATTCTGGTTATCTTAATGCTTGGGAAGCAGGCCACCGTTTTAACCGCGCAAGGATGCCAGTTCTTTGGTTTTCCTGGCCAGAAGATAAACATTTCCCTATGGAGATACTTCGTAAATCCTATCAAGCAACCGCAGGACCAAACATGGTCAGCCTCGTCCCTCAAATGGGCCATGGACACGGCCCGGCATGGAGCCGGCCAGAAAGTTATGCATTTGCCAAAAGGGTTCTCAAATCCGGAAAAATTTGGTGCCGACGATTAGACTCAGCACTATTGGACGGGCAAGCTTACGCCCGTTTTCAATCGGATGAAGTTCTTGAAAAAGCGGAACTCGTCCATACGACCGATCTTGGATTCACCGGAAAAAGAATTTGGACGAGGACTCCTATCAGGTTACAAAAGAAAGCAGATGTATGGCTTGCGGACTGGCCCCTACCCGACGGAACAACCGCGTGGTTCATTAATGTTGAGTCCAGTGGCTTGGTTGTTTCCTCGGACTATCACGACGGGTAAAACTTGATCGATCGCCTGTTCTTCTATTCAGGCATTTCACATGGTATGAGAGCTCCGTCCCGCATACCATGTATTATTTTTTTGTCGGCCGGACAAAAGGTGGCCAGTGCTCCTTGCCAATTTACTTTTCCATTCTCTAGAAAATAATAGGGAGAAAGCCTCAGCCTGCCTTTCATATTTGATAAACTCCCATCATCAAAAACGGGATGCTCCATAATGGAAGGCTTCTTAAATTCCTGAATAATAAAAATGGGAGATGGGTAATTATCCAAGGCTTGCTTGACGCTGGTAGCCCAATCATCAATTGATACATCATCTCCAACCACAACGCTCCTTGCCCCCCATGAACTTTCATGAAACCCACTGGCTTTTAAAACCAAGGATCTTTCTTTCTTGGAAGCTTTGCACAGATCATTCCAGTCACTCATCGGCCGGCCTCCAACAGATGGACCATCGAGGTATGCCCCCGGTGGTACTGGGGCAGGATCCAGAATCCAAGTGACTGGAACTGTTTTAAGCAGAAGAGTCCTCTCTGACTTACTCAAGTTTTCTTCCCAGTAGCTCTGTAGCTTGGGGTGATGGAGTAAACCGAGAGAAAGTTTTTCTTCAAGAAACGGGCGCATTGCCGGAGTAATAACCAAGTTCCCTGCTTCAACAGAAGTTGCAAAATCTTTCATTTGAGGAACATCCGGATCAAACAATTCCCAAAACCGGTAAATCACATTGATTTTTTGGCCATTCAAAAAGGCCTCACTCCCAACAAAGGAAACCTCATCCGGTCGTGCGACTTCAACCTGCAATCCTTGCTTGCTTAACTCCACGCCCAAGCAATCCATTTCCGGGCGATAAGTGGCTGACTCTTCGCTGACCAGTATGGCAAAGCGAGCAGACCTTCCCAACTTGCCCGCCTGAGAAACGAGGGCGTCACCAAAAGCTCTAGCCATCTTGGGCGAACGATCTTTCAAATATATACGGCCAAGATGGTCAGTCAGGCCGATTCCGCCAGGTACGGAATCCCATTCGGCCAGTGCAAAGCCATCACGCGAAGGTAATAAGTCAGGCCGAAGTACCGGAGGGAGCAACCCCCGGACATTTCGGGAACGGGAATGTTGGACCAACCAGTCGGGCTTGCCTGCATCTAAGTATTCGGAAACCCAGGGGACACGAAGTTCCTCATTTCGAAGAATTTTTTCGTCCGCGGCTGATTTCAAATACAATCTCTCAAGTGCCTGAAAGAAGGAAAGTCCAGCATCGCCAAGTTCCTTGATGAATTCACCAACATGACTTGGTAATGTCCATGATTGGTTCGACCACTTCCATGATTTCCCCGCAAAAAGGGAGTCCTTAGAATATTTTTTAATTTCCTCCCAAGTTAGTTGACTTGGAGGAAGTGTTGGATCAGTCGTCAATTTGAATATCCTTATTTCGCTGCCGCGGACAACCCGCCCGCAACCAACCATTCACAAAACGGTCGAGATCACCATCCATTACCCCTTGTACACCGGATGTTTCTACACCGGTGCGCAGATCCTTGACCATTTGATAAGGTTGAAAGACATAGCTGCGAATTTGATTCCCCCACCCCATTTCGCCCTTATCACCATAAAACTTTTCCATCTCTACCCGTTTCTCATCCTGTTGCCTCTCATAGATTCTCGACTTTAAAGCCCGCATCGCCGTCTGTTTATTTTTCAACTGGGAGCGTTCATTCTGGCATTGTACCACAATATTAGTAGGCAAGTGAGTAATCCGAACTGCGGAATCGGTCTTATTTACATGCTGCCCACCCTTGCCACTCGAACGATAGGTATCAATACGTAAATCATCATCTGGAATATCCATATCAACATCATCATCCTCCATTTCGGCGATCACATCGATCGAGCAAAAAGAAGTGTGGCGACGTTTATTCGAGTCGAATGGACTAATGCGCACAAGACGATGCACACCCCGTTCTGCCTTGGCATATCCGTAGGCATTCATCCCATCAATGCGCAGGGTGCATCGACTAATTCCCGCTTCCTCGCCAGGTTGAAGATCTTGAATA
>ENA-OQVM01001263-OQVM01001263.1-marine-metagenome-genome-assembly--contig:-NODE-1263-length-34411-cov-21.084843_pt1 | contig 34411 bp, 39 predicted proteins | sample MGYA00237776_ERZ505498 | MGnify/ENA primary metagenome ERZ505498 (study PRJEB26159, sample SAMN06265151) | marine metagenome | isolation source: Helgoland LTER site | place: Germany:Helgoland, sampling...
GAGGAAGACAACCAGCTAACCTCTCAAGAGTTTAAAGACCGCGCTGCCAAGGTTGAAATCAAAACCAAGAAGAAGCGCAAGTATACAAATACCAGTGAAAAGCCGCTTGGGCGCGACGCGGTTATGGGTGAATTTGGCGTAGCAGGTCTTAACGATACTTTGCCCCGCCCTACAAGAGCATCCCTAGAAAGCGGCGACCTACGGGGAGCACTTACAAATCTTAGAGACTGGAGTTGGGATAAACGAACAAGCGAAGTTGCGCGGAAACTAGCAGACGTAGTTAATGACAGAGTTAACTTAGAGTCCGCACGCGTAGCTACAACGAAATCTAAGGTGAAGGACATCGTGTACCACGGTAGTCCCAAAACAGATATAACAGAATTCAAGGGTAGTGATTACACGAAAGGTCTATATTTTAGCCCAAGCCGAGGGTTAGCCGAGTCCTACTTGTCACGACGTGCGAAGGAACAAGGGGGGAGCAAAGGGCGCGTGTACGAAGTTATGCTCGATATTCGAAAACCCCTAGTCATAAAAGGCACAAGTCGAAAGTCTCTGGTAGATAGGATTGATTTGGCTTTAGGGCGTAAGACAGAAAGAGACGTGCGTAAAGATCAGCGTGCAGAAGCCAACTCATCTATGATGTTGTCAAAAGAACGTATGGCGGATTTGAAGAGCCAAGGCTACGACGGAATACTAAATGAAGACCGCTCAGAGTACGTGGTTTTTAGTGCATCACAGGTCCACATAGTCGATAGCGTGTTCAGTGGAACGCAGGTAGAAATTGTAGAAAACCTAGAGACTTCAGCGGGGCAACCCGTTGCGGGCTTATTTAGCCCAGAGACCAATACCGTAAAGATTGACTCTGACGTTGGTATGACGCCGCATGTGCTATTACACGAAGTTGCTCACGCAGCGACGTCCGCTACGCTTGCGGACAAGGCGCACCCCACAACGATAGAACTTACGGAGCTTTTTGAGAGTGTTAGAGGTTCGCTCGGTAATGAATATGGGGCGAAAGATGTCGACGAGTTTGTTTCTGAGGCGATGTCAAACAAAAAATTCCAAGAAAGGTTGTCTGAGATTAACCCTGACGGATCGAAGGTTAGTGCGCTCCAAAGATTCTACAATAGCGTGGGCAATTTCTTACGTAAACTTATTGGTATGCAGCCCAAGGGTATTGATTCAGCGCAAACAGCAGCTGATAAACTAATAGATGGCATACTTGCGCCCGCACCACTATCTCGCGACGCGACTGAACAAGCACTACCTCCAGAGCAAACACCAGAAGAGGAGAGTAAGACAGCGAAGGCACTGGGCAAGGTCATGGGCGGTGAAGCTCAAGCTGCGCAGTTAGCTGCGAACGTTAAGCAGGCGTACAAGACACCTCTATCAGCGCTCAAGCCTATGAGCCGTACGGTACGTGATGCCAAAGAAGCAATGCCGTCCGCAGGCAAGTTCCAAGAAGCGCTGTATCTGCAAGAACAGACTGTCCAAGAAGAGCTGTTAAAGATCGAAGAAATCCTACTACCTACCCGAGACTTGTCTCCGACCGAATTGGCCGCGATGAATGAGTTTATCAGCGCGTCTACTTTCTACCAGAAGTGGGGGTACGAGGCTGAGGTCGATGGGAAAAAGGTTAAAGTTGACCCCACTATGCAGCGCATGTTCGATAAGTTAGCGCCAGCGGCACAAGAAACCGCAAAGAACATCTTCGCTTACAGCGAGACGATGCGTGAGGCTATGAAGAAGGAGGCCGAAGACCGTGGCGTTAAAGGCGTGTTCAAGTCATCCAAACTAAAGGGGCCGTACGCTGCCCTAAAGCGCTTTGGGGACTACATCACAGTACTCAAATCACAGCAGGTGATAGACCTACAAGACGAATTGAAGCAAAACCCGAATGATGCCAAGTTGGAGAAGCGTCTCGACGAGATAATGACCAAGGAGGAACACTACATTGTTAAGTCCTTCGACACCATGGGTGAGGCAGTAAAGTTCAAAGAGCAGAACAAAGATAGATACGCTCCCGGCCCCGGTGGAGCATCGGCGTCTGCAAAAGAAGTTGGTGAATTTGAGAACCGCGTAACTAACCCTGAAGCGTTTGCCGCCGTCATGGGCGCGATAGGCGCAGATGAGAAAGCGGGCATTGACCCCACGGTAAAACAAAACATACAGAAGATCGTGGAGAAACTTTTCTACGAGACCCTAGACGAACAGAACGCTCGCCTGTCTGGGATCAAGCGTAAGAACCGTGCAGGTTATGAGAAGGATATGGTTCGGTCATTTGTTTCTCACGCGCAGTCGCAGGCTAGACTATTATCACAGCTACGCCACGGGGCAGATATAAACCAAGCTCTGCGGGACATGAAGCAGGAAGCCCGTGGAAACCGCGAGGAGCTACAACAAGTAGCTAACATCTTGCAGTTAAAGTACAACAACATGCTTACAAAAGACGAACGTTCTGCCGCCGCGCTACAAGACTCCGTCACCGCATTCAACTCTATGTACATGTTGACGACGAATGTTGCATACCATGTGGCGAACGCTACCCAGCCCGCTATATCGCAGGCGAAGATCGCAGGTGACTTCGGTAACTATTCTGGGTCGTGGGGCGCACTTAATCGCGGGTATAAAGAAGCGATGGGCGTGATCGACAGCAGTCTGCTGAAGCAGTTAGGGACAGTTACGACGGTCGGTATGATCGACATGGGTAATACAGTTCAGCTGAATGTTGAGAACGCTAAGCCGGAACACCAAGCACTACTCAAAAAGCTCCAGTTGAGGCAGATGCTAGATGTCGGCCTTGAGCAAGACCTTAACATGGAGACTATGTTCGACACTGGCTACGAGATACTAAACAAAACCTCTAAAGGTTTTAAAGATATGTCACACAGGCTCTACCAGTCGTCGCGTTACGTTGAAGCGTACAACCGTGTTGCGGTTGCTATTGCCGCGTATGATATGGCTGTTAAGAACCCAGCCGCGTTAAAACGCATGAACATGAACCCTGAAGAGTACGCTATTTCGATAGTGGAAGACACGCAGGGCAACTACTCCAACCTAGACGCCCCACTGGTGATTGATTCACTACCTAAAGTTACCACGCAATTCCGCAAGTTCCAGCTAATTATGGGCTGGCTGTGGGGAACTACGGCAAGAGCCGCCCTCCCGTTCATAGGCGCTGAGACCAAACACGAGCGAGCTGCTGCTAGAAGAACACTTGCTTACCTTGGGCTGAACGTAGGTTCTTTGGCGGGGGTTAAAGGTTTACCCTTCGTGGGCATGATAGGAAGCGCGGCCTTGATGGCGTTCGGAGACGACGGAGAGGAAGAGCCTAAAGATTTAGAACGGTGGATGCGAGAGAACTTCGAGGACGAGGTGCTTGTTGACTTGTTGATGCGTGGCGCTCCGTCTCTTATCGGCATTGATCTGTCTGCTAAACTTCAGCAGTCAGACATATTCCTACCACTTAACCCTCAGTACATTGACTCGTCTCCAGATGCGGAGGTCGGCAAGAACGTGGCGTTTAGTCTGGCGTTTGGCCCATCGGCGGGAACTATTGGAAACATTGATAGAGCGTACGAACAATACTCTCGTGGGGATATTAGCCGTGCGGTGGAGTACCTTCTACCTAAAGGACAACGCTCTGCCTTAGAAAGCCTGCGGTTTGCGCAAGAAGGCTACTCTTTAAAGAACGGTGACGTTATACTAGACGCCACCAAGTTCGACATGTACGAGCTAGTTAAGAACGCACTAGGGCTTACTCCACTGGAACTCTCGAAAGTTAAGTGGACTTACGGTCAGCAGATTGAGTTGAAGAACTACTTTGAAGACGAACAATCGCGGCTGACGCGTGAGTATAAAGTTGCGAAACGTGCTCGCGACAAAGCCACTATGGGAGACCTACGCGCTCAGTGGCGCGATGTGCAAAAGCAAAAAGATAGAACTCGTTATTTCTTTAATGACGACATCAACTCGATACCACGCACACCTATGAGCAACATGTTGCTGGGGGACATCAAGCAACGTCGTAGGGAAAAGAAAACGCGTAAACGGTTGGGCGTTGATTAAAAGTTTTCTCCCCTAGTCACTGCAACCCTCCCACGCAGTGGCCCCCTCGGCCCGGCCTTTAGCTCCTTTTAGGTCGGGTCTTTTTTAGGGGTGAGTTTTGGGTAACATTATGGGTAACATTATGGGTAACATTTTTATAATTGCGCCTCGTAAGCTATTGATAACACACGCCTAAACAGATAACACGAATCCCTGTCTGTCCGCCACATTTCATATACATTATCTAATGATTACAAGCACTTAACCATACGCACGACTCATCACTGCGCTTATATGGGTAACATTTTGGGTAACATTTTGTGCTTGTGCCGTGGCGGATTTCTCGCTATCTACGACGGATGGCCCTGATACAACGAGGAAAAACGTACTACTTTGTAAAGAGAGTTCCTAAGCGGTTCACAGCTTACGACACCCGTGGCCTTGTCAAAATATCTTTGAAGACCGACAGCGAAAGCGAAGCACGACGCAAGGTGCCAGAGGTGGAAGATAACCTCCTGAACTATTGGACTGCATTGTCCGAAGGCTCAGATGACGCGCAGAAGTTTGACGCCATGGTGAAGCTCGCGGCAGCACGTGGTGTACGTTACCGACCAGAGAAGGAGTTATTGGGTAGGGGGTTGGAGGAAGTCTTGCGCCGTATCGAAGCTCTTGAACCTAGTGAGGCCAAGGATGTTGCTATAAGCGGCGCGGTGCTAGGCGCAGTGGATAGGCCAGCGATCAAGTTATCTCAGATGAATGACTTGTACTTCGACTTCGAGAAGACAAAGCTAGTGGGGAAGAGCGCAGACCAGATGCGCCGGTGGAGGAACCCACGGCTGAAAGCCTTTAATAACTTGGTAGGTTTGTTGGGGGATGTGGACATTGCGAATGTCGAGCGGGACGATGCGCTTGAGTTCCGCGAATGGTGGCAGGATCGTATCGTCGACGATGGGGCGACGCCTAACAACGCGAACAAAGATATAAGCTACATCTCAACTGCGTTCCAGACGATTATAGACCGTAAGAGGTTGCCGTTAGTTAACCACTTTAAAGGTCTGCGGTTTGTACAGAGCGAGAACCATAGACCGCCATTTTCTGTGGAGTGGATGAAAGAGAACTTTACCGAAGATGTACTTACAGGGCTTAACGAACAGGCGAGAGACATCTTCTTAGTGTTGGTGAATACAGGGTGCCGCCCTGCGGAGGTGGCAGGCTTAGAGCCTGAGGACATAGACCTATCTGGTAATATACCCCACATAAAGGTTAGACCAAACGGCACAAGGGCGTTGAAGAACAGAGTCTCAGCGCGTGACATACCGCTTGTTGGTATATCCCTTACAGCAATGCGCAGACACCCAGATGGGTTCCCACGGTACGCAGGCAAGGACAGGTTCTCTGATGATATGAATAGGTATTTGAGGAGGAAGGGGTTGTTAGAAACGAAAGGCCATACTGTTTATAGCCTTCGCCATAGTTTCGAAGATCGCCTACTAGACTTAAAAGAACCTGACAGGCTCTGTGCGGATTTGATGGGGCACGCTACTACCCGTGAGCGGTATGGCTCTGGTGCAACTCTTGTTCACAAGCTGGAGGCACTGACCCGCCTCGCGCTCTGATGTGGTAGATCAGGAACGCTTTCATCGCAGGCGTCGCCGTGCACTGGATTTTCTCCAATGCAGCGACGATACGCTCTGGCGGTATTGAAAGGTCAATGTCGTTGTTCATACTGCTCTTTTAACTTCCTGTACGTTAGTTCCCTAAGTTCACTGCGACTTAGGTGGGGGTACTTCTTTTTTAAATCCTTACGGACTTGGTGCTTTAACTCGGAGTCTTGCATCATTAGCCAAGCTCCATGTGTCAGCGGCACTAGAGCCGCGCAAAACAAACCTGTAACTAAGTATTCCATAATGGTTCACCTCAGCTTTCAATTCTGTTCTCCAGCATTTCCAGAAGGTATCCTATCTCTTCTGCCTGTTGTTTCAGTCCGTGCTCGTGGCGTTGCTCAGCGTTCTTGCTCATGCCGTCGATACGGTTTTTCAGTGTTTTTATTATTTGCTGTATTTCTGTCATGCTCTTACCCGTCCAGTTGCGTTTCCGTCATCACTCCTTCTTCAGTCTCCACGAGTGCTAACGCTTTACCGTCGAAGAACTTCTCGTACTTGAGTTCGTAACAACGAGCCTGTCCGCTCGGCACCGTGGTGCCTGCACCAAGACTTATCCGTGGGTTGAATGACCCATCTGCTTGGTGGATTAGGTAGCCAGAGCGATCTAACTCCTCACGAAGCGCCGCAGGTGCTACCCCATGCTCCTTACACCAGTCTGCTATAGCTTTGACTGTAACATAAACTTTCTTGTCTTCGGTACACACACGACCCACCGCAGGACCACGCATCATCTCCATGGGATGCTCTTTGACCTTGGCTCTACTGTCACCGAAGTGCTTCGTGATAATCAAACGACCCGGCAACGTAGAGATAAACGCGGCCAGTTGTTCACTGATGTCGAGGTTAGTTTCCTTACGGTTCTCGCGCATCTTGAGCACTTGTTGCATCGCCCACTGTTTCATTATCTTCATGTCAAACGACACAAGACCTAGCTTCTCAGCGATCTTACCTGCCACGAGGGCAGTCACGATGGTGTCACGGTAGAAACGTTCTTTGTTATCGTCCTCGGACTCAGGGTTAAACTTGCTCCGTGCCGATACTATCTGGCGGCGCACCCAGTCGTTGTTCTTGATAATGAACCGGATGAACGGACGACAAGCCTCACCGTACACGTTATCCATGTGGTTCTCGATGAACTCCTGCGTGATGTCAGGGAACACTCGGCTCCTGTAGTCGGCAGGTAGAGACACCTCAAAGAAACGTAGTTGTGTGGCTTCAACTCTATAACCAGCTGGTAGTTTGCTGATGCTTTCCATGATCGAGTCGTTCGATGTGATGAAGCTGTTCTTGAACCACTGACCACCGACTGTACTGAATTTACCATTGGTGCCTAGACGCTCTTTGTCACGACCGTTGGCCAGTGCATAGCCTGTTCGAGTAAGCTCATCGGGCGATCTGCCAGAGAACTCGTCGAGAAGCATAGGCACAGACCCCATGATGGCAATACGTTTGATAGCAGCGTTGAGCGTCGACCCTTGTTCACCAGTCTGTCTCTCCATGTACTCGGGGTTGCCGTAGAAGCCACATGCAATCTTGGCGGCGGTAGACTTACCTGTACCCCCATGCCCTGTGAACGCCAGAGGTAGACCGTGCCAGTTGCTCGATCCCATTAACTCTACAAGGGCTGAACCCATTGAGTGACACAGTGCGAACTGGAATGGTTCTGCGCCGGGGCGGTTGTACAGCTTGTCTATGTTGGCGATCCACTCTTCGAGTGTACCACTGCGGCCAAAGTCATGTGCAATGTCTGTAGGTATAGCAGGATCACACAGAACCTCATGCTCGTCGTCTACTGTCAGTAGCTTAGTGCCTATAACAAAGCCCGAACGATCCTTCAGCCACCCAAATTGAGTGAACGTCTTGGTCTCGATGCGCCAAGCCTGTAGAGTTTCAATTAAACCTTCTGCAAATTCTGCCATATAATTCCTCGAACTCTTTGAGCGTGTGAGGAACACCTCGTACGACGCTAGTGTTTTCGCCATCATGTCCGTCGATGCTAATTCGTGCATGGGCATGAAGAACTCACGCCACTTGCCGTTCTTCTCCAGTGCTCGCCAGTGGATGACCCACGTGCCTTCGCTGTCTTGGATACGATTGATCGGGTAGATGAATGAGCGGCAGAAGGGCGTCCAATGAACAACACCTTCTTCGTCGACGTACGAGCGTGACAGCGCTGAACCGTTCCAACGGTAGCCAGTCTGCGGCCAGTATGGGATTGTTTGCCCCTCAATTACTGATCCCGTCGCCGTCGTACTCTTATCGGTTTCGTCGTCAGCGTCTACGGTAGGCTCAGCGACGGACTCTGCTTCTTCCGTGAAACCCAGCTGTAGCGGGAACTTGCACTTATCAGCGAACGGACAGTCAGCCATACAACCGACGTGACGATCCATTTCAACACACGACGTCGGCCCAACACTCCATTCATCAATCTTCTCTTGGGTCTCGATCTGCGAGTAGCCTTCATAGCCCTCACTCCACTCGTGGATTTTCGCCTCGCCGTCTGTACAAAATTTGACCACACCGATGGCACGGTGCCAATGGGGTTCTGGTATGTTGCCCCCACTGTCTCGGAACTCGCGCACTGCGGCACAGTTACGTGCTACAGCTTCCGCGTCGCTATCAGGGTAGTCGCCTAGTGCGGCGGCGAACGGGTTAACACCGCCTGCGTTTCTAGTTGTAGGTGCCGGTTGTACGTTGTTCTCTTTTATAAAGTTAACAAGCGCCGACCGAACCTTATCAACTGAGTAAACCTTTCCCTGTTTAAGTAGTTCTACAGGGCGCGGTGGATCATACTTTCTATTATGGACACCTATAGGGCGCAGGATACGGGACGTGTCGCTGTCTACCGCACGGTCTGCCTTAATGTTTAGGTGCATGGTAACGTCACGCTTCATAGCGGACAGTTCTTCCCACACCTGTGGGGTTATATCTTCATCAAGGTGGATGTAGCTGTGGTAGCCACCACCGGAGTTAACGATAGAAGGTGTTAACCGTAGTGTTTTAGCAAGTTTGATTGCTCCCTCAAACGCTTCTTGCTTTGTGTCGTACGCATCTTTCTTGTCTACGTCGACGTCGAAATCATCAAAGAGTGACCGACAGGCCACCACGTTCTCTTGAGTACGAATGCGCCGTTTACCGGTCTTCTCGTCTGTATACCAATCACCGAATGAGTTTACTCCGAAGTAAACTGTCTCTCCTCTACCATCGAAGATTAACGCTGCTCGTGCTGCCTCTTCGGCGTTGGGGTAGTTTTTCCATTTGAACCAAGAACCACCGTCGTCCTTTATTTGGACAAGTCCAAGGACGGTCTGCCCTTGCGACGGTAGTACTAGCTTTAGGAACTCTAATGTACCCATGCCGTTACCTATTGTGTTGACGGGTTAACAGATAAATAACGGGGGCGAACCCCCGTTATTCGCGAACAGTCGGGGCTAGTCGTCGAAGTCGAGATTGTCTAGCGCTTCGTCGATACTGTCGTAGTCGTCAACTTTAGCAGGTGCGGGCTTCGGTTCAGGCTCTGCCGCCACTACTGGCTCAGGTACTGGCTCGGGGTCAGGGACAATCTTAGGCTTTGGTGCCTCGATCTTGTTGGCCGCTTTGGGTGCAGGCTCTGACGCTACATACTCCACGTCACGAGTGATAGGGTTAGCTACGCCAGTGATCTGCGTGATAGTCTCGTCTTCATCAACGAGAACTGCTTCGACTTCTTGAAGCTCATCCGCCTCTACGAACCTAACAGCTTTGAACGTAAGCGCAGGGTGCGCAACGTTGTAGTCAAAACCGATCTTAGTCACCACGTGATGTGGTTCTACACCGCGCTTGCCTAACTGCTGACCGTACTGGCCAAGAGTTTTCAGCGACGCCGCAGGTACACGAAGTAACATAGGGTCATTCAGTTGATCTGGTGGAGCAATAGCCAGACGCATAGAGTCTGAACATGCCTTACCTTTACCACCGTTGTCAGTGATACGAGAACCCCATTGGCTGTGTGGGCAAGCCGCACACTTCTTAGCTTGTGGGTGCTCTGCGTCTGCCGCAGGTGCTGTACCATCATTGGAGTAACATGTAGGCTTAGCCGCCATGCCTTCTTCGTAGCCGCTATCGTAGAACACCTTGGACTTGTTAGGGTTCACAGCAACGATGACTGTCTCAATGAACGAGGCCGGATCACCGTCTTCGCCCTTGGTTACAAGGGTCTTCTCGTCACCACGTGTGATGTGGAACACCTTACCCTTGATGGATACAACAGGAAAGCCACCGGCGGAAACCGCAGAGGCGAACACGTTGTTAGTTTTTACTTTGCCCTGCAAGTGCGCAGGTAGTTTTGACGCTGTAATAGCGACCATATCATTAGCCATAAGATTTACCTCTCTTTATTTGCGGCGGAAATTGACGACCTGAGTCTCCGACCAGTTAATGCCCGGTGGTAGATCGCCTTCTACTGTTTTAAATTGCTCAACAGCGGTCTTGTTTACACGTCGTTCTAGCATCTCCCATGCTTCATTTTCACGAACGTGGTTTAGCAACGAGTCCCAATCCGCCACAGTGGCTGAGGAACGTGTTGTCTTATAGGCAGTACCAACACCACGAGAAGACACATTGTCTATCCCTCGTTCTTGGAACCGCCGCAGGAACTCGACCTCGATCTTGTCCTGCTTACCTTTGTCTCCCGCGTCGTCTTCTGTGTACGCAGCTTTACGCTCCGCACGACGGTCACGTAGCGCTATGAATAGTTTCAAACATGAAACGTCATCCAACTCGCATATTTTCGCCATTTGTTTTCTCCTTTTTAGAATTAAGCCAGCTGTCAATATCAGCTTCATCCCACCGCAAGACTTTCTGCGAGACTTTGATCGGTTGGGGGAAGCTCGTTTCTCGGCGGCGAAGTGCTGGCAACGCCGCTTTAGTGATGCCCAGTTTTTCAGATACCTCTTCAGGTCTAAGCAAATTCATTGTATTTATACCTCTGTATGTGTTCACTTGTAAACAGATTAGTGCATATACGTTCACCTGTCAAGCCATGACAGTGTCCCGATGTGCCTTTACTTCGTCTAGTAACGCCCCTTGCATCTTCTGCTTATTGCGAAGACGCGAGTAGATGCGCTTCTCTACTGGTGTGCCTTCAAGCATGATGATGAAGTTATTCATCTTCTGGCCGGGTCTATTGATCCGACCGTTTGCCTGCTCAAAGACTTCGTTCGACGTCACACATGAATACCAAATGATGGTAGATGCGGATGTCAGCGTTAGCCCGTGGGACATAGCGGCAGGTTGTGCCACGATAACCTTTGGGTCTTTGCTCTTCTGGAACGCGCCGAAGATACGGTCACGCTCATCTTTCTTTACGCCACCGTGTATGACCTCAACGGCGAAGTCCTTACTGAGTTCTTCAGCAACCATGCGAACCGAACTTACGTACGGCACGAACACGATCACCTTGCCCTCGGCTTGGCGTACAATCTCACGGGTCTCCTCGACACGAGGTGTAGACGGTATAGTCACCTCTTGTTTGTCATTGGAGTAAACGACGCCACAGGCAATCTGTACTAGCTTGCCCATCTTGACCGCTTCATTGACTGCTGTGATCTCACCTTCTTCTGCTTCGGTGCGCATCCTAGCAACCATCTCTTTGTAGGCTTTGTTCTGTTCCTTAGTTAAACCTACCTGTCGAGTCTCGTACATAAGTGGAGGCAGGTCAACACACTCGTCACGAGTAAAACGCACAGATGGTTGCATAACCTCACGTACGATGTCAGTTGCATCGGGTTTTGGTATCCACGAGAACTGCGATAACTGCCTCATCACCTGACCTTTGAACCTGTTGAAATAAGGTGGCACGTTGCTCGGTGATATAAGTCTTGTCTGCGCCCATGCGTCTGTCGGTGCGTTGGGCGTCGGTGTGCCTGTCATACCCCAACAAGCACGCACGACCTTGTGGCGGTTGACTACCTTGTTGATAGCTTTCCACCGATCAGTGCCTGCGTTACGTGCGGCCTGTGCTATCTCGTCGATGATGATAAGGTCGATGTCTGGACGCTCAGCCAATAGAGGCTCGATGATCTGCAAGCCGTCATGGTTAATGATATACACGTCGACGTCGGTGTTTAGCAGCTTGATCCGCTTGTCTTTCGATCCGTGTAGTACCGCGTACTCTAGGTGGGGGAAGTGTTGGAACACCTCGTCAGCCCATGTGCGCTCTAGCGTAGACAATGGGGAAACCACTAAGACTTTATGAAGATGGCCGACGCTACGTAGGTAGTCGTACGCCCACAACGACGCAAGCGACTTACCAGTGCCAAGCTCAGATAGATTGAACGCTCTGTCATACATAGACAGGAAGGCGGCGGCTTCACGTTGTGCATCGAACGGCTTGTAACGTCCCGGCCAATCGTAATATTCACGTATCGGTGCAGGGGGTTCGTAACCTAGATTACGTAAGACCTTAGTCTCTGTGAGCTTGTGCGGCACAGCAACGTACGGCACACCCTTAACTGTGAACTGCTTAGCCGTTGGTATCACATTGGTGATACGTTCTGGCTCGCGGCTTTTAAGTAGTAGGGCTTTCTTCTTTTTCCAAATTAACATTTGTTGTGTCCTTATATAAACCGGCGTCTAGTTGGCGGATGCGTTCGTCGCACACGTGCTTTATCTTCTCGTAGTCGAGACGACGTTGGCCGGGCTTGTTACGTAGGACACGCTTAACAATGTCAGCGTCCCATGGGTTGAGGTCGTACTCTAACCAGATGTCCCATGGTTGGATTGCGTGGCGAGAATAGTCGGACTCGCCGATGTGATGGCTTCGTGTCTCCACTTCTTGCCGCCAGTTGGGGGAACTAATCATGTTCATAAAGCGTTGCGCTTCTGCTTCTGTTACGTCGCAGTTGAGCGAAACTTCTCTGGCGTCAGCTGTAGCACGATGCTTCAACAGGTATGCCCATACGCGTTCTTCAGTCTTATCCATCTCTAACCTCTTAGGAATACATTTTAGGGTTCTTCTTGCGCCACCCTTTGTTCTTTGCGGCACTAACCACTCGTGTGTTTGACTTGGCAGTGCTACCGCCTTTGTCTAATGGCACCTTGTGGTCGATGTGTTTGCCGTCACCCTTCTTTACACGGCCTTCTTTGATGGCTTCGCGGCGTGCTTTGTTGTTGGCCACGCGCTTGGCTTGGACTTTAGGCTTCTTGTTGTAAGCGGCCTTAGTCTTCAATTCCTGCTTCGACGATTTTGTCATGTATAGCCTCCTTCATTTGTTCAACGTCATCGACTACACGTGCTAACCCGTAAGCACATTGAATGTCGTCAATTTCACGTTGTTGGTTAGCAGTAACGTTCTTTATTTTGCCGGGTGCCTTGGTCTCGAATGCCATGAACAAACCCTTGTGGCACACGAGTATGTCGGGGCAGCCAACGCGACCCATGCCATTAGAAACGGGCATGTAGTACCAAGCACCTATCTCTTTAAGATACTCTTTGCATTTCTTCTTAACTTTACCTTCAGGTGTCATGCCCATCAGTGCATTGGCTCCTCTAAGTAGTCGCCGTGCATGGCAATGAACTGCTCGAGCCTATGTAGAAGCTCTAACTCCAGTGGTGTGAGTAAGTTTTGCTCTACAGCTAACTCAATAAGTTGTTTATTATTTAGTTCCATCAGTTGGTCGATGGTTAGTGTTGCTATCATTTTAGGCTCGTCATGTATCACTTTAATCCCTAATATCTGTCGGTACCTATAGTCCCCGACGTTCTATGTCTTATTAAACTCCGCAAAACTCACATAGTTTGCGGCCTACTGGACACCAGTTCTTACACAAGCCTGATGGTTTCGGCGTCCACTTATCTTCTTCGTGGGCTATGGCTAGTCGCTTTAATCTCGGCATAAACTCGTTCCATATCTCTGGTAACTGGTCACGCGTGAACACTTCCTTATCAAATTCACTGGTCTTTAGCCATATGAACCCAGTCGTAACTCTATCTATCCACGGGTAGATTGCGAAAGCAAGTGCTGCAAACAGTTTAAGTTGGTCGGTGTCAGGCTTACGTTTGCCTGTCTTCCAGTCGAGTAGGTACGCTCTATCAGAGCCGACAACACCGATGTCGATGATGCCTCGTACCCATACGTCCTTAGCCATCCATGTCGTAGGGCGGAAGCTGCGGTCGAGAGCGATACGTTCTTCAATTACACGCTTACCTTCGTAAGACAGTATCTTCTTAACGTACCTCTCATATTTTTTAAGGTTCTTCGGTAGTGGTTTTCCATCCTTTGCAAATAATTCAAGTGCTTTGTGAACCTCGTTGCCCCAGATCGTTGCTTCCGTCTGGGGTTCTTTCACCTGCCGCGTCACCCGAGTTAACTCAAAGCGACGGGGGCAGGTTTCAAACGCGGTAAGAGCCGAATAGCTCCACGCTTTTTTTAATTCCACGGTGGCAATTCTCCTTTGTAGATTTCAGTGTCTATTATATCCCAGAATTCCAGAAGCATTTCGGTACGTAACTCAGTCGATAGACGCTCTTGCTTTAACCGTTTGCGTTGTATTTCTAGGAACGCTAGACGCCGTTTCGCCCACACGTGTTCTTGCTCAGCCATCCACTGCATACGTTTGGTGTAAGGTATCTCACCAAAAAGCGCTTCTGCTTTGATGATCGCCCGTGCCATACGCTCTCTGCGTGACTGCTGAACATATCGTCCATTCAAACGGCGATAGATTGCTTGTACATCCACAAACTGTCGGCTTTTTCTATCGAAGTTATCCCGCAACTCTAGTAGGTACTGCGTAAACCCCTCAAGGTTGTTGCTGTACGTTTCTATGAGTGGCTTCAAAAACTCATGTGCCTTTGGTAATAAAAATACCTCGGGGTTATCTTCGTAACTTGTCATGTGTTTATCCGCAATCGTTAACCATTCTTTTACTTTATCAGGATTTCTTAACAGGGTTGCAGTAACCGCTGATAAAGGACTCTCCTCAAAGTTATCAACCTTGATGCCCATTGAAGTTTACCTCCATTAAATATATCTCTCTCTATTGTTTTACTCGGTGTTCCATATTTCAACGGATCAATGGGCGGTGCGAGTGGAGGGTTTGCCCAACCGGCTACTTCGGGTGAAAACGTTGCAACTGGTACGTGGCAACTCTTAGTCTTATTGGCAGTAGCAGTTCTTGCGACCTTACTGTTGGTTGATTCGTGGATATAAGCCCACGTATATATACTATTGGCTGTCATACCGTATATCTCCTTTGTACTTGCTTACATGTATATAACATGAAACGACCCTATCTGTACACATTTTTACAGATTAGAAAAGCATTATTTTGCGTCACCATATGTATCCGCAATGTCTCCTTCGCTCCATGTAACTAGCTCTGGCCACCACACTGGGGGTGTGCGCATGACCTGCTGTACTATATCTAGCATCAGCTGTGCCTCATCTTCTGGTACAACATAAACTAACTCATCGTGTACCATCAGCGCAGGGTTTAACTTTGTAAGTCCCTGAACTGTTAACGCGTTGTCAGCGATTACACATCTAGCGAGGTGCTGTACGATGTTCTCGTCGATCTTTCCTGCGTATATTCTGGCCTTGTTTCGACCATGTCCGTAAACAAATTCCATGCGACCGTCGTCTTCGTTGCGCTCGGTTCGTAAGTCTGGGTAACGGATAATTCCTTTGGGTGTTTGCAGACCTTCTGGTACGGGTACGACCATACCCCACGGGTCTACTGGCGTGCCTGTCGAACCACGCATGATGGTTGGCAGTACGTTGTGGCATGTGCGCCACCCTTGAGCGATCTCGTAGTACTGTGAACGCCACTTGTCGACGATGTCACGGCTCTCGTTCTCTTCTAACTCGACGCCGCCCATGACCTTTGCAACTGTCATAAACGTCTTCCAACCTGCACCGAACCCAAGCCCAAGGTGTGCAACCTTACCGACTTGTCGTTGTTGCTTGGTTACTTCGTCAAACGGGACGTCGTATAATCTACTGGCGAAGTCCTTATACAGATCAGCTTTCTCGGGGTCAGATACGAACATGTCTACACTGGACGGGACTTTCCATAGGAAATGGTTGACGCGTAACTCGATCCCGGAAAGGTCTGCGACGACGACTTTGTGGCCCGGTGGGGCGACGAGCGACTTACGTAGCGCATCGGATGGGCGTTGGTTGTAAGGGTTTATGCGTGGTAAATTCTGTGGGTTGTAACCCCAACCACTCCACCTGCCAGTCGTGTCTGCACCGTAATACTTTAACGGTATAGGGACTTGTGACTTTGGGTGTGCACCTGCCGCGTCTAGGAACGCTTGGATACGGGTCTGTAAGATAGTCGACTTCGCGTCGAGGCGGGCCGCAGCGGCGGATGCGACGACGGGGTTCTGGTGTTCCTGCAAAGCTAGGAAGTCTTCATCCGTCTTGGCCAAGGCAGGAATGTCTTTACCAGTGCGCGGCGAGACTTTAAGTGGCACCTCCACACCTAGCGTTTGCAGGAACGTAGCAAATTTAGCAGCTGATGATAGTACTTTCAACACGGCTGCGATGTTATCTTCCTCGCTAACCAGTGGGTCATACACATCCATCGTCTTCGCGGCGTCAAGCATAGCCTGCTGTCGACGTATACTCTCTTCTTCCAGTGTGCGGCGCAGTAGATCAACGTCAGCATCGAACCGTGGCTCGATCAGCATCCGTATAGTCATGTCTAATAACTTGACCTCATCTCTACGCGTTTGGGGTATGAGTTTGCGTAGTAGTGCGTAGCACTGGTCTGTGTCAGCGGCGTTGTAGGTACACATGTCAGCAACTTCTTGTTCAGTAAAGTCACTGAGGTGCCTGCCTTTGGTAGCGAGTAGGGCAGATTGGTCTTTGCGCCCTAACTCATAGTGATCTACTAACTTAGCTAGTGATAAGCCAACGTCCTTGGCGTGAATGGGGCGTGCCATTGCAAGCGTACAACCCCAGAGCTTAGGTTTAATACCAAGCCTCCACGACAAGATCATGGCATCAAAGCCAGACAGGTTATGCCCGACGACCCAATACTGTGACCAGTCAACGCTATCGACGTACTCCTGCACTGCGTCCTCGCCGACAATGACTACAGACGACTCATCATTCATTTTGAATGAGCAAGAGATTATCTCGGTTTCGGGGTGCATACAGTATGCAATGGGTGACATCTTGGACAAGGAGTGCGTAACACTCCAGTAAGTCTCAAGATCGACGGTACATATTTTCATGGTAATAACTCCTTATGGATTGACCGCCCAAGCTACGACAGCTACGATGACAATAAGCGCCGCAATTTGTGCGAGCTTGCATTGTTTCTTAGCCTTGAGTAGTTCAGCCTCTAGTTGTTCAACACGTTTTCTTGCGTCCGGGATTACGGGCGACGGTTTCTTCGTCGTTGCCGCTGGAGCTGCCGGAGCCGGAGCGACGGTCGCAGGTTTGTTCTTAGCCGTCTTGCGTGTCGGTGTGTTCAGGGCTTTCTCAACACTCCACCCTAACTTCTTAACACGTTGATGCACGGTCGCAGGTGGTAGCCCTGCCTTGCGAGCCATTGCGGTGAGGTTACTATTTTTCTTAGCCATGGTTGGCCTCCTGTTTTAGTTTAAGTGGTCCCGACGATTGCCAGATTACCGATCTAGGTGGGCTTCTATGATGTCGCATTTACTGATCTGACATTGGACACCAGACGCGTCGGGTCGCCTGCTTTTTAGGAGCACACGACGCCCCCTAGAATTTACGCCGTGATACGGTGTGCAATCGCAATGGTTGCGAGTGCGTCACGGTCAATACCAATGTCTGCCACGTTAGACGGTTGCGCCGACTTCTTGGTGCGCGGTGCTGTTGCCTCTCGTAGCTTGGATATATACTTCTCAGGTACATACATCTCTATCTCTGGCATCTCTTTGACCGCCGCATTGAGTGACGCATGTTGGTTCATAAACTCACGGAGTTGATCCTCGATGGTACGGTACTGCTCGGCAATCACACCACGCTCGGTGTTGCGAGTGTTTGCATCATCTAACCAAGTCTTTAACAACTCAGTACAGTCGCTGTACTGCACGTCGACCTCGACGGAGTAGTAGCGGTTGTCTAAAACCTTGGGCAGTCTGATCTTCTTGTGGTCAGGTGCGTCGATAGTTGTCTTAAACAATGGGGTGCCGTTGTCCTTCTTGAAGTGCAACTCCACACGTTCGTGCTCCTTGTACCATGAGTCAGGTAACTTACCCTTTAACTCAGGGGCGTCACGGAACGCGGCGTTCTGTGCGGACTCGACGGCGGCGTCGAACAAGGGTGTGCCAGACTCAATAGAGTTGGATTGGAAAGCAGTGAGTGCTTTTTCTTTCATGTTGCGCACTTTGCCTTTGATGTCTTCGACAAGCGTGTCGGTCTTTCTTACATATGCCATGATGTTATCTCCTATGCGGCTTTGACGTTAATGGATAAGGTTTCACCCTGCTCGATCTTGCGAGCCAGTGATTGACGAAGCGTCGTGGTTTCGTCGTCGTCCTTCAGGTACTGCTTGATGAAGTCCACCTGTTCGCGGCTACTGATGTCTGGCGCAGGTATAGTGTTCGGACGTTCACCGTTGGTCGCGCTCTCTACAAACGATTGTAGGTTGTAAGGGATGTACTCTAGGCCCCCGTACTGGAGGCGTATCCAAGCGCAGGTATAAGCGATTAAGTTATCAACCTCTTCCTCTTTAACGCAATCGGTAGTGATGTGAGTGTTCCACGCTGTCATGGTTTGAACACGCCCACCGTACGCTTGGGTCAAGCAGTCGATGAAGTATGCAGTCTCTTGACCGCAGGCAGTAAGACCGTCGTTAAGTGCCCGCAGCACAATGTTGCGACGACGGGATGACCACTTGGTTGGGTCGATATAAACAGTTGCACTAGCAAAGCCAGTGTCTCGGGTTAGGTCAGCTACTACGTAGGCTGAATTGTTTCTTGCAGGCATAGATTACTCCTCAAATTTAATTACGTGTCCCCAGTCAAAGGCTTCGGTGCCAGTGGTGAGCCACACAGTTTCGTGGTTAGTGGTGAATTCAGACTGATCGCCGTAGCCATCCGTCAGGTAGACAACGCACTCGGGTTCGATAGCGTTGTTATCAATCCAGTCGAACACTGGTTTGAATGATGTGCCGCCGCCACCCTTGCATTGGATAGTAACGGGAAAGTCTTGAGGTGTGTACTCGTCAACACCTGCAACGTCGTAGTCACAGTAGACAACGTGTACAACCTCAGGGTTGCACGTGTCGATGATACGATTGATATGACCGTTGAACATGGCGATCTCATCAGGCCCGATAGACCCCGACGTGTCGACGCCGATGACAACTGGCCCCATCTTAGGCACGTAGTCGGTTCCGGGAATGTATATGTTACGAGCGATGAAGCGACGGTTCGGTCTGTTCCATGAGTAGCCGTCCTTTATCTTACCGGCCATGAACCGCTCGAGAATATCGTACCAAGGAGTTGTTACGTTAACTAACTCTTCGATGATGCGCTCGATACTAGCAGGCAACTTGCCCACAGCTTTGGCGGCTTTGGCTGATTGGATGGCGTCGATCTTAGCCTCAGCCTCAAGCTGATGAATGGTTGCGTCGTCAAGGGGTTGCCCATCTGCATCAGTAGGGTCGCCGATGTCGTTGCCGAGGCCGCCCGGACCTTCTCCGTCGCCGTCGTCGTTTTCGTCGTAAAGTGACTCAGCGGCCATCTCACGTGCACCATCTAATGTGACGCCTCCGTCGATGAAGTCGCCCACACCAGCGTCGATCAACGTGTCGTTAATGACTTTGTCAGCGGCTACGTTCCACGCTTGTGGGTCACGATGTCCACGGCGTAAACCATGGGCAAGCATGTAGTGCATGGCCTCGTGTGCTAACAAGAACATAAGCTGTCGCACAGATAACGGTGCGCAGAAGTCCACGTTCATATACATCTGGCCAGTGGCAGACATGGCGGCGGTAGGCACCGTATCAGTGTAGATGATAGGGCGTTTGGTACACGCTGTACCAAAGAATGGGTGATCCAATATCAATAATGACTTGGCCTTACCTACCTTGCGTTGCAACTCATCGAGTGCAGTGTGCTGTAGTTGGGCGTTCATAGTATTACTCCTCTAGTTGTTCGGTGGTAACTGCTTCATCCCAGTCGCCATCATATGTTTTAACGTAGCCTTCGCCTTTCATTGCTAGGCGTGTAGCTTCTACTTCGGTGGCGGCTTCGACTTCATACACGGCGCAAGCTATGTATGACCTAGTGACTTGATACCTAGACATTAGACCAACCCCTGCATCTTGCTCATCAGGTCGTCGATTTGTGTTGCAGCTTTTTCACGCACCGACGGTACGTTACGAAGCATGTCTTTGTTGTTGGCGTATGTACCAACGAGTGACTGCAAGTCTTTGATGCGCTCGGCAATCACAGGGTCGTCGGACACGTTGACCTTGGCCATGCGTGATGCCACGTCCACCATGTTGTCGATCATGGAGTCACGGAACACGCTACCGTCTTCGCCGATCTTGACTGTCAATTTACTGACAGCGCGACGCATTGGCTCGATCATCTCACTAAGGACATGTGCACTTGCGTTGGCAGTTGCGTCGTCGAGTTGCTTCTGGACCGTGGCCTTGTCTTCGTCGCTGATACCCAGTCGTGGGTCGAAACCGTCAGCTGTTGGCACAGGCATGTAACGCACCTCGATACTAAACTTGGCACGCATCTCATCTGCATCAGGATAGTCAGCAGGGTTGGCGAGACTTGGCTTACCCTTCGACGCGGCGATGGCAGACAGACGCCCTAAGTCAGCGGCTACCTCTGCATCCCAGTTGTTATAGAGATCGTCGACGGCGTCGTTCGCGTTGTGGATAAGTTCGCGCAGACCGTTTGTGAAATCCATATAGTTCTGGATATTCAGCAGTTCCACACCAGTAGTCCACGGTACCGTGTTGTCCTTGGCATACGTATAGACCTCGGTGTATTTGCTGATCGCTTCCTTGACGCGGTTGTTACGGCCTTCAAACAAATGCTTGTTAACATTGCCTGCGCCGTATGCACGAGACTCCTCAGTGTCTAGCTTGTACGGTGAGTACATGCGACGCTTGACCTGTACGAGCACAGCTTTCTCGTCGAGGTTCTTGACGTTGACTGTCTCCCTAACTGGTTGAGGAGTTGACACGTTAGCAGGTGCGGCGTTGACGTTACCGGGGTCAGGTGTAGCGACGACGGATGATGAGTCGTGGTCTACGTGGTTATGCGTAGAAGGGATCGACGGTGACACCGTATCCATGACTTGGACAGCGGACTCGGTCTCGACGTCAGCGATTGCCTCTACCCACTCAGGTTCGGTGGGCGTAACAGGCGTTGATTGCGCGGCAAGCATGGCGGCGCGGAGTTGTTCTTGCATAGTCATTTGGATTCCTCCTCTAAAAAGGTTTGTTCTTTACGTGTTGCTTGTCTAAGCACCACAGCATTGAAGATGGCGGCGTTCTCTCGTGCCTCAGCTACATCGTCGGCTTGGCACCAAAACTCGTCGCCTTCTTCTTTCATTAAAAAATATGGCATCAGTTACCTCCCATCAGTTTAAAGGCAAGCTCGCGAGCGGCTTGTGCTATTTTCATTAGATCGGTTTCTAACTCACCGGCGTGGTAGTTGCCGTTAGCTAGTTCAAGGGCTGACACTTCTATGTTTGTCAGTTCAAAGCGGATGTCGTCTTTATCCATCAGTTACCTCCCATAAAGATGTCTTTGTTCTTGATAGCCCAGTCGATGAAGTCCTTAGTCTGTTGCAACTGTGGCGATAACCTCAGCGCGTCAGTGACGTACACCATCTGGAATTCCTTAGGCAGTCGAGCCATGTACTGCATGTCACGGGCAAAGCTATCAGGCGTTGCAGTCATAGACAGCGCAGTCGACACGGCATACTTAACCGCAGGTTCTTGTGGCACCTCAGTATCAGCAGGGTGCAGACGTATGACGTCGATGCTAGGCATCTTGTTCATCATGTCACGTGCGGCTACCCACTCGGCGGCGGCACCTTCACCGACTTTACCCTCGGCAGCAGTCAGATACATGTTAGTGGGTAAGTCGTTAGGCACTTCTGTGAACAGTTTAGTCCACGAGCGTTGGGTCGGATTGCTACGCCTGTTGGGGTCGTAGTCATTGAGCAGGTTGGGACGCAAGCGAAGGAACGCAATACCCATGGCATCGACACCGTTGTTCATAGCCCACTCGCACCAATCATCGAGCGAAGTCTCGACATCGAAGTGATACATGCGGTCATTGAGGTGGCCTAACAGTGGCTTGGCACCTGCGCGGTCTTCTGCGCGATTACCTGTGGCGATCATCACGACGTCATCGTCTACCTTGAACATCGGGGTCTCGCGCTCTAACACGAAGCCTGCCGCCCACGTCTGCAACTGTTGGTTAGACTGCGCTAATTCCTCAAGCACAATCATGCCTGCACCAGTGCCTTGACGGAAGTCATAGAACATTTTGGTGGGGTTAAACACGGTCATACCGTCGGTGACAGAGGGCACACCAGTGAAGTCGACAACATCATGGTTGTTGATGTGTACGACAAGCACACGATCACGGGGAATGCCTAAGTCATCAGCGATTTGAATAGCCGCGTCGCTTTTACCCATGCCGGGCGCACCATGCAACATCGGCACGGCTTTGGGTGATTTACGGAAAATTGCAGAGGCGGTTGCCTTGCACTCATTTATACTAGCCATAGATTTACTCCTGTGTGCACTTATATGTGCACGTTTGGTTGCACATGATTACATGTAAACAGATAACCTGTCAACACGTCAGCCATGTAGGTTGGTCACGCTTTGTGTACGTGAGTAGATTTGCCTTCTCGTTTATGTAGTAGGCACGGTAAGCAACGACAGCGTCGTCGTGCTTGTACTCGTCGGGCATAGCCTGAGCGAATGGGGTCGGGGCGTCGTCGCGCATCTGAGCTGGTGGCTCTGCGAGAACGTCGCGCAGTTTGGTCCACGAAAGGTGGTTCTTGTAGTACCTGTGGAAGTACTCGTCGTTAAGCGCACGGAAGTGATCGAACAACCACGCATAGTTTGCACGTGATGTTGCCGCCCACAATGTGCAGGGGTGATGCTTGTGCGTTGACTTGTACAGTTGCACGTCGTCGCTACCGTAATGCCGGTGAACGGTTGACAGCATTTGCGCACACTCCAGTGGCATCTTGACTACGTGCTTGTCGCATTGCATTTGCGCGGCGATGGTTGGGCACGTGTCGAGCACGAATATATTCATAGCGTCTCCTGTTGTACCTTGACGTCTATGCCAAGTGATTTGACTAATGAGATGACGCGCTCGGTCAGCGTTGCTGTACCTGCCATCTCTGCGAATGTGTGTGCACGAGGACACACGGGGTAAACTACGCGGTTGCCGTAGTTGTTTGCGATACGCACGGTGATGTGCATGTGATTGACTCCTTACTCAGTTAGATGCAGGCGTTGTACCGACGGCACAGTTCTTCTGCATAGTTGCGGTAACGGATGCGCTCTTCGACAGAACGTCCGCTGCGGATGTGAACGACAGCCCACATGTCACCTCGACGGCGTACCTCGTACAGATCAGAGAACATTACTTGTCCCCTGTGCTGAGGTCGGCGCGGTAATCACGATAAACATCAACTGGTGTGATGCACTCACCTTGCACGTACCCACCGACAGCATCGGTCGGGAAGCGTTCGCCGCATCCAGTGAGCCAGTTAAGAATGATGAAGGCGAAGAACAGACCGAACACTGATGCGAGCGTGATACTACCGAGCCAATCAATGAGGCGACGGGTATTGCTTTGGGTAACTGCGCGGTCGATGCGACGTTGTCGCGATGAAACGTAAGACATGGTTAGACACTCCTATAAGTGGTTACGTGTAAACAGATAAACAGACAAAAGGTTAAATAGACAAGGGTATTTAGACAGCGTCTAGCGCGTAAGCCCTTGGTATTACTGTATTTAGACAATTAGACAAAGATTGAGAGCAAAGTGGGAGGACGCCAATGAAGGGCGCGTTTTGCACGTCAACGCATCAGAGTTATGAAATCCTGATGTTATTATTTATCTTTGTCTTATTGTCTAATTGTCTAAATAGAATAATAAATAGTATATAAAACAACACTTTACGGCATTGGGGTATTTAGACAAACGACTAGACAAAGCATTTCGTGTCTAAATACCCCTCGCACAGTGGATTAGGCCGCACGCTTAGCGCGTTCAGCCATGAGGTCGATCAGTTTCGCAGTGGCTTGTGGGTCTTTGTTAGTAACCTCTGCACCATTTGACTCAGCGTCGTCGAGCTTCTTGTGGACCATGGCCAACAACTGTTGAACGTCTAAGTCCTTGACGATTTGAGATACAGACTGCTCGCCTTCGTACCACTTGTCTTGATCCATTAGGTACGCGACAACCGCGTCGCCGTCGACAAAGTCAGCGGATTTAATGGCGGACTTGTTAATGACTGCTTTGTCCTTGTCGAAACGTGCAAAGCCATTAGCGGTTATCCACTTGACCATTTGCTTGCGGTTCATACCTGACGCCGCGCCGAGTATGTCGTCAAACATACGTGGGTCAGAGTTTTGGTACGCGTGACCGGCGATTTCGCACAGAATGACGTGGTACTTGTCGCGCAACGACTTAGTGTTACGTGCAAGAGTGTTGATTGACTTTTTGATTGCTGATGATTTACGCATGATATTGCTCCAAATTATTAAGGGGTTGAGGTTATGAACACGCGTTATTGCATGTGCATAATGCAAGCCCCTAAAGACTTGACCATTCAAAGACCGTTAATTTGCAGGGGCGTGAATGGTCGCCTGCGCGTAGTGCGCATTTATCCTACATCAGAGGTCATACACCGAGCGGAACAAGTCCTGCCTATGTGAGATCGCAATGCGACAACCCCGAAGGGCTTCCATCTCATAGACACCACAGTTGTTAACTGTATCCAAGATTCACCGGAATTTTACCCGATAAACACACAACGCGAATTTCTGCGCGCAGTGCGTGATAGCCTGATTCCCCACATCCCGAAGAATGCTTTTTTACTATTCGCGCATCCGATTGACGTGTCAGCAAAAAGCAAGACAGTCGCAAAGACGCAAGGGGCGAGAGCGTATCACCGCGTGGCGGCAAGGTGCTGAAGCATGACAGGGAGAGTATATAGTCCCTCAGCGGTTCGACCTTACACCTATGGCGGCGCGTAAACAGGGGGGGAGCGGGACCGACGGGGGGTGCCCGGCCACCCAGCCCTTATGTAACGCGTATACCGCAACCCAAAATTTGACCCTTTTTAAGCTGCTAACCTCTTGTTCATTTAAATTCCAAATATTGACACAGATGTGCTCACGCGTTAGCATCTGACACCATGAGCAAACAACTGTACAAAGCAATAGACCCTACACAGGTCGATAAACCCATCTTGTCTCCAGCAGATATGTTGGCGATTGAGGAAGACCCGTCCAAAATGGAGACGGTAGCCCGTATGTTGGGTGCAGTTAACCTAGATAACTTGTTCCGCCATATGCAGAACCCCACAATAAACCCCATGGCCCGGATAGAGTTCCAAAAAATGCTGAATAAGCTCGGCAAACTGGAACCGGATACCAAAGCGGACAACACAGGTGGTGGACCACAGGTCATAATCAACATCACACGCGCTAAGGACCGAGACGACGCCATCACAATCGAAGGTCAGGCGCTCGACGATGCTACATGAAGTTAATTTTGAGGTTATAGCGAGCCTAGACGACTTTTTCTACTCGGAAAAGTTCATATCTTTGGCTGTTGGACCGGTCGGATCGACCAAAACTACCGCTGGGATAATGAAAATCGTGCACCATGCGGCACAGATGGCCCCGTGTAAGGACGGAATACGTCGTTCTAGGTGCATTTGGGTGCGAAATACGCGAGAACAGCTCCGAGATACGTCAATTCCTGACTTTTTGAAGTGGATACCCGATGGAATTATGGGTTCTTTCCTCAAAACAGAGTACAAATTCGTCATAAAAATGGGTGATTTAGAGTGCGAAGTCCTATTTCGCGGGCTAGATGACGCCAATGACGTGCGAAGATTGCTGTCTTTACAGGCTAGTTTCATCATATTTGACGAATTTAGAGAGATTCACCCCGACATTTACAACGCTGCACAAGGGCGAGTAGGCCGCTACCCAGACAAAATGATGAACGGTGTGGGGTGTGTGACCGACGATGGGCGGTCGAATATGCACATTTGGGGTATGACTAACCCCCCAGACATGGATACTTTCTGGGAAACGCTGCTCACAGAGCCGCCAGAGAACGTACATATCACGATACAGCCCAGCGGTCTCTCTCCCGAAGCCGACTGGACGCAGTTCCTGCCAGATGACTACTACGACAACCTCGCACAAGGTAAGACTGACGACTGGATCGACGTGTATATCAACGCGCAGTTCGGCAAGTCGCTGTCTGGTCTACCTGTGTTCCGTTCGTTTGACAGAGACGTGCACGTTGCGAAAACTACGATGAAACCTATGTACTCTGACGACCCCCTGTTGATCGGTGTCGACGCGGGTCTAACCCCGGCGGCGGTGATAGGGCAGGTAGCCTACGACGGACGCTTGGTTGTGTACGATGCGAAAATATCTGACGGTATGGGTGCACTGAGGTTTGTGCGGGAAGTGATAAAACCTCTACTGGTTAACAAGTTCCCCGGTAGACGCTCGCTTATAATAATTGACCCGGCGGCGTTTCAGCGTGCACAGACCGATGAGCGGACTGTCGCTGATATATGGCGTAACGAAGGCTTTATGGTCAAAGGGGCTAAGACGAATTCTGTGGCCGCTAGGATAGCAGCGGTCGATAGGTTTATGACACGCGTCGTCGACGGTAAGCACGGAGTTGTTATCGACCCCGAAGGTGCGCTGCCACTCGTACAGGCGTTAGCGGGTAAGTACCGTTACAAGATAAATACGAAAGGTGTGAGGGATGAGAGTCCAGAAAAATCGCACCCATGGTCGGATGTAGCTGATGCTTTTCAGTATATGTGTCTACACGCAGACGGCGGAGAAACCTTTGGTGGCATGGCTTCAATGGACGAACGGCGCGAGGTGGTTAAGGTATCATCGCGAGGTTGGACGTAATGTGTTGACCTGTTAGCAGATAAACGCTATTGTGTCCATAGTATCGCACATGTGAGATAATATTTAATGGCACTAGGTTCGCAACTTATTCCTGTTGCGCGTGCCTCTGACCTAGAGGCCGCCGCACAGAGAGAGTCTGCTCAAACGCAGATGACCCCTATGGTACAGGGTCTTGCAGCGCATGTCCGCCGTAGGTGGGAAGTGATGCGAGATCATAAGCGCGACACAATCGAAGATCGGTTGTCTCGTTGCGTACGTGCGAGGAACATGGAATATGACCCAGAGAAGATGGCAGAGATACGTGAACAAGGCGGCTCTGAAATCTTTATGGGTATTGTTAGTACTAAGTGCAGGACTGCTACTGCATGGTTGCGCGATACACTTCTAGGCACTGGGGCTGATAAGCCTTGGTCCATTTCAGCTACACCAATTCCCGAAGTCCCACCTGACGTTGAAGCAAACCTACAACGTATTATGCAGATGAACCTACAGCAGTACTACGCTGCGGGTAACGAGCCTATCGACCCTATGGAGCTAAAAAGCCTAGCGGGCGGTATGAAAGATACTGCTACACGGGCTATGAAGCACGAGGCGGAGAAGCGCGTTGAGCGCATGGAATTGAAAATGGAAGACCAGCTTGCAGAGGGCGGCTGGGTAAAAGCTCTCTACGAATTCACGAACGATCTCGCGACGTTCCCGTTTGCAGTTCTAAAGGGTCCGATACCCCGCAAACGAAAAGCCATGAAGTTCATGGACGGCGGCTTAGCTGCTGTTGATGTACTACGTGACGAGTGGGAACGCGTTGATCCTTACAAGTTTTACTACGCTCCTTGGGGCGATGACATCCAGAACATGCCCATCATGGAGCTTCACCATTTAACACGTGAAGACCTTGAGGCGATGTTGGGTGTTGAAGGTTACGACGAAGCTGCCATACGTACGCTCCTCGCTGATTTTGGCGCAGGCGGGTTCGAATGGTTAGAACATTACGACAGCGAGATGGAGTCCGTAACTGACAAAGATTTTGATGATGCAAGTTCTGACCTCATTGCTGCGTTGCAGTTATGGGACTCTATACCCGGCAAGGTACTGTTAGAATGGGGAATGTCCGAAGACGAGGTTGAAGACCCTCACAAGTCTTACCCCTGCGAAGTTTGGATGATTAACAACACGATTGTTAAGGCTGTCCTAAATTACGACCCTATTGGTCGTAAACCCTATTACCTCACTTCTTTCGAGAAAGTCCCCGGACGTATCGACGGAAACGGGGTAGCTGACCTTTGTATTGACGCGCAGAATATGTGCAACGCGGCAGCGCGAGCACTAGCGAACAATATGGGCATCTCATCTGGCCCACAGGTCGGCGTAAACGTAAGTCGTCTCCCAGCAGGAGAAGACATTACTCAGATGTATCCTTGGAAGATATGGCAGTTTAAGTCGTCAGAATACGGCGATGCGTCTGCCCCTATGCAGTTCTTCCAACCTAATTCTAACGCAGGCGAGCTTATGGCTGTGTTCGAGAAGTTCATGGAACTTTCGGACGAAGTGTCAGGTATCCCTCGTTATATGACAGGCCAGCATGTGCCGGGCGCAGGGCGTACATCGTCCGGTCTATCCATGCTTATTTCTAACGCAGGCAAGAGCATAAAGCAGGTTATCGGTAACGTTGACCACGATGTGATTACACCTATGCTTGAGCGCCAGTACCAGAGAAACCTACGGTACTCGGAAGACCCGGATTTGATTGGTGATGTACAAATTATGGCACGAGGCGCGATGTCGCTTGTCGTCAAAGAAGCTGAGGCTGTACGTAAAAATGAGTTCCTCCGCCTTGTATTGGAAAGTCCGGTTGCGCAAGAAATTGTTGGACACACGGGTACGGCTGAACTCATGCGGGATTTGGCCGGTAATCTTAATACCAATGTTGACCGTCTTGTCCCTTCTCGAGAAGATATTGAAAAGAAGCAGCAGCAACAGCAAATGATGCAACAGCAAATGATGATGCAGCAGCAAGCTCAAGAAGCGGCTAACTTACAAGAAGATGGAAGCGAACAAGGTGGGCGGGAAGGTAACTTTATAAGCCCGCGCCCAAATGGACGTTAACGAGTGTATCTGTTGACACGTTAACACATATGCTATACTTTTAAACTATGATTGATTTGAATAGTGTCGATACCCAAGCCGTTACAGCTCTGAATAGACTCAGAGAACCCGGCAATGAAGCATTACTCAAGTTACTCGAGGCGGAGTTAGAAACCGCCAAGCTGAAGCTAGTACACGCAGCCGACATGGTACAAGTCCACCGGTTGCAAGGACGAGCGGAAGCATTTGCAGATTTACTGGAAGCTGCGAAAGACGCAGCCAAGGTAGAAAACCGCGCATATGCGCAAAATACGAGAAGCACACCATAACGGGAACAGCATACCCACGGGACGCTAGGAACAGAGTTGGTGCTTTAAGGAGAAAAACATGGCATTGCCAAAACAGGTGCAAGCACAGCTTGCTGAAGTGGAAGAACTAGAGAAAACGCTAAACGCCCAAACGGAAGAACCAAAGAAAAAGAAGGCAAAAGAGCCTAAAGTTTCAGAGGTAAAACCCGAGGATACCGAGGCAGAAGTACCAGTCGAAGCGGAAGTAGCACTTGAACCGGTAGAAGCAGAGCCAGCTGACACGTCACCGACGGACGTAGCGGTTGAATTTGAGCAGAAGTACAAAACCTTACGGGGTAAGTATGACGCTGAAGTCCCACGCTTGCACTCGCAAGTTAAGGACTTAACGGCTAAGCTGAACGATCTCACTGAGACTTTAGCGGCACAGCCCAAAGAACCGACAAAGCCGAAGGAGAAAGTCAGTTATGTGACTGATGAAGATCGAGCCGAATTTGGCGAAGAACTGATAGATGTCCAGCGTCGTGTTGCGCAGGAAGTTTCTCAAGAATATGAGGGACGCTTTGAGCAACAAAGTGAGATTATCGCGCAGCTTCAAAAACAACTGAAGCAAACTGGTAATCAGGTTGGAGAGATGAGCTTTTCTCAGAAATTAGCAGCGCTAGTTCCTGATTTTGCAAGTATCGACAACGACGAACGTTGGATTGCGTGGTTAAACGAGCATGACCCCATGTCTCGCGGACCTCGCAGAGATCAGGCGGCACAGGCGTTTACTACAGGCGACGCTGAGGCAGTAGCACACTACGTGAAACTGTTTAGGGAAACCTTAGAGCCGGAAGTACCGCATGAGCGTCAGACTCGCCAAGCCGAACTCGAGAAACAGGTCGCGCCAAATCGTTCAGCGAATTCCGCTAATACGAAGAGCGTAGGAAAAGATGTTAAGGTTTACTCCGAAAGGGAAATCGCCGCAGCTTGGACTAAAATACGCACTTTGAATACGCGGCATAAGTACGACGAGGCCCAAAAACTTGAAGCAGATATAACAACTGCATATCTCGAAGGCCGTGTACGATAGTATATGTGTTAACGGGTAGGCAGCTGTTAGTAACCAACTAAACTAATAGGAGGCCATTATGGCTGCTGTATTCCCCGTCGTCGGATCAGGATCATTCGACACAAACCCGTCTTACTCTGGCGGTTTCATTCCACAACTGTGGTCCAATAAACTCAACGCTAAGTTCTATGCGAACACCATGATGACTGAGATTGCCAATACCGATTGGGAAGGCGAGATCAAAAATCAGGGCGACACAATTCGCATCCGTACTGCACCATCAATCACAATTAATGATTATGCTGGCGCTGGTACAACTCTTACCTCTGAAGTTCCTACGCCTATCTACCTAGATATGCAGATCAACAAAGGTAAATACTTCAGCGTGCAGGTCAACGACGTACTTGCTCACCAAGCCGATATGGACTTGATGAACATGTTCACCGATGATGCTGCAAAGCAATTGAAGATCAACATTGAAAACGAATGTTTCTTCAACTGGTTCGTTACTGAAGGCGCTCACGCTTCTAACGCAGGCGGCACTGCTGGTGCGTTGTCTAGTGAGTACAACCTCGGTACTGACGTTGCTCCAATCGACCAAGCTACTCCTAAGAACGTACTGGATACGATCCTTCGTATGTCAGCTGCTCTTGACGAGCAAAACGTTCCTGAAGATGGCCGTTGGTTGATCCTTTCGCCTTTCGACCGCCAGTTGCTCATGCAAACTGACATCGCTCAGGCGTACTTCACAGGAGATGCTTCAAGCACCATCCGTACTGGTAAGATCGGTATGTTGGATCGCTTCGAAGTTTATGTTTCTAACCTTCTACCTAAGGGCGCTGCTGGTAAAGCATTGGTTCCCGGTCTTGCTGCCACTTCAGGCGGTGCTACCGTGTCTAACGCTAAGGCTCGTCGCATGATGGTAGCTGGTACGAAAGCATCTTGTGCATTCGCATCGCAGATCAGCAAAACTGAACCTCTTCGTAATCAAACGGACTTTGGCGACATCGTTCGTGGCCTAGCCGTTTATGGCCGCAAGGTCATCAAGCCTGAGGCTTTGATTACTACGATTGTAGGCGCGGCATCTTAATAGCCCTTTGAGGGGGGGTTCGCCCCCCTTCTTCTAACTCTGGAGGTTATTATGGATGTATTTGATTTTATAAACGCCGTAGACGCTGAAGTTGTTGCCAATAAGGCAGTAGTTAAGCTCGACGGTTCACGCGTGGTTGTAGCCCAAGTAATCGGCGACAAGATGGTTCTAACTGCCGAAGGCGAAGAGATGGCTAAGAATACTAAGCCCGCTCCTGCACCTAAAGCTAAGAATACTAAGTCGAAGACAGCTAAAGCTGCCGCTGCACCCAAATCTAGCGAATAGGGGGTAACGGATGTCTACCGTAAAAGTCACGGACATTATTAGACGAGTAGAGGATGTCCTACAGGACACCAATATTCGATGGCCGCGTACGGAATTGCAGAACTGGATGAACGAGTCTTACCTCGCCATTACTCTTGCACGTCCTGACGCTAATGCCAAAACAGGCTCATTCACTTGCGCAGCAGGCACACGGCAGGTTCTCTCATCAGAGTTCCCGTCTAGTCTTCGTTTGCTGGATGTTACACGAAACTTAGCCACCAACTCAGGCTACAAGGTTATTCGCCTTGTTGCTCGTAGTGTTCTGGACGATCAGCGACCCGCATGGCACGCTGAGACTGGTACGACAGCTATCCAGCACTTCACGTTTGACCCACGTCAACCGAAAGAGTTCTTTGTCTATCCACCGGCTACAACAGCCGCTGAAATTGAAGTTGTTTACACGGACTCTCCGGGTGCAACTGCTCTGACAGAAACTCAACTCGACCCGGCAGGTTCAGATACAACAGTTATTCTGTTGGACGACATCTACATGTCCCCAATGATAGACTGGATTCTGTACAGAGCGTACTCGAAAGATGCTGAATACGGTGCCAACGAGCAACGTGCGCAGGCAGCTTACGGGGCATTTAACGCAGCTCTGGCCACTAAAAACCAAGTAGACTCGGCAGTATCGCCGTCTAACATGAGTTCGGTGACTTAATATGGCAGTAGCATGGGCTAGTTTCCTTCCGTATATTCAGCCCCTGCTTCCGGGCTGCCCGGAAATAATCATCGAAACTCACTTGCAAGAAGCGGCAGCTGAGTTTTGTGCGGTCAGTCAGATATGGCGTTACGACATAGATAAGGACTACACCAGTAGAAATACTGCTGAGTACGAAATCGAGGTGCCTACTCGTGCTGTTTTGGAGGACATTCTAATCCTCTATATAAACGGTACAGCGGTAAACCGTGTGTCAGACCGTCATTTCGACCTGCCCAGCGGCGTAGCCAACGGGCGTCCCATGTCTTTTAGTATATACCAAGACTCTCAGATTAGGTTTTACCCAACCCCGGACGGCAAGTACGAGTTCGAGGGTACCGGTGTAATCAAACCATCTTTGACAGCTACAGGCGTGGAGGACTTTATCTTTGAATCATACGGTCGTTCAATCGCTTGTGGGGCTATATTTCGCCTAGCGATAATCCCCGGCAAAGAATGGACTAACCCTGAACTTGCGGCTTACTACAAGTCCGAATTCTACAAGCACGCCACTGACGCTAAAGGCCGTGACACACGCGGCGCTAGTCTTCGGGCCAAGATGGTTGGGTTTGACAAAGCCAGCGTTCGCAGGGGGATTTAATGGCACAGATATTTAAATACGTTCAAGGAGATACCGGTCCACAGATTCGTGTAACCCTTACGAACGAAGATGATAACGCACCGGTCGACTTGACCAGTGCTACAGTTACTTTGCACTTCCGAGAAGCGGGCGCTGAAAGCGTTTTGTTCTCTCGACAGTTCTTCATTAACCCTGAGACGGCAGACACAGGTGTCGCTGTACTCCAGTGGAGCGTTGGAGACCTAGAGGTAGATGCTGGTACTTACGAAGGTGAGATTGAGGTTGTTCGAAGCAGCGGTGTCCGTGAGACATTGTTCGACAAGCTCAAGTTCAAAATTCGGGAGGACTTTGCGTGAAGTTAGGGTCTGTCGAGCTTGTTAATGCGTTATCTGCTAAATTTGAGCAGTTAAACGTACTTACGCAAACTTCGGTAAACATTAACCAAAACGTTGTAAAAGCGGAGCTAGGTAACTTCCTGCTCTTCGCTTCGTTCCTTGACACCTTCTACATTGATGATGGGTCACGCCCGTCAGACAAGATTATATTCGACTTCCTAAAGCCCTTACTGGATGACGCTGCTCTAGCAGATGTTGCTACCAAAGGCGTTGGGAAAGGGTTCCCTGAGGCGGGGTATCTCACAGATAGCGAGCGGGTCCAGTTTGCCAAAAACACTTTCGAGACGCTTACGCTCAGTGACCCTTACGCCTCAGTTTTCGCTAAGCTGCTGAGCGATAGCGTTTCGGGCATCGGCGATCAGGCAATTCTGTTCGCTAAGAAAGTCCAAGTCGAGACCATCGGTACTGGGGACGTATCTACCATAAGCACCGCACTCGGAAAAGCTGACGGTACTGCGTTGCAGGACGAACCCGCTTTTAGTACGAGTAAGCCAATAGCTGAGCTAATAGCCAGCGCTGGCGACCAAACGTTCTTGTTTGCCAAGAAGTTTTCAGCGGACCAAGTTACCGGTTTAGACGACACGGCTGTTTTAGCTTCTGCTAAACCCCTGACAGAGCAACCAGCAGCCTCAGACAATGACGTTATAGCCTTCGCTAAAGCTCTTGCAGACCACGGGTTCATAGCCGAGGCCATTGACACGCTCGCGGTAGGAAAAGTCTTCTCAGACGCTTACGCGGCCTCTGACGTGATAAACACCCTAGGCATCACAAAAGCGCTATTCGATACAGTTGCGTTTACAGATGACGTCGATGGGGCTGCTTCTCTTCTGGACGACCAAGAAATGCAGTTCCAGAAGCTAACAACTGATGTCGCGTCAGTTGTTGAACAGTTTTATAGGCAGGTCGGCTACACTAGAGCGTTTTCAGATAGCTCCGCTTTAGCCGATACTACAAATATGGTTACAGGTAAACAGATTTATGATATACCTGTAGCAAGCGAAACTCTGGCTAAGTCTTTTAATAGACC
>ENA-OQVM01001271-OQVM01001271.1-marine-metagenome-genome-assembly--contig:-NODE-1271-length-34246-cov-12.828002_pt1 | contig 34246 bp, 61 predicted proteins | sample MGYA00237776_ERZ505498 | MGnify/ENA primary metagenome ERZ505498 (study PRJEB26159, sample SAMN06265151) | marine metagenome | isolation source: Helgoland LTER site | place: Germany:Helgoland, sampling...
TTGCAGAGTTTCGGTAAGCAGTTTACTGAGGCTGATGTGGAAACTTCTCTCCAAGTAAATGGAAAGATTGATGACATCAAGTTCAATGTGCCAGCATCAGAAGATGGCCTCGATGCTTCTATGGAAGCATTACTAGCTAACGTAGCTGCTCAAACTGAGATCCGTGAGGCTGCTCAAGCTGCTCAAGCTGAGGCCAGAGAAGCTGTTCAAATAAAACAATTAGAGGAACAACAGAAGGTCATCGTAGCTGAGTCCAAACCATCTAGAAACTTGGGAGATCCATCTAGAACCTTGGTAGGAATACCTACAAAAAGAATAGCAACAGATACAAATCTTGCTAAGGGTAGACTGCCAGCTGTCGAAGTAAGACCTGATATTATTCCAGATCGTGCAACTATAAATGATCACTCATCTGTCTATGCTGATTCGTTAGATGCAGGGCAACGTATGGGTGTTGATCTAGCGTTGTCATCTATGATGGAAAAAAACTACAAAGGGTTCTTGTTAGCGGATGGTACGGGCTTTGGTAAGACCCGACAAATTCTAGCCATAGCTGATCAATACAAAAAGTCTACAGGTAAGAAGGTTCTAATCATTTCTGAGAAGCCCGAGATTCTCAAAAAGAACTTTGCTGAAGATGCTGCGATTATGGGCATCGACATGAACCAGTTTAAGACGGGAACATACAATAGTTTTAAGGACGGCAAGAAAGGGAACGCAGTAAATTCTGAGTTCGACCAAGACTGGGGTATGGTTTTATTTGATGAGGCTCATAACCTAAAGAACTACGACACCATTCAAGCTAAGGCAAGTCGTGGGCTAAGGAAAGAAAAAGTAGTTTACGTTACAGCTACACCAATGGATCGTGCTTCATCTGGTGCTAACATGTGGGCGCAAATAACAGGTGAGACATATGAGAAAGCGCTTGATCGGTTAGGTCATAAGCTGGCCACTGGTCATAAGGTGAAGACTAAATCTGGCCTATATATAGAAGGGCCAAAAGAGGTGGTGCTAAAGAAGGGTGTTTCTCCTAAGAGGGCTTTGGAAAAAGTAGCTGAGATGAGAGATTTTGTCATTGAGTCAGGACGTATGCTCAAGCGGTACTACCCTTTCTTTGGCACAACCAATGACATTAATGTTCAGATGACAGAAGAAGCAAGGATTGAGCAAAGTGAGATGGATCAATGGTGGTCGTCAGAGATGGCTGCTAAAGGCAATCCTAGTACGATGAAAGGCCAAAGGATCAATGAGTTCGTAAGGTGGGAAGAGCACCTCAAGCTAGACGCAACAGTAGAACAGCTTAAAGAAGATCTTGCTAACGGTAAACAAGTTATTGTAGCAGCGGAGACTGTCAGTAACGATTTAACTATTAAAGGCTTAGATGATAAGAAGATTATGGGGTTCATTGGCTTGATGAAAGAGCGCTTGGATTCTGAGGGAATAAACTATACGGAGCTTACGGGAGACACCAAAGATGAGCGTAAAGCAAACGTAGCAGAATTCCAAGAAGGAAAGGCTCCCGTTGCTTTAATAACTGCTGCTTCTGGTGGTACTGGAATCAACTTAGATGACGTTGTAGGAGATACTCCTCGTTCACTTATCATGGTCACCAAGAACTGGTCTGGTGATAAAGTGGTTCAGTTAATTGGTCGAGTTTCAAGAAAGAATACCCAGTCTGCTTCAGTCGTTCATGTGGTTAATCTGGAAGGTGGCATAGGTGATGAGCACAAATCATTAGTGGTTAAACGCAAACTTAACACACTGTTGAGTTCGAGCGGTGAGCCAAATATCCTTGATTCGTTTGAGTGGGAAGGGACTAGAATCGAAGACGGTGAACTTGTGGTCGATGAGTTTGGAAAGATTAAGGGCATTGATGGTGGGTTGACGCCACAGCAAATAGAAGCAGTTAAGGCCAGAGGAGGCGACCTCGGTTCAGTTGAGGTCAAGCCAGCTATTAAACCAGAGGCTGGTGACACCTACAGGGACGAACTGAGGCGGCATGGCGCTAATCCTACTACAGCTGAGACTGCCTCGGGTAAAAAGTATTTAAGCCTTACAGCCACTCCTGCTAATAGGGCGTCTATTGAGGCCACTCTAAGAAGGATACTTCCCTTAGACAAGAAGGGAAATGAAAGTGCTTTCATTACACCTAAGAACAGGAACGGACTAACGTTCTTCTACGTCTGGCAGACAGCGCATGCTAAGGCAATAGCTACTGACCTCAACGACAGAGGTGTGGTCTACTCTCGTCAGTCAGTCAGTGAAAAGGCTAGAGGTCTTTCAAGTAAGTCTGTTAAAGATGTTCAGAAGTGGGTAGGTAATTCTGTATTAGCAAACATGAGTAAGCTTGGGCACTCAATTGAAGTGGTTCAATCTGTTTCTGATATTCCAACCGCAGGGCTTAACGCAGACATCGACCCAACAGCAAGAGGTCTATTCATTCCTAACAGCATGACTTCGTACCTCGTTGCTGACAATCTTCACTCTAAGTCAGAGGCGCGTACTGTCTTCAGTCATGAGGTTGTTGGCCACTATGGCATTCAATCTATGTTAGGAGATGAGTTCAACTCAATCCTAGACGAAGTGCAGGACATGAAAGCGAATGGCGATCCTGAAGTGGTTGCTGCGGCTGAAGTAGTTATGAATAGGGAAGGTCAGCTTAGCCGTGAGCAGGAAGCTGAGGAGATCATCGCAGTGATGGCTGAAGGATTGGAGTCTCGTTCATTGATGACTCGGATCTATGACGCAATCAGGATGTGGATGAAGCGCACGTTCTCTAGCAATTACATTGCATCGAATGGCAATTTAAGAGACTTAGTATTAGATGCTAAGCGCCACGTTTACACTGACAATGCTAATGCAAACACAGCACCACAAACTGCGGGTCAGATTCTCTACTCCAAAGTGAGCAAGCTCGATGCTCCTAAGCAGATGGAGGTATTTGCTGACTCGAAAGAAAATGTAGGTAAGATTCTTGGTGGCTTAGCAGCTGAGAACTTCCGTAAATCAACAGTTGATTCGGCTTCTAAGGTTATTAATCAGAACAAGAACCGTAACTTCCTCCAGTATTGGTTAACTAATACTCAGATCTTCCGCACCTATAAGGCGGCGTTTGACTGGAAAGATGGTAACCCGTTAAAGACCATTAACAATTTACTAGGTGAGTTCAGAGTTGACAAAGAACGAGCGCTTCATGGGTTTGAAAAAGAGGAGAAGATTTGGGACAAGTTAAGTACCAAGGAAGCTAACTCTTTGGCTAGTCTCATGCGTGATTCTACGATTGCTGGCATACACCCTGACGAATCAATGGCGAATAAAGTTCATGAGTTTGTTCGTCTTGACCAGAATAGGCTTGATAAGCTAAAGGCAAAACCCAAGAAGACTAAAGTGGACATGGCAAACATTTCTAATTTAGAAGAGAGCTTAGCCTTTATGCAGTCCGAGCATGCCCGATTGAGAAAGGAGTGGAACAAGCTCACCGCTAATGCCAAGCTCGTTTATGATGACACCCGAGAAATGTTGCGAGAGCAGTATGAGATGGAGCAGAGTGAGTTACTTGCTCGTATTGATAGGCAGATTGAAAACCCTGTTCATCGTGAGTCGGCCAAGAAAGCTTTGAAGAATCGGATGGGTGAGTTAATTAAGCGCGGCCCATACTTCCCTCTATCAAGATTTGGCAATCATGTTGTCATTGCGTTTGCAGAAATTAATGGCAAGAGGGAGTTTGTTCGAGAGCAGTTCGAGAGCCGCACAGAGGCTGAGCGTGCGTTGAAGTGGCACAAGTCCAAGTGGGGTGAAGATAATGCACGCATGACGTACATGGCTGACATGGGCAAGACAGCTCAGTCAGGTGACCTCTTCTCGTTCAGAGACAATCTATTTACTGCGCTTGATGAGAATCGGGATGGTGTTCTTCGTGATGATATGATGGATGAAAATGCTAGATCGTCTATCCGAGCATCAACTGAACAGCTCAAGACTGATATAAACAATTTGATGCTGAACACGTTACCTTCTAGCTCCATCATGCAGCGTAGACGTCAGCGGCTTGGCACCAAGGGTGCGTCATCTGACATGAGAAGGTCAGTTCAGAACATGATGCTTCAGTCGGCACAGCAGATCTCTAAGATTAAATACGCTGATCGAATCCAATCTGAATTGAACGACATCGGTCTAGAGAATCGCAAGTTTGCCACGGGTGAGGCTTCGCAAGTTACGCAACAGTATGCTGATATTGCTTCAGCAACACATGCTGAGATGACGAAGAGATTCGAGTTGACTATGAATCCAACAGGCGCAGCATGGGCATCGAACGCAGGACGGTTGGCTTTCTTCCATTACCTTGGTTGGTCTCCTGCCGCAGCGTTTGTCAACTTGACTCAGGTTCCAACGATAGCAATTCCGATTGTCGGTGCGCGGTATGGCCTAGCTAAAACATCAGCAGTGTTCCTCAAGACAATGACTGACTGGCATCTTGGCAAGAGTGAGTTGTCTTTGCGTGATGCGTACAAGTCATTCGCAAGAGACGGAAATAAAAATGTCACAGCTGATGAGCAGAACTTTATCAAGGTGTTAATAGACCGAGGAGATATAGACATCACTCGAGTTGGCTCGATCACTGAAGAAGCTCACTCTGATCAGAGAACGCCTAGCGTATTCGGCACGAAAATGCAGAAGCTAATGCGCACAGGTGCTTATATGTTCCACGGGGCTGAGATGAGTAACCGAGAGGTCACTGGATTAGCCACATACAGACTGATCAAAGACAAGCACCCTGAGCTGTTCAAAGGATCTACGTTCAAAAGCTCTGAAGAGATGAGCGAGAATGAGCTAAAGATTTATGACGAGGTGCGTGAGTTGATTGGAGAAACTCAGTTCTTGTATGAGTCTGAGAACCGTCCAAGGGCTATGCGAGAGAACAACATTATCAAGTCGATGACGACCTTTAAAATCTATGGTCAGCACGTTATCTACATGTACTCTCAGCTCGCTCGTGAGGCTTTAGGTAGAGACAAGTCTTTGTCTCCAGAGAAACGTAGAGAAGCAATGAAAGCCCTTGCCGGTCTTGTCACATTCCAGATGTTAGCAGCTGGGGCAACAGGTGTACTACCAATAGCCGTAGCTGTGTGGATGGGCGGCGTAGCGTACAACTTATTTGCTGATGATGAAGAGGAGATTGTCTCAAGTGAAGTTGAGTTTACTCAATGGTTGGACGACCTTGTTCGAGGCATGTTCGATGATGATGAGCAGCAGTTTATGAGTGCTCTACTCAGCAAAGGACTCGGTAATGCGTTAGGCGTAGACATAGCATCAAGAACAGGACAGAACACCAACCTGTTAATCATGATGCCTGACCGCCAGATGTCTTCAGGCAAAGAATATTACAAGGAACTTTTATTATCAGTGGCTGGCCCAGTGTTCGGTGGCATCGGTGGATCTACTTTCAACTTTGCTCAGGATGTGTATGAAGGAAACCCCACTAATAATCTGAAGTCTGCATTACCCAAGGTTGTACGGGACGCATACAAAGCTGTCGATTACTCAAAGAATGGTGTCAAGACACGCAATGATTTGGAGGTTATCGATTCACTCGACACGAGTGATATAGTTATTCAAGCCCTAGGATTTACTCCAGAAGTCGTAAGCTCTACATACAGTCGGGCATTTGCTGGGAAGAATAAATCTGAACAGCAGAAAGCGGTCAGACGAAACGTGCTTGGTGATGTGTACACCGCAATTTCAGGTGGAGATCAGTCAGATGTACAGGACGCATTGTCGGCTGTGACTAGGTGGAACAATTATATTATGGAGCGCATTAATGATATTAAAGATCCAGCTATGAAGTATCTCGTTCAGTCAGAGTTGATCACATCGAAGACACTTCTTGCCAGCCTGAAGTCCAAGATCATCATGAAAGGTTCAGCGATTGAAGGTGTGGTCTTACCCAAGAAGCATTTGTATTTAATAAATGAGTATACGTTCGGTAAAGAATAATCATAGAGAATTTTATATGAGCATTGAGTATAGAGGGGAGAGGTTTGAAGGATACAACAAACCCAAGAGGACGCCTAATCACCCAACGAAAAGCCATGTCGTGCTAGCTAAAGAGGGATCTCAAATAAAAATGATTCGCTTTGGAGAACAAGGCGCATCTACCGCTGGCGCACCCAAGGCTAACGAGAGTGACAAGATGAAAGCGAAGCGCAAAAGTTTCAAAGCAAGGCATGCCAAGGGTATCAAATCGGGGAAAATGTCAGGTAGCTATTGGTCTAATTTGGTCAAGTGGTGAGAGAGTAATGAAAGCCAAATCAAAATCAAAAGTAAATGAGGCTGGTAATTATACGAAACCTACAATGAGAAAAAATCTCTTCAACAAAATTAAAGCGGGAACTAGAGGTGGCAGAGCTGGGCAGTGGTCTGCACGTAAGGCACAGCTTCTAGCTAACGAGTATAAGAAAGCGGGTGGAGGTTATAAGTGAAAGGTTCTCAGAAGTCTTTAAAGAAATGGACTAAGCAAGAGTGGGGTACGAAAAGCGGTAAGCCCAGTGCAAAGACAGGTGAGAGATACTTACCTAAAGCAGCTAGGGATGCACTGAGTGCTAAAGAGTATGCAGCTACTACAGCAGCAAAGAAGAAAGGGACGGCGGCTGGTAAGCAGTTCGTAAAGCAGCCTAAAGCAATAGCAAAGAAGACAGCTAAGTTTAGAAAATAATAAGATCTGCTTGACGCGCATTATCACTATGGGTATGATGCGCTGGCAGTTCAGGAAGCCCTTAGAAAGTTGGGACAACTGTACTGTAAGTTATTGTTTTATAACGTAGTGAAACGTCCTGATTACCACGCAGAATATGGTGATTATCAGGACATTAATTAATGTTATCAATGACTTAGCTAAAAGTGGGACTCTTTTTTACACGCAGAGGGTCGGCGGTTCGAACCCGTCATCACCCACCACTTATTTATTAAAATCAGACACTTAGCGGTGTCTTTTTTTTGGCTTAAATAAAGTTGGGACAAGGTTGGGACAAGGTTGGGACAAGGAGTGGGGTTTCAAAATGTTACATACGATTATCATCTCGGTTAAAATGTATACTCCAGTGTACATTAAGTATGTTTAATGCATCATACAGTTTACAATGCACGCTATACAACTGGGCTAATTCTTAGTTTATATGAACTACTATTTAGTCTATAGTTAAGCAGTCTGATTCAACTAAGTAATATGTCGTCAAGATACATTGGTGCGCTCTTAAATCCGTTATTCATGTAGCCATTAAGAGGTGGCTGGAGGGTATGAATATATAACGACTCAAGCTTGTCCAACATCAACCTATCACAAGGAATCCATGACATCGAATCAAACGTTTTTACTCGTTGGTGTTCCGAGACTCTCCCGAACACATTGGTAGACTGACCAACGTAAACAACAACAGCGTCTTTAATTAGGAAGTACACACCGGTTGACCGTACCCATGCGGATGAACCACTCACAATCGCGCATTCTCGCAGTAGTGTTTTCCCTGTGAGTTTTTTAAATGAAGCACCAAGTTCAGTTAATTGCTCTAGTGAATCAAGCTCTTTTTTGAGGGCTGTGATTTTCAACCCTAGCACATCTAACTGTGCTAACTTCTCCTGCGTTGCGGCTTCTTTGATAGCTTTGTTTCGCGCTCTTGTTTCGCGGCTCTTCTTAGCTATAGCTATCTTCTGTTCTGGCGTTTTCGTGTGGTAGTGGTAGTATTTCATGAGTGTTGCCTTTTAAATTAAGCAGTCTTCTTGCTTGGGTTAAGGGCTTCAATCGAAGCTCGATTCAATACGTCTAGCGTAGGCGTTGCCTCCTGCCACACAATATCTTCGTGATCTCTTGCGTAGTTCTCCGTCATCTCTGGATTCGCATGGCCAGCCAACTGCTGTGGATATTCTTTGGTTTGCTTTTGAATAAGATAGATTCCTAGCGCACGACCCTGATGAAATCCGGGCTGTTCATTCATAGCTAGATCAGGGTAGGGGTTAGCTAAGTCTCTGATCCTCTTGAACTCGTCAGACAAATATTTCGGGTACACCTTGGTGTAATGCACTCCGTCTTCTCGTCCTGCGTTACGAATCTGTGGCTTTCTGTGAATAAGAAACGGGCTTACTATATTATCTCTGCACTGATTAACAATAGCCTTAAGCTCAGGCGTGATCTCAATCTTAAGGTAGCCCATATCGCTATACTTCTCTGTCTTCTGCTGTATGACCTCGATGTAAGTGTCACTAGGTTTAGGCATCGGTATAGATAGTATGTCAGCTCTGCGCTGGAGTGTGGTAAGTCCCACGTTCATAGCACAACGTAACCAGTGAGGGCATTCAGGGTGGTCATATATAGCCATCCAACCTTCAAAAGTATGACGCTTTATCACACGTTTAGTTTTGACCGGCTTGGTCAGATCAACAGGATTAGAATTACCGGTGATGTAACCTTTCGTGAGCGCATACTGCATCATCATCTTTAAGTTCTTCCGAGTAGCGTTCCTAGCGTGGGGTGTACCAGAGTCTTCATCATCTTCTTCGGGGTCATATACTAAATCAAACAGCTCATTGATTTTAAGCAGCGTGAACTGTTCCAATGGAAGATCAGGCATATACTTCTTCACCTTGTTCATCATGGTTTTGCGTTCAGCAATTAATGAGTCAGAGAAGTTGTCTATATTTTTCTCGACAACATTAAGGTACTTGGCGCACAGGTCGCTCAACTTCATGCGAGTGCCGATGATGGACTCTGTTAAGTCAGTGCGTGTGAACAGTATTGAGTTGGCTTGGTTTGCTGCGCGTATTGCAGCAGCTCTGTTAGTACCGAGGGATTTATCTACCTTAGCTTGTCTATTGCGATACCTGTAGTTCGTGATACCCTTGCTTGTATTCATAGACAAGTACATAGGCAAGCCTTTACTTGCGTTTGATTGACGTTTCTTCATCTCCTAAATCTCCTAAGATTTTATTCAGTAGTGAATCATTTGAGGTAGTGAGTAGTGGATCACCATTGCTTATATCAACATAATACTTTCTGCCGATCTTGTGCGCCAGAAGATCACCTCTTCTTATCCAATCCAGCGCTGTTCGTTTGGTAGGAATAGAGTCAGCTGTGAATGCTGTCCTTAGATATTCATCCACGCTCATCAGCTTGCTCATCTTTAATCTCCTTTGGTTTATCTCTCATATCAATCCAACTTACATCGGTAGATGGGGATAGTCCCAGATCAACTCGGTCTTTAAGTCTTGTTGGAGAAAATACAGAGTCATAGTTACGCCTGAAATTTTCCTGAGACTTTTTATTTTGATCTGACATTCTTTTTCTCCATTGCATGAGCAAAACTTCTAGCGTTAACCTCGCTTGGAGTAAGGACTCTGTTGTCATTGATCTTGCCCATGTCCACTTGTGTTATGTTTCCTCCCTCCTGTAAAAACTTTTCTGTCTTGCGTTTCAGTTCCTCTCGTTGTCGAGCCTTAGTGTCCGGCCCATCGTATATCGTGTGATCACTGGTCATCGTCCTCGTCCTCATACAAATGGCTAATGATTGAAGTGGTGGCTAATGAAATCCACCCGCAAATAATCCCCGCGATTACTAGATTGATGTCCTGTCCCATTAGATCTAGCGCGAGGGATGTTCCGAAACAAAGAATAGTTAGCAGTGGCCACATATTTATTCGACCATGGCTAAAAGGATGACGAAAATATCTCGATCATCTTGATCAAGATCATTGAAATTTGTTTCACTTATAATCTCTTCAAGAACAGAAGCCTTCATTCGTAGTGACTCCACTTTCTTTAAGAGTGCAGCCTTTAGCTCTTCGCTCTCAGACATATTAAATTTCCTGATTGATTTTCCTGCGAAACCAAGCTCGTTTGGCAGAGACACTTTGCTTATTGCGGCCTAGCATTGACGCTAGTTCCCTGTCAGCAAGCGTGATGTTGGTTAAAAAAGTGAGGCACTCATCGTGTGTCCACTCTCGTCTGTTTATCTTTCTTAGCCCCATGAGTCGCGCTCTCTCACGAACGCTTCGAGGGTCACGATCAATTAGCAATCCGATTTCAAAGTAGGTTAGGGCTTGATAGTTGAGTCGGATAAACTGATTATCTAATTCAGAATATCGCTTACCCATAGGCTCGAACCCATAGTCTTGTTGATGTAGGGGGAGCAATTTTCCCAGTAATGAACGGGTTATATGTGGGTGGCCTAGCTTCTTCTTGAACAAGCCTACGCTGTGTTGCACCATGTGGATCGGTTACACCCAGCTTGCACGCAAGCATTCTCACAGAACTTTCAGGTCTGTTGATCTTCTCGCAGATAGAACGAACGGTCATGATGTTATAATTAGTTGCAACAAAAGAAATTTCTTCATCTGTCCAGAAATAAGCCATACAAATTACTCCAGTCTGTAGAAAATATGAGTGCCCACTTGCGCTATCATTTTTGATTCGTCAGCCCAAGTGGGGGATACATAATTTGCGTGATAGTGGGTGGCCCCTTCGCTTGTATTTTTGTACTGACCACCCAGAATTTGTGAGGCGAGGATAATTGAGTTGTTCCAAGCCGGTAAATTTTTGGGGGTGTCATTCAATCCGTCACACCAAAAGCTGAACTGACACTGATGGCGAAGCATCACTTTAGGATTGTTGGGATGAGTGCGCCCTTGCTTTACTACCTCGCAAATTGAGTCGGGATAACGAGAGTCATCAACTCGATTCATCACGACAAACCCAACACTAAGCTGTCCAACCAGCGGCTCAGACCTCGCCTCGTGATAGAGTCCGAGAGCAAGGCAGAGCAGGGCTGACTCAAACATCTATCCGAACACCGACTTAAACATTCTCTCGAATATTGATGGTTCCTTTGCCGCAACAGTAATAGTTGTTTGTCGGATGGGGCGCAACGACTTCGGAGCGTGAGCAAACTGGCCGATGTCTGAACCATCAATAAATGCAGAGGAGTGCCGCCGTAGCTCAGCTAAGCTGGGCGTCAACTTGTGTTTGATTAAACTTTGATAAAGTTTTGGACATCGGATTTGACACTCACTGTGCAGTGCATAGCGAACGCGTCCTGACGACAAACCGATTCGTGAAGCCGTTGCATTCAAGCTGACGCCCTCAAGGGTCAGAATAAATGCCTCGACATTCAGTGGTGTAGATTTATATTTGCGCATAAAAAGTCCTAGATTGTTAGTAGTTATACCGCCACTCATGTGGCGGGTAGTGTTAGGTGCTCTAAAGCATGTTTTTATCGAGGTTGTCATAGCCTCCTAATTAAAAGGAATGTCGTCATCAAATCCGTCATCAGCGGGTGGCTGCTGCTGTTGCTGTGGCGCACGTTGCTGCGGAGCACGTTGCTTCTGCTGTGGCGCACGTTGCTGCCCACCTCCACCTGCCGATTTGCTTCCCAACATTTGGATTGCGCCAGAGAATCCATCCACAATAATGTCTGTGGAGTAACGATCTTCGCCGCTAGATTTGTCCTGATATTTAGATGTTTGAATCTTTCCACGAACGAAAAGTTTATCGCCTGAGTTGATGTACTGAGCAAGATTCTCAGCTGTTTTTCCGAACACGCTGATGCGATGCCATTCAGTTTTTTCTTTTGTTTCACCTGACTGTTTATCCTTCCACTTGTCAGATGTAGCTAGTGACATTTTTAAAATGGTGCTGCCGTTCGCGGTGTTAACAACCTGTGGTTGTTGTCCTACATTTCCAATAAGATTTACTTCATTTAAACCTGACATGGTTTTCTCCTAAGATTAATTTAATAGCTGGTTAGGCCAGCAAGTCCCAATGATCACAAAGTCGGAATAGTCTGATGCGACTGAACCTCGCTCATCGTGCTGTGGTTTTTCTATGCGCGGCACTCACAGCTGATCCGCAATGCTGGCCTATCCCCCAACTATGGGGCCGCGCCAGAACGGACATTACTTTGTCGCGGCAACTCTGAAGTACGAGCTGCTTTTGCTCCGGTAAAGTTCAAGGTCTACACCCTCTAGTGAGGGAACCTTTTTATAGTTAATATTTCCTTTGCGTTCGGCCTGAGTGACGCGAACACCACCACCCTCGCAGTCTCTGTCACCGGACAGGTCGATGAGAGCGGCTCTCGCTGCGTCTACGCGCTCTTTGGCTTCAGCAAGCAATGTGTTAGCTTCAGTCCATTCGTTTGCGACAGACGTAAACTCAGGATCTTCACGACGTAGTACGCCATCACCCTTCATTTCTCCTGCATTAAGAAGTGTCCAGAACTCAGACCACTTTTCCATGAGAAGATTAATGTCATCTTCGTTACGAGGAATTGTTATTTGAAGGTGCGACTTGTCACGCGCATCGTAGATAAACAACTTGGCTTCTTTCGCATCAGACACAAACATCTGCTGCTGAATCTGCCAGTAGTAACCCTGTGGACAATCGCCATTCTCTACTGTGATCCAAGTCTTTGATTGCTTACCTTGGTAGGGGCACTTGATTTCAGAGACATGACCTGTACTGCCATCAAACTCTACAGATTTGCCGTCAAGAGACGCTGACAAGGGGAGGCCATTGTGCTCACGGGTAACAACAACAGGGGCGTAGAACTCATCGTTGACCGTCTCTGCCGCTATACGCGCTTCGTCCTCGTGGGTGTGACCCCACTCCGTAGCGACATTGCCAACAAATGGAATGCCATTACCGCGATACCAATCGAGCAACGAGTCCCATGTGTTGGGCTTGAAAGCTTGAACACCCATTATGATTCCTGCTGAACTTGCGTTACAGTGTAAGCGGCGGTGGTTCATCCACTCATCTGTGTTCTGCTCCAGCTGGACTACAGCGTTCATGACGCCACCGCCAACTCATCTTCAGCAGGCACAACCTTCTCAGCTGCGAGTATAGTTTTGTGAAGCTTCCGACATGCACGCTCAGCTTGTTCGGAAGTCATGTCGCTGATGGATTTAAGATTAAGACTCTTGGTTACGTTTGCGATGTCTACATCAGCCTTCGCTGCCATGTCTGTCACAGATTTGATCTCTACTTTTGACGCCATACGAACCAGTTCTATAGGCTGAGCTTCCACCCCCTCCGGATCATCCGGAGTACGGATAGAGGCATCGGAATCGGTCTGGGTTAGTCCCGCTATCGCACTGCATGAGTACCTACGCAAATAGGTTATTGAGCTACCCAGACACTGTATTGCTGAGTTGCCCTTGGCCATCTCTATCTGACAAGAGACCGAATCTTTTATCCACTCCCCTGAACTGTGCGAGAGCATGGTCGTAACACACGCATTCGCTCCATCGTTACTGGGCGTTTGAATAAGAGCGATCTCATACTTGGGTAGTGTCTGGCGCAGCATGTCCAGAATCACACCGAGATCAGCGTAGTTGTAGTTGTAAGCAGCCGAGCCTTTATAGACGTTAATCATTTCAGCTTGCGCCTGTGAGAGAGCAAGACTTATCTTGCCAATAGTTTCAGATGTTTCCATCAGTATTCTCCTAGTTGTGTTTCGTAATAGCGAAATCTTTGTCAATAAGTTAAGACTACCACCGAAATAAAATTTCGTCAACAGTGTCATTATTTGATTTCTTACTTTCTTATAGTCGAAAAAAAACGCCACGAGGGCGTCTTGATTCTTGAGGTTGATACCTGAAAGTTAGCTCAGGTTATTACTTGTTCCGTACTAGCTCCTCCAGTAGCGTTAATACTTTTCGTTTTTTAGGAGGAGGGAGATTAATTAATTTCAATAAAATCTCTCTCCTTATTTTGCCTTCTCCGTCCTCGCCTAGATCAATAGACGTAAGTTGATTTTGCTCCATTCATTATGACTCCTTAAACCCGCACCAGATTATTACTGCGGCCTAATTTAAAGCAGTGATCAACCCTTCCCATCATCGTTAACATCAGAGACCATAGAGTCAATGACCGCTTTAACACCCAACATCTGATTAGCATTTAGTTTAGATAACAACACAGCGTATTCAAGTAACTCACTTGGCGTGGTTGTTAGGTTCATTAAAATTAACTGCTCTGGTGTTGTGTTAAGCTTCTTCGTTAACCTCTTCAATAATGGATCGCTTAAACCCTGATTTCCCTTCTCAAATCTACATAGATTTCCTGCGGTGGTGCCAATTTCTTTAGCCACATCCGCTTGCTTTAGACCAAGTTGCATCCGCATTCTCTTGGCTAGTGGGCCTAGAATAAGTTGCATGTTGATATTTCTCCCAAATAATTGAACCAATTCGATCCAACATATTAATTAAAGTAAATCCAAAGTTGGTTTCGCCACCGGCTCCAACTCCTTTGTATATTGAATAGCGTTTAAATAAGCTCATCCTTCATGTCCCCACCTACGTTGTTTTTCATACTCAACTTGGTTACGCCTACATAACTATAGACTTCGCTGAGTATTTTGATTTGGTTATTACCTTCAAACGTATCCTTAACTGTAAGATACTCAGGTCTGCGATCACTTGAGTGATCCCAGAAGGTTATATGCCAAGGCCAGTTTGATCCAAACTCTTTCATCCAACCCATCTTTTTTCTTCTCAATTTACTCGCAATGTCAATGACGCGAAATGATTTTCTGATCATTTTTATTTCTCCTATAGTTGTTCACACATTATGCGTGTACCGCACAAATGTAACTTATGATTCGATTTTTTTCAATCACTAATACGAAATTTTATTCTGTCATTTACATTTCCTCCCTAGGTACTTTCTTAATTACGAAAGTTTTATGTTGACATAACTCTGCGACACACCCAGACTATATTTCGCATTAACTCAATAATAATCTAGGAACACCACTATGAACGAATCATCTCCTCTCAGAAACATTCGCAAACTTAAAGGCTTTTCTCTCCAGTATGTCTGTGCTCAGGTTGGCGTAGACAACGGCCACCTCTCACGCATTGAGCGAGGTGAAAAAACTTCTCCTGATCTCGCAGAAAAACTGAGCATCTTCTTTAAGAAAGAGATCAATGAGATTGAAATCTTGTACCCCGAGCGATACATAACCATTCAGCAATAGGTGATTGGTCATGACAAAAATAAAACAATGGCGCAAGGGGATAGTTCAATCTGATCTTCAGCCCTTAACGCGACTTGTCTTGCTTACGATCTCCAATCATCTTGATGCCACCAGTGTTAACTGCACTTTGCGATCACAAACAATCGTGATGGAGACTTCAATGTCTCGGACGTCAGTGGTTAAGCATCTCAATTTAGCTGAGGCAATGGGGTGGTTAGTTAAATCTCAACACTCAACTTGTTCGCGTGATGGGTATGAGTTCAATGCAAGGCTACCAACTAATGATGGCGTAGTTGAGATTGCTGAACCTGTCAAACCGATTAGAGCTGCCGAGCCTGTGCTAGCAGAAAAACCCATACCAAAACCACCCGAAGGTGCTGTTGTTTCTAAGCGTGAAAAGAACGGTTGGAAGTGGGGTACAAGCGCTGATCTCAAAGTAGCAGAGTATATCTATGGATGTATCAAACGCATTGATTCTAGAGCGCGGCAACCCAACTATGCGGTCTGGTCAAACGATGTAAGGCTAATGAGATCCAATGATGAGCGCACACCTCGGGAGATCTGTGAGGTTTTTAAGTGGGCCAACGAAGATAAGTTCTGGCAAAGCAATATATTAAGTCCATCGAAGCTGCGAGATAAATACACAGCACTAAAAACAAAGATGGGTTCCGAATTACCAACTGGAAATCGGTTGCGTAAGACCAAAGGAAATCCATCAGGAGTAGTCCTATGAATACATACGCTGATTTTAGTATAGACGTACCTCAAAATAGATCTGGGGAGGTCAAAGCATTCTGCCCCAGCTGTCGCCACACAAGAAGTAATAAGAACGCCCATCATAAACCACTCAATGTGAACCTCGACAAGGGGACATGGTTCTGTCACAACTGTGGTGAGGCTGGAGGATTAGGTAACGATAAGAAGCCTGACTTTGTTGAGCGACCAAAAGTTTACGTTGCACCTGTCGAAACGCCTAAGTCTGATCTTCCTGAACAGGTAGTAGGGTGGTTCTTAAAGAGGGGTATCTCTGAAGCTGTCCTTATTAGAAACAAGATTGCATATGGGCAGTCGTGGATGCCTCAGATTGGAGCTGAGACAGGTGCTATTGAGTTCCCATACTATCGGGATGGTGAACTAGTCAACATCAAATACAGAGACGGTAAGAAGAACTTCAAGCTAAGCAAAGGTGCAGAGCGTTTGCTCTATGGTCTAGACGATCTAAATAAATCCCTCACGATTATAGTTGAAGGAGAAATGGATAAGCTGTCGCTCGAAGAAGCCGGATACCTTAACTGTATTTCAGTACCTGATGGTGCTCCATCAATGGAGTCAAAGTCTTACTCAAGTAAGTTTGATTTCTTGGCAGACCCGAGGCTAGATAATGTTAAGCGCTTCGTAATAGCTGTCGATACTGATGCTCCGGGCAAAAGGCTTGAGGATGAACTGAGCCGCAGACTAGGGGTAGAACGATGCGCCCGAGTGATATGGCCAACGGACTGTAAGGATGCGAACGATACATTAAAAACCCATGGTTCACACACTATACATGATTGTATAGAAGCGGCTCTTGACTATCCCGTTACTGGTATCTTTGAAGTATCAGATGTAGTTGATCAGCTTGATTACATCTACGAGGCAGGATACGAATTAGGGATCTCGACAGGGTGGAAACATGTTGATCAGTTCTACACAGTTAGGCAAGGGGAGTGGACTCTGGTGACAGGCGTTCCATCTCACGGTAAGTCAAACTTTCTAGACGCTATGCTAGTGCGGTTAGCTAACCAGCATCAGTGGCGTTTCTGCATCTGCTCTCCTGAGAACCAACCAGTTGCTCGTCACATTGCTGGCCTGATCGAAAAGAAAACAGGCAAGTCTATTGCTACTCAACACCCACTTAGAATGAACCTAGATGAATATACATCAGCTCGATCATGGGTTGACGATCACTTCTCTTTTGTTATGCCTGAGCGTCCCACACTGTCTGAAGTCCTAAGACTAATGAGAGTGCAGGTTAAACGCAGAGGCGTTCAAGGCATCGTGATTGATCCGTGGAATGAAATTGAACACTCTCGCACAGATGGGGTGAGTGAAACTGAATACATATCCATAGCTCTCACTGAACTGAGAACATTCGCTCGGAACAATCGTGTTCACCTATGGATAGTAGCTCACCCTACTAAACTCCAAAAAGATAAGAACGGTGACTACCCAGTGCCCACCCCTTATGACGTTGCTGGTGCAGCTCACTGGCGCAATAAGGCTGACAACTCTATTACGGTTTGGCGTGACATAAATGATTCCTCTTCTAGGGTGACTCAGGTTCATGTGCAAAAGGTACGCTTCAAAGAGATTGGAAAGGTAGGTGTTGCTGAGCTTGCCTACAACCATGTAACGGGTGACTACTCGCAGCTCGATCAAGCTAACCAAGAGATACCTTCCAGCTGTTATAACTCACCCATTCCGGCGACATTTTAATGATTAATATTTTAAGAATGAATAAGAAAGGTTATCACGCTGATTCTAACCCAGAGTTGGATAAGCTGGTAACCGAATGGCATCGAACTTTTGAGCTAACTCGAGTGGCTAGAAAAGAATTTTATATTGCAGAGAAAAAACTTGAGCTGGCCAATAAAGCTTTTGTATCTGCTGACAGAATATGGGCAGCGTATGAAAAAGAAAATGGTGCGCCAAGATGAATCATGATGGCAATAAAATAACTACGGATGAAGTCCGTACTGATAACAGGGCGTTAATGCCCGAGTTCACTAAGGCTTATGACTCACTCACTGAAGCGTTCGGTCAGCTCAAAGTCGTGTACGCCAAAGAGAATGATCGAGTGGTTGGGGCTGAGCCAGATGAGTCTGAGTACATTAGCATTTTTGTGGAGCCTAAACAGATTGGCGATTCATGGGGACGCATCAAAAAATGAGACCTATATACGAAACTAGATCAGATCTAAACCGAGAGCATGACTGCGTTGAGCGGTTGATGTCGGCATGGAAATGTAATGCTCGTAAGCTACCGATCTCCTATCAACTTGACTATATGTTTGAACGCAACAACAAACCGTCAGGTTGGTGTGAGATCAAGTGCCGTAATCATTCCTTTAACACTTACCCAACACTGATTCTTTCTTACGCCAAGATGGACAGGGGTATCCAGTACCACAACAGAACTGGCCTACCATTTATCGTGGTGGCATCAATGCAAGACGGAGACTTTTGGTATCTTCACTCCGATGGTGACGACCTACCTATCCGTTGGGGTGGAAGGACTAAGAACGTAAGAGACAATCAGGACTCAGAGCCTGTAGTACATATACCAATGGATTTATTTAAGAGGGTGGCATGACAGATCAATACGAACGATGGGGCAAGAGCTGGGCAGAACGTCACAAGGAAGAACGCAAAGCTTACCGCGCTAAATGGTACAAGGATAACCAGCTTAGAATCCGTGAGCAGCAAAAAGAATACCGATTTAAAAGAGACCTTTCCGAGGTAATGGGAGAATCACATGAGCAAAATGTCCAGAGAAAAGGGTAAGCGTGGCGAACGTGAAGTAGTCACCTTATTAAAAGATCATCTTGGTGATGACCTAGGGTTCAAGCGAAACCTCAGAGAACAATGCCATGATGGTGGTATGGATGTCATTGGTCTGGATGGTTGGGCTATTGAGGTAAAGAATTATCAAGACGTTACTCCTTCTCACATTAAAACATGGTGGGGTCAGACCTGTGAACAAGCCATGCTCTCAAAAAACAAACCGGTTTTATTCTGGAAGCAAACACGCAGACCTTGGCGAGTGGTGATCAGTGGTCATTACCTATTCGGGGCTAACACTGAGTGGATGAGTGACTACGAGTACACCATCACCATGAGTCCTGAATGTTTCTGCGCCCTTGTGAGGGAAGAAATGTAATGAAGCGTGCATTTATTCTTCGCACTCAGTCAGTTGTCTCATCTGCCCTTGACTACATCAATGGGCTTGAACTCAATGAGGAAAAACCTTTGTGGCAAATAACTATTCAACCCTTTAAGAAAGCTAGATCAAACAAACAGAACAGGCTCTATTGGGATTGGATGACGCTGGTGGCTGCTGAAACAGGGTACACAAAACTTGAATCGCATGAAGCGTTCCGAGATAAGTTCAAGGACGCATACGGATTAGAGACCACAGGCTCCATTGGTGGCCATGAGTTTACCATCAGGGTGAGTACCAAAACACTAGAGCCAGCAGTATTCGCTCAGTACATGCAAGACGTTGAGCGGTTCTGCATGGACACCCTTAATTTATATCTACCTCACCCCGAGGATCAAAGACATGGGCATTAAATCTAACGCACTTCGCAAGTCAGCTAAGGATCAGATCTGCACGTTCCAAATCCCAAAGGTTTGTAATCACAACAGAGAGACCACTGTACTGGCTCACATACAGACAGAGGGTGGCATCATGGGTGGTAAGGCAGATGATTTCTCTGCTGCCTTTGCATGTTTCTCCTGCCACGTTCATCTCGACCAGCACAAGATGAGGTATGAGGATGAGTTGTTCTTTACTCGCAGGGCAATGGTAAGGACGATTGCTTACTGGGTTGAGCAGGGATTAATTAGTGTAAAGGGGAATCAGAATGACCGATAAAGAAGTAGACACTTTACTAAACCACTGGGCCGAATGGGTCGCTAGAGATAAAGACTCTGGACTAGGGTTCCCATCTAATACAGTGCTTGGAAGGCTAACTGATGGAGACATCACATCGGGAAGCAGCTTTAGATCATCGACACCACCACTTAATAAGCGAGACTATCGAGCAGAAGCCGTGAACAAATCCATTATTAAGTTAGCTCAGATTGATCACACACTCAGCAATGCGTTAGCACTTCATTACTGCGAGAAAGGTAGTGCAGTTGAGAAGTGTAAGGTACTGGGTGTTAGCCGTAGAAATTACTTCACGATATTAGATAGGGCTAGGTTATGGCTGTCTGGTTTTCTAACGGCGATTGCTCAACAAACGATCAACCCTAATGTACAATACCGCCTCGATGAAGACCGAGGGGTAGGACGTCCTATTGGCTAGCTTACACAGTCAGAGTCAGTCTCTATCCATACCTTTGCGCCACAACTTAGCGGCTTGTCAGGGCTGTATATGACACGGCACGGCCCATTGATTACAACCTCATGGGCATACCGGTTCTCCTTGTAATTCTTTACCGTAATCACTGGCTCCCTTGCACCACTCTTGCCGTTGCTTTTAATGATGTGTTGGTTGATATGTATGCGTGTTTTCATGCAGCCTTATCCTTGCTAGCGTTGATCTTATCTATTAAATCTGTAAGGCCAGCTGCCTCTATAGATTCCTTTACAGCTTTATCAACTTCAACTTCAATCTCAGCCGCAACCTCAGCCTCAGCCATCGCAACCTCAGCCTCAGAAACTTCTTTAGTTACTTTAATCTGGTTCATTACTGAAGTCATGAACACTGTGAATCTGAAGTGTGAGATGACATCGAGCGTGGTTGAACCCGCCAGAGATTCGTTCCAAATATATTCCATGATAGTTTCGTACAGGTAGTAAGGCACAGGCTTACCAGCAAGGTCATTGATTCTTGTCATCGCAGTTTTACCATATTTTTCGGTCATCATTTTCTGGGCTACTGTCTCAATGCGCTGCTCTGCTTTTACATTCTTGGCTGCGGTGACGTTGTTTCCATTATGCGAAAAGATATAACCTGACTCGTTAACAAACTTGGGATGTTTATTAGTGGGCCGAATCCATTTGGCTTTGAACACCTTGAGGCCATGCTCGTCCTCGCTTATCAGCTTGGCATACACTATGACTTTGCTGTCTACCTTTTGAATACCATGTTTTTTAACTACTGACAACAACCCAGTCATGTAAACGATCTTGTCATAGAATCCACCACATTCAAATTCAAATTGTGATGGTAATACATTCTCGATAAGTCTACGATATACCTGACTATGTTCATGAGTATGCCCGAAGTTAATTTTCCACTTGGCACTCGCTATCTTTTTGTAGCGTTGGTATGCAGTCTGATCGCTTCCGATCACATCTTTTCTAACCAAATCATCTGTCTCTCTTTGTCGATAGCGTCTATCATCTTGGATTTGGCTATCTATTCTTGTGATAGGGTGAATCATATTCATTAAAGCTTTCTTATCTTTGAACCCAAACAGATACTTTGAACATGCAAAATGATAAGCCTTTGAGTGAGTCCTCTCTACTTCATCAAAGTCAACAGCAAAGTGGTGTACTTCACCCATCAGTTTATAAAAATGTTTTATTAGAGGGGAAAGCAAACTCAAATGAATACTTCGATCATGAAGTTTCTCTACTAACTCACGCGAATACCTGTTAATTAATTTCATTTTTGGTTTTTTAATACTCATAGTGCTCTCCTACATACTAATGTTAATTGTTTCGCCAAAGTCTGCTACCTGTTCATTGGTGCAAGCCCACAAGACAGGATAGTCTGGCTGTATAGGCGTGCGCCCATACAAATCTGTCAGGTAAATCAAACATGCAGGTTCAACACCTGTTTCCTGTATACGGTTATCAACCCAATCAAACACAGGCTGGAAGGCAGTACCTCCACCTCGAGGGCACTCCATTTTAAATGGAAGATCATCAGGGGTGTTTAGTGTCTGTACCTTTTGAACTTGGCTATCACAGTACACAATGTGAACAGTGGTGCTGAACTGGCTGAGGATGTAATTTATTTCCGATGCGAAACGTATCTTGAATTCGTCAGTCGAACCAGACGTATCCCAACCTATGACAATCTCACCCATGGACTCGTTACCTAGCGATGGACAGTAGATGTCATCATGGATGAACCTACGATCAGGACGCCTCCATGTGTATTCATCCTTGACCCACTGGGTAATGAAACGCTGAAGGATATACTTCCAGTTAGCTACAGGGCGGAGCATCTCACCGACCATCTCACCTAGATTAGCGGGTAACTTACCCATTGCCTTGGCTTGCTGTGCAGCCTGAGCTGTTGCCACCTCCCAGTCATGATCCATTTCTTTTAGTTCAGCATCTGATAGAGATTGCCCATCTTCATTTGTGGGTTCTCGCATGACGCCACACCCTCCGACATCCTCTTCTTCATCGCCATCACCACCGCCTCCGCCACCGCCACCATTTTCTGGTAGCTTAGTGTAGATAGTGTCAGCATCCATGTCGTAATACTGAGGATCATTAAGAGCGCCATCAGGCAGAGCCATTCCATAGTCAAGTAAGATAGGATTAATGGCATAGTCACAGGCTAGGTTCCATCGATGACCATCTCTGTCTCCCTTCCTCGCTATGTGATTGAGGCCACAGTGCATCACCTCGTGGGCTATAAGCCCCTTCAGTTCGTCAGATGGTAACTCGTCCACAAACTCTGGGTTATAACCCAGATGAGTACCATCGACCCAAGCGGTCTTGCACTCAGGATCTTCTTTGACTGTAAGTTTAAGAGCCAAGCTCCCGAAGAACGGATGGTCTAGTACCAAAGCGACTCTGGCTTTTACTACTTTTTCATTTGGTGTCATGCGGCTATCTCCTGAGATATAAGTATGTTTTTTACATGGTCTACTGCGGCTATATTAAACCCGCCGATGTTCCACTTAGTGATGTGCTCCACCTCGGGGCCACCACACCAATTCCTGCCGTTCTTCCAGTTGTAGATAGTGGCAGTGACACCATCGTCAAACTTGAGAGGCCAGAAGGCATCACTTACCTGAGTGTCACCCTCATGAGGCTCCCCGAACAAAGTAACGAGCAAAGAAAAGGGGCATGTGATTTGCCCCTGCAAAAATGAACCGTTGGTATCAACGTCATGTGTAGTGTATTTCATAGTGCCTCCTAGGCAGCAGATTCTCCAAGATAACCAGACATCTTCTTTAGAATATCATCCGCTGTGTTCTTAGCTTCAGCCCTAGTATCAGGGAAGACTCTTAGTTCAGCTGGATTAACGAGTAACTTCTTGGCTTGTTCATTGAGTTCATCTAGGTGAGGATCACCAGAGATGTTAAGTAGAGGTAGCTGATCCAATAGCTTCTCTAGTTTCATAGTGGTTTTCTTAGTAAAGACTCCTTCCTTTACGTCAGGGGATAGGGCCAGTCGTCTAGCCACATCGCTTATGGTCTCATACAGGCGCTCCCAAGGGTCAGCCAGTGCAGACTGCATAGAGGATAGGACATCCTTCTCCATCTTATCCTTGATGTAAGCAGATTCTTCATCAGTTGCTTGGACAATAAAGTTCTCAGACTCTTGAATCGGTCTGATAGTTAAGTCGGCTCCGTACTTAGACTGGACTATTCCTGCATCAGGATAGTCACTCTCTTTGAACATACTTCCTAGTTCATTCTTTTGATCAGAGATAATCCGCTGGTACTCATTAACGAATGTCTTAACAGTTTTGTCGTAATCACTGACAGCCTTATCGTACCCCTCTCTGAATTTAAAGAACTGGTCAGAGCGCAAGGCTCGGAATCCGAAGTCGTCCCAAGGGACTGTATGTTGTTGAACATAAACTCGAATGCGTCTCTCTGCTGCTGAGATTGGGTTAGTGTATTTGGCAGAGATCAATCTCTTGATGTACCGACCAGCCCTACTGGAAGCACCATGTAGAATGTGTGCCTCATCGGTTACAGAGACATCTTCTTTCGATGGATTCCATCCGTGAACTGTGAGGTTCACTAGCATAGCTTGATTTCTTATAGACATATTTATCTCCTAGACAATTACCTTGTGGTTTTCTGAAGCCCAGTTAACAAAGGCGATAGTCTTTGTAGCTTCTGGACACTTGGTTACTGAGTCTCGCACCATTAGTACGCTGAACTCTGGCTTAATACGCTTGCTGTACTGGACTATTCTCTCGAAGTTAGACTCACTTGCTCTTGATGCAAGCGCACCAGTCAATGCGTACAGTGTGGCCGGATCTTCTGGCACCTCTGAATTCATTGGGTCAAGAAGGATGTGGTCAGGGTCAGGCAGGGTACGGAAGATCTTTAAGAACCCCAGAAGTTCTGCGGCAGCACCTTCACCGATGGTTCCGATAAGCAGCTGGTACTCAATCTCTCGAGAAGGCTTGGCCTTTAGAATGTCTGATGCAAATTCCCAGCTGCGTGGCGTGGGAAAAGCATTCTTTGTGACGTCCATATCATGGAGAAGCTCAGGTCGGTAGCGAATAAAGGCAATGATCTCTGGCATGATGTTTGCCTTGAGTGCATAGTTAATCCATTCCGTCATGTCAGTTTCATAGTCAACGTGGATGAATCGGTTTTTCATCTGGCTGAGTAATTCACCGGCACCAGCTCGGTCAGTGGTGTAGTTACCAGCGGCAAGAATCCTCCAGCCTTTGGGTAACTTGTATGATGTGCCAATGGTACGGTCAAGAACCAGCTGACTCAGTGCTTTTTGCACAGCCACAGTGGCTTGAGGCAGCTCGTCAAGAAAGAGTATGCCTTTACCCTTGCTAGGCCATAGCTCTGGTGTGAACCAGTTAGTCTCGCGGGTCTCTCGATCAGGCACTGGCACACCCATGACATCCACAGGGTCGAGTAGTGCGGCGCGAATATCACGCAGCTCCATCTTATACTCAGCGGCGACTGCCTTAACCAAGGCTGACTTACCAACTCCGGGCTTGCCATGAATCAACAAGGGTACATCGGCTGACATACATGTGTGTACTGCTTGTAAAACTTCAGAGTGCTTCATTATAATTTCCTCCTAGGAAATTGTTGTAGTTACTTAAAGGTATTGGTTGATGTGAATCAGACTGCGACATCGTATCCATAGTCATCGAAGTCATCGAAGTCAGGCTGGTTAGAATCCTCCAGCTCTTTGATCCATAGCTCCTCGACTTTATCGGTAAACCCTGAGCTGTCGAAGTACGACAGCATCGAGGGGTCACAAAGATCTGATGTGCTCTCGATTCTTTCTATTAGAAAGTCCACACTGGATGGACAACCACAATCAGAATCCTCTGGGGTGGCCCCCCTAAAGGGGAGCTGACCTACCATGTAGTCAGTGATTCTGACGGTGGCTTTCCACTGTTCATAGGTTATTTCTAGTTGCATAAATCCTCCTTACAATTAATCAGGTGTCCATAGGCTGGGGTCGAATAGATCCTCTAGGTGAGAGATGTCTCTGCTAGCAATGCTGACTATCCTCATCCCCTTGAATGGAACGATTGGTTTTGATCGGTCTTCGACAGATGATCGGCTCAAGTAAGAGACCACGTTATTGTTGGCATCTACTAGAACGTAACCATCCTTTTGGTTTATATCCATTTATCTACTCCTGTTAAGGTTTCATGAGGGGTTACATTGGATAACATCCGAGCGGTCACCGCTGATGTCATGATCTGAGTCTCACTGAGAACTACAGTGGACTTAAAGCTATACTCACCGAAAATTTCTTGTGCGTTTTGACGGGCGAAGTAAGGTGACTTGTGTTCACCTAGATGGTGAAGGTCACTGTTACTATCGTAAGCGTAATATTTCATTATCATTTCCTTTAGGCATAAAAAAACCCCAGTGAAGGGGCGGTTTGGTTGTTAATTTAAGAGGTTATTTTGTGGCGGATAACTCTAAGAACGTATAGGTATCGTCATAGGTATCCTCGGTACTAAAGTCTTGATCGTTTATATCTACCAAGTAATCTACTAGAGCTGGAATAAACTCCCAGTCATGGGCCACAGCATTACCCCAAGGGGTAGTGAGGTGAGAGAAAGTTTCATCAGTACGGGCATCGTCACAGGCACGCTGAACTTCTTTTGCCATGTGAGCGACAGTGATCCTGATTGTTCTAATGTCCTCACTCTTTTTGAAGGCTTCATAACAGGGGCCATGCTCGATAAGGATGCTCTCTGTTATGTGTTCCCACATACACATAGACGTATAGGTAATATTTAGATGCACTTCATTCTCCTAGTGAGTTTGATACACGAGTGCTGTCACATCGTAACAGTTGCCTTGAAACCCAGTGACATCGCATCGAGTAAACTCGGTGTCATTTTCTGGTTTAAGAATGGCAGCAAATGCACTCAGTCCATGCTCCCTAGTAGTCTTGTCTTGAATCCTTTCAATGAAGTTGTCAAGAGCTTCATCTTCTTCATCGCTAATGCCAGAGGTGTCATTGTTTATTATTGCAGTGACTAGGCTGTGCTCCATGGTGAAGTAGTATTCGGCAATAGGACTTACGTTCATTGGTCTTCCTCCTCTTTATCAATCATCCACTCACGGGATATGATCCACTTGGCTTTGTTTATAAACTGTCGAGACACTTCAGGTTGCCCACGCTCCATGGCTTCCTGAGAGTCACTGAGTATGCTCATAGTCAGCATGCCCCAGCCAAGGCTCCCACTCATCATAGGTTTCATTGCCATCATGGCCTCTTCGGTTTCTCCATAGCATTTAAGATGCCACTCTTTACTAGATATATCAGTCATATTTTTTCCTTACGCTGCGGCTTTAAATGCCTTGGTTCTGCTAAGCGCATCAAGACAGGCTTTCACGATGGTAAATCTGAAGTCATCCATGGCATAACCATACTCGTGAGTGACATTAAAATATTCTCCAGAGTAGGTAGGTAAACTTTTAGAAATGAGAGAGTAGTCTTTCCTGCTTATGGGTCTACCTAGGACTAGGCGTATTTCGTTCAGCTGATTTGCATCAAAGGACTCCAGTATGTGGCTCACCCACTTCGCTTTTCTTGAGCCATACATCAGCATGCTTCCATCGATTAGCTGGTTAGGAAAAAAGGCTACACCTCTGCCATTACCTTGGCCATAGAAACCAGAAAGGTTACGTCCGACTACAAAGCCTGACATACCTTTCTCATGAGAGGTGAAGTAGTCTATCTTCATTGAGCTACCTCGAAGATCAACTGAAACTTCTCCATAAGTACAGTAAGTATCAATATACGGAGCGATATTAGTGGTTATCATTTTAACTAAATCATTCTTAGTCATGGATGAAAGATTTTTACTTACATCAGATAAGTTTTTACAGTTACTTGGTAAATTTAATAAGGCATAGCCAGCATAGTCATTCATATGTTTCTCCAAAAATTTTATATAAAAAAGCCCCGATCAAACGAGGCTCTAATCCGGATCATCCGGAGCTAAGCAGCGTCAGGATTAAGGGCTGCTTGTGTTAGTTCAGCACGCTTATTTGCAATGCGTACTGTCAGCCCGTACTTCTCAGGTGCTGACTGCCATATCTTGTATGACCTGCCCATTAGGGACTCGATCTCATAGTATGGGACAGCTATTGCACGAAGCTCTACTAGACGATTGCATTCGTCATGAGATAAATCACCCAAGGTTTTTTCCTTCATAGTCCTTTTAGGACGTAACGTAACCTTTGGGTTAAATATTAAGCTCATGAATCCTTTACGAATAAGCCATTGACCATAGACCCTTGACGCCCTTTGATCACATCATATGCACTTTGGAGACAGTCCTTGACGGACAATCCATTCAGCTCTGCTTGTATGATAAGGGTGACGATGATGTCACCAATGGCATCTATGGTTTCCTCACGATCAGAGTTAACGATTGCCTCAAGCAACTCATTCACCTCTTCTTGAGTCTTAACGTGTTGGTGCAAAGGGGTAGACTTTTCTAGGATCCCCTTGTCATCTGCCCACTGGATGACATTATTAATTAGTTTATCCATTACTTTAGTTCCTTCTGGTGTTTATCAAGAGGCCATGTAAACCACAGCCAGCAGTCAGTACAGTATTTAAGGTACTGAGATCTGCGGCCTGTTGAACTGGGTTTATGTGGTGGCTGTCCACCGTTTACGATGAACTTCAGTCCATCGCGTCCGATCAGACCTAGGTGAGTACCTCCACATCGAGGGCACTTCTTTGTTGACATGGCTACCCCTTCCAACTAGAGCTGACGCGAATCAGTTCAAGATGTCTGCGCTTAGCCCATCGAGTGAGCATAAGGTGTGTAGTAAACCCAATGAAGAATCCAGCGACACAAGCTATTGTGATAATCATAAGCACTCCAATTAATTACTATTGTTTTTTATACCCTCGGTGTAGGTATATATCCAATAAGATTTAGGCATAAAAAAACCAGCACTTGGCTGGTGGTTATTCCTATTTAGTTTATCAAAAAATAATTACATACAACTCTGATGGTATCGGTGGTACTCATCGTGTTCTTCCCATGCCTTACATGAAGCACAGTTCTTTTCAAAGTCTGGACACCTTGTACCAGCGAACATCCTAGTATATGTATAGCTTACTATCCAGAATCTAAACAGATGAAAGTAATTTATTAACCTCATGGTAAATCCTCTTGATCTATTAATAGATCTATTAGTTTATCTTCAATCCAGTTACAAAGCCTCTCGCCAAAGTCGCTATTAATACTAGACTGGATTCCAGAAGGGGCCATGATGGTACTCTCTACCCATAGCCCCTTTTCTGTTTGGTGCATGTATTCAACTGCGTTTTCATTATTGATTAGCGGCCTTACAAAGTCCTTAGCTTCTGACATATTCATACATCCTCCTCAATATCCGTTAGCCCATGCCCACATTGAGCGCTGCTCGTTGGGGATTACAATCCCTCTATTAGTTTAACTTGGTCTTCGATTTCACTCAGGAACACAGCGAGTGTGCTCTTCGCTTCCATGATTGCCTCCTCTCTTGTTCGGCTGTGACCATACATGAATGATTTGCTGCGTCTTATTTTGTTGCAACACGCTTGCACTGTGATGAAGTGCTGCTCTTTGCCTTGACGGGAATATCGCAGGGTATGCGTGATGCCAAAGGGTAGGTCGTTACCTCTGATTCTTTTGCTACGCACTTGTCTGCCATTGCCAGCGTCTGCACCACGGTAGTTATACTCAAGCCCTTTGATCTGGTGCAAGTCTCTGAACTCCACTGCTTTAGCAAGGGCTTTATCGGATGAGCCATGCTTGAGAAAGGTGAAGAGCTTCTGCTTGTATTGCAGCCGCTTCGAGTTAAGGTCGTAGAGGTAGGCATAAGGTACTCTGACTAGCCAGCCTGTCGTGCCGTGAGGTGATATGTAAGGCAGGGAGGATGTGCTCAAGGTTCGTAACCCTCTCGATCTTCTTCCTCCATGTGAACCATGTGTTCGACTCGACCTTCTTCGAGTACATCAGCTATCTCTTGGCGTTGTTCCACTGTAAACAAATCGTTCAGTTCATCCCATACATCTGCGGAGAACTGCGTCACTGGCAGTGAGCTGAAGTGAGTGAACTCATCAAGGTGAGCATCCAGATTTCTTTGCTTGCCTTCTTCCGTAGTGTACTCATGGGTCAAGTGATGGTTCATCATCATTATCAGTGACCGAGCCTGACTATCCATTGGTTTACTCATACTTCCTCCTCACTTCTTCCACACTAGATCGAATACATGCGGGAAGTATTCCCCACTGTGTCCTGTTTCCCAGTCTCCATATACTCGACCACTGCTCGATGGTTTATGTGGTGGCTGTCCACCGTTTACGGTGAACTTCAGTCCATCGCGTCCAATATACACGGCACCGGTTTGAACGAGTTGATCCTTATCATCAACCAAACGCCATGCATCTTTAACTATTGCTTCACTCATACTACCTCCTCAATATCCGTTAGCCCATGCCCAATTGAACATCTCTTTCTGATCCCTGTTTGGGATAGTTAATCCTTCCTCGTCCTCGTCATTTATAAATAACTTGAAGTCTTCATCAGGGTGATAGGCATTGTGTCTGTCTATCTCGTCTAGGTCAGTGTGGTACACCTTACCTCGGACTTTATCCCCATGCCCATCCAATAATTGGACTTCGACATTGCATCGAGTGACTACTTCTTTTCCTTCACTCTCAATCTCAAGGTCAAGGGTGTAGGTACGATTGACTCCCTCAATTTCTTCTTTGATGTGTGTATAACTATTTTCTTTTGCTGCTTCACTCATCGTCATCCTCCTGCATTAATTTGAGTTCGCCCCGATGCCTTAGCTAGGTATCTGCCTTTCTCAGGGAAGTCCGCAACAAAGACATCACACTCTAGCCAATCAAGCTCTTCGTCCAACACTAGCTGCTTGATCTTCTTGTGAGTGTGTTTATCTTTGTTGAGGTGGGTGCTGACAATCACTTGTTTATCGCCTTGGTTGATTACAATGTCCACATCATGTACACCACCAAACCAAATCGAGACTGTGTACCCTGTGGATTCGTCAGCAGTGGAAATAAAATCAGCTAGGTTATCAACACATTCATCAAAGTCCTTGTCAGTGACTTTCGATAAGCCGATGCCGAGTTCAGCACAGGCTAGGCATAGAGTGTCATACACTGCACAACCCAAGCCTACGTTGTACATAATGTGAGCACCTTCTTCTTCATGCCTTGTTAGGTTCATTCGCTGCGTTAGTGTCCTCATACATCCTCCTCGTCATCTATCCACATCGCATCGCCTTCCAAGACAATGGCGTTGCCTACAATAAAATCATTGCATAGTTCGCTTGCTTGGCGATTGAACTCCAGTTCTTTAGATAGTCCATCCTCATCGACTAACACTTGCATGTTTGGTTTGTTGAGAGCCATCACTACCCATCCTCCGACCATAGCCTGAGCTTCCTCAAGGGTAGGGCGAACCTTTGGTTGGTATGTTTTTATCATACTCCCTCCAACTTTAACTTCTCTTCAACGAACTTGGTTGCTCGTCTTACCTCTATCTCAGTCATTCGAGACTGCGCCCAGTTCGCCATCTCAAGAGCCTTGGATACTTTCTCCTCGTCTGGAGCGGTCACTGCTAACTCCAACGCGAGGCACAATGCCTCGTAATCGTTTGTTGGTTTATCCACGTTCACTCCTCGCCACCAAAGAATCCCTGCACTGGACACCTATCGGACTCACTGTAATCATCGTAACTTTTAGAGGGTGAATGACATCGAGAGTGCAGCAGTTTTATCTTGAACGGATGATCCTTGGGGTCAGCATAGATCGCCTTCTCTCGATCACCATCCCCAAGCAGCTCGTAAACATCAGCACCATCGAAAACTCCATAGCCATCATAGGCTGGGTCGTGATAGTTTTTGTCTGGTGTAACGAGCACACAGTTAGAATCTTCTGGCTGGTGACTCCACTTGTTCATCACCGACTCATCGCACTCCGAACACTTCCATGAAAAGAATCCCATGTTATTCCTCCTCCTGTTCATCATCGTCTGACGTACCATACTCGGTGTCTCCAATCGGTACGACCTTGCACTCATCTAGCTCGTTGACGATCCTCTTGCTCTCTTCCGAGGCATCATCACCATTCAACCAAGTGTCCCACATAGCGTCTTGTATCATGCTACCTCCTGCTTTGCTTGACCCTTCTTAGGTGGTGTGCCTGACTTATGAACTGGAGTTGCCACGAGAGGCCAACAGAACCATAAAGTTCCAGTGACGTAATTGCCTGTCTCTAATCCGATCTTTTCAATGTACGCTGCAACAAGTTTACTCAATTCTTCGGAGTGTGGTTTGGGTGGTGGAGACATCGAGATTTTATAGTCCCCTCCGATCCCTGCACATGCCTCGTAGTATTGAGTTAATGCCTTGGTTACAGGTAGGTTGTGGACTAGCCTTGTCGTTATTTCCAGCAGCCTTCTTCGTGTAACGCCCTTTTCATCGAGCTTACCGATAGGGTTTAAGTATTTACCCAGTTTTCCGTAAACTTTCTTAGCCTCTTCGTACTGCGCTTTAGTGTACTGTGTCATGCCGCTCTCTCCTTGCTATAGTTTTCGTTCACAACGTACTGGTCTTCGCCAATCTTCACTACGAACTTACGTTTTAGTGCTTCGGCTAACAGCTCTGGCTCATCCAACTCAAAGTTGAATAGGGGAGCGCATCGATCCCATAGTTGCTTGCTGGTGATGATAATTTGTTCACTCATAATCGTTCCTTGTTATGTTGATGGATAGATTAAACCACAAAATAATGTGATTTAATCTAGGAAAAGTTCTTACGCATCCCACAAAATTGATTTGAGTTCGGAGATTGACTTGCCTGTTAGCTTCACGAGCTTCTCGACCTCGGTTTCCTCGTGCAAGACAGCAAAGGGAGTGTCGTACAGGGCATCCTGTATTGAGGCAAAAGTCATTTTTGCATCCTCGACTTGGCTTTGTGCATCGCTCACGTTGCTCTCGATGTCACAAAATCTACCCTCCGCATCTTCCAAGAACTCCTTGGCCTCATCAAACTTTTCCTTGAGTTGCATCAGCTCGTTGTACTTCTCTTCGGTCATATTGTATTCGACCATAGTGATTCTCCTAGTTGATTTGATTACTTCAATCAGCCTTCTCCTTGATTGGGGGCGTGATGTTGTGTACGTCACTCTGCTGGCTCATATTCCTCATCCCACATGCTGGTGGGTTGGGGTGCGACCTTAATGATCGAGGATTCGAGGGTCGGGAAGTATGATCCTTCGGCATCTGCCATCCTCATGTGTACGCTACAACCCCATACATAGGTGATGAAAGCCTCGGTTTTTACATCGCAGTTCAAAGCCCTCAATCGGCTCATGGTCGTGCGAGTAGGGTACTCGGCTAGGGTCACAAGATTGATGTGAACCCTGTCATCGTTGAGGTAATCAACAACGGCAATGATGTGTCCATGCAAGAGAACACACGCCTCGTAAGTAGTTTTTCCCTTACTAAATATCGAGACCGCTGTGTTTGCGTGGCTCCAGTTTTCCTTGTGTCGGATCGCTTCGAGCATTTGCTCTTCGATTTTTCTCATGGTTTAGTCCTCGTCTTCGTTGGTTAAGACAGCGTAAACTGGGTAGCAAGGTTCCTTGCAATCAGCACAAATATCTTCTTTCTGGGTACGATCCATCTTCTCTCCACAGCAGGAGGAGTAGGAATTGATGTAAGGGTGGATGTAGTGCATATCGATACCTCGTTGGTTGATTGATTGGTTGCCTTCCTTGGCAGCTCTCCTTGATTGGGCGCGTGACTAATACAGGCGACTCGTCATCGCTCGTTTGTACGGGGCTTTAATCCATCCTGAGTGGCTCATCCATAGCCATCCATAGCCATTGCACAGGCATGAGTCTTCGTTTCCTCTGTAATTCCCAAACCCACGACATGCAGGGCATTTCTTGCGAGTTGCTTGCTCCAGTACGCATCGGGAGTGGTTGTAAACTTGGGTTGTTTTCATGGGGTGATCTCCTTGGTTGGTGATTAGCTGTGCGTATACCCGTCTGGCTCAATGCCAAGCCACATACCCTCGCCAGTTGGCTGGAGCATCACGCATCCAGAGCCATTGAACACACGCTTGCGAAACTCGCGGTAGGTGATCGTCAGGGGACGGGTGTTATCAGGGTGGCAGTAGCGCAGGTAAACCTTGTGTACGGCCTTGCGTTGCGGCTTGGTTAGGTGGGACATGTATCGTGCGTTCATAGGGTGATCCTCTAGTAGTTAAAGCCTGTTAGCTTGCGAATGTAGGCTAGGTTTTGTCCGAGATACTCGACCTTGAATGACGCGGTGAACGGACATCCACAGCAGTCGGACTCGTGATAGCATTGGCGAGACTCAGGGCAGCAAGTGCGGTCGAAGTGAAACACGCAATTGATCAGCTCCTCCTCGTCTTCGGGTAGGCCGTTGTCGTTCTCGACACGCCAGATTTGGGTGGCGTAGCTATCAAACTCCTCTGGCTTCTCGTAGAAACCTTGGATTGAGATGCCATCGAGAGGCAATTCGTTTTCGTACTCTGCTTCGGATGAGTCGTAGCGGTAAACAATTTCCATAGGGATAGTCCTCGTTGGTTGATTTGGGTTCAGCTTCCTTGCTGGTTGCTCTCCTTGATTGCCCGCGTGGGGATTACATGAGTACGAGCGAGACGTACAAGATCGATGCGGTACATGCGGTGACTGCTGTTGCGATACAGGCATTGAGCAGGAGAGGGAGAATCTCGTGTACGAGCTGCTCTCGCATGGTTTGCGGTACGAACTGCGAGCGAGCGATTAGTTCTCGTTGTCTCACGCGAGACTCCTGCTGAACTTGTGCATGGCGTTCTAGCTCTCGGTCACGCTCGATCATCGCGGATAGTTTCCGTTGTATGGGTGCGAAATGTGATGGGTTTTGCATGGGAATTTTCCTCAAATTTTAGGCGAAAAAAAAGCGCCCCCGAAGGGACGCTAGTGGGTGGGTGAGATTATGCAGACAAGGCGTTGATCACGATGCTGCGCTATCCAGCAGACAG
>ENA-OQVM01001274-OQVM01001274.1-marine-metagenome-genome-assembly--contig:-NODE-1274-length-34217-cov-6.561951_pt1 | contig 34217 bp, 26 predicted proteins | sample MGYA00237776_ERZ505498 | MGnify/ENA primary metagenome ERZ505498 (study PRJEB26159, sample SAMN06265151) | marine metagenome | isolation source: Helgoland LTER site | place: Germany:Helgoland, sampling...
AAATCACATAAGGGAGTTAAGTTTATACCCTTGGACAATTTACCACACCGTACGGTGCTCTCGGCTGTTTGGGATCCGAACAATCGCAATCCGGCTCTGGAGAATATTTTGCAATTACTTGGGGTATAACCCATTGATTTTATCCAAATGCTAGCCCTCCATTCTTTAACATTTTTATAACAACACCAATCGAAACGAATTTATACATTTAAATATATTTAATAAATAGATCTACATGAAATTCTCAAAGATTATTATGTTTGCTTTAGTGTTCAGTGCGACCACTTCTACTTATTTAAACGCTCAAAATCAAAAAGCCTCTCAAACGGTAAAATATGATTTTTTAAAAGGCTTAACCAAGGCCAATGAAGATGATATGTCCGATCAACAAATCATGCTGGATGGCGAGAGTATTCCGGTGTATTCAGCAGATGGGAAACGAGTTCGTGGTATGGAAATGATGCAACTCATGACCTTTTCAGGTATTTCTCCAGATTTTTATTTAGATGCAGAAAAAGAAATTAGAGCCATTATTTTAAACGTTTCTGAATATGATAAAGAACAATCGAATCAAGAAAATGAGCAGGTCAGACAACCGCAACAAGATCAAGTCGGTTCCGATGCTCCGGATTTTTCGGCTTTAGACATGAATGGAAAGACCTACTCGCTTAGCAGTCTGAAAGGAAAAGTTGTTGTGATCAATTTTTGGTTTGTAGAATGCAAACCTTGTGTAATCGAGATGCCTGAGTTGAATGAAATTGTAGAAAAATACAAGAGCGAAGAGGTTGTGTTTTTAGCCTTCGCAATGAACGAGAAACCGAAAATTGAATCGTTCTTAAAGAAACATACCTTCGACTATACCATCTTGCCTGATAGTGGAACGGTCATTAGAGACTATAAAATTAAGAGTTATCCGGCTCACATCATTCTGGATCAAAATTCAAAAATTGGATTTTCAATACGTGGTCTGAGTAATTCTACTGCATCTGAAATTGATGAGGCCATTGAAGGGTTGATTGAAAAATAAACACATAGTTTGGCATACCACATAGAGCTCCATTGGGGCTCAATAGGGTTTAAATTTAGATGATTGGCACTTGTTTAAACTATTCAAAAACTAACTCCTTTAATTCCTGTAATCCAGTGCTGGACTTCGATCTCCTAACAACGGTATATATTTAAAATCTGCGCCTTTTTTTTCGAGAAACTCAGCATGTGCTTCTTTCATTATTTTGGGATTATCCAACAATTTAAAGGCCGTAAGCGCCAAGGTTTTTGCAGCAACGAGCATCCCCTTGTTTCCGATGGTAGTACCTCCTGTGGCAACTGCTTGCCAGCTATGTGCAGGTGTTCCGGGTACCCAGGTTGCAGCACCCATTCCTGCAGTAGGAACTGTAAAACTCACATCCCCTACATCAGTAGATCCCATCGGTAACGCATTGGGGTCATAAGGTTCAACTCCATTTACAAAAGCCATATCCAAAGGTTTCCCTAAAGTCTCTGCAATACGTTTTGCAAACTCGTTTTCTTTCGAAGTATAATCAAACCCACCAATTTGACTAAGACTCTTGTGCACCAATTCTTGGAGCACATCGTTGGGAAGTAATTCGTGCGTACCACCAATCATTTCGAAATCCATAGTTGTTCCAGTACCAAGGGCTGACCCTTTGGCGATATTCACAATCCGATCGAAAATATCGATTACCACATCACGTCGATCGTGACGAGCATAGTAATATACTTCAGCAAAATCAGGCACCACGTTAGGGGCTTCTCCACCTCGAGTAATTACATAATGAATTCGAGCGCTAGATGGGATGTGTTCGCGCATCATATTGACCATATAGTTCATCGATTCTACACCATCGAGGGCAGATCGCCCTTGTTCGGGAGCAGCCGCTGCATGAGCTGAGCGTCCGTAAAATCGAAATTTAGCCGATTTGTTTGCCAAAGCCGCACCCGGATTGGCTGCATTTTTATTGTTTGGATGCCAGTGTAAAGCCACATCAGCATCGTCAAACAGACCTGCTCGGGTCATATATACTTTTCCAGAGCCACCTTCTTCAGCGGGGCACCCAAAGAACTTAACTGTTCCGGCTTTCCCAGTTTCTTTCAAATAATTTTTTACAGCAATTGCTGCAGCTGCAGAAGCAGTTCCAAATAAATGATGTCCACAACCGTGACCAGCACGTGTATTGTTATCGACTTTATAAGGGAGGTTTTTTTGTGAAAGCCCAGGTAAAGCATCGTATTCTCCTAAAATTGCAATCACAGGCCCATCGGTACCGTAAGTTGCAGAAAAAGCTGTTGGAATTCCTGCGATTCCTTTTTCTATAACAAAGCCTTCAGCAGCCAATGTTTCTTGAAGCAAGGCGCTGCTCTTCGTTTCTTGATATCCCATTTCGGCATAGCCCCAAATGGTTTGGGCTATGGTTCCATATTGAGCCGCATTGGCATCAATAGCATTTAAAAATGAAGTGTGATCAGTTTGTGCTTGTAATCCAAATACGGTAAGACCAAACAGGGACAGGAATATTTTTTTCATAAGAATATTTTTAAAATCTGAATACTACATCCAAGGTATACAATTTTGATTAATACAACCCACAATCTTTTTTACTACCTTCATTAAAAAATAACCCAATGGATATTCAATCTTGGTACGCAAAGGGAACTTCTTTTATTTCTGGAGACACTTCTGTTTTTTACGTTCGTGAAGGAAAAGGAATTCCGTTGGTCTGTATTCACGGCTTTCCAACCTCATCTTGGGATTTTGCAACGGTATTACCCGAATTAGCCAAGCAATTTGATTGTATCGTTCCGGATCTTCCAGGTTTAGGAAAATCAACAACTCCAATGAATAAAGACATCATCATGAATCAAACTGATGCAGTTGAATTGTTGTTAGAAGATCTGGGAATTACCGAAGCTCATATTTTTGCTCACGATATAGGAGATACGATTGTGCAAGAACTTTTGGCGCGTAAAAAAGAACAAAAAGCTAAAGTCAAATGGCTTTCTGCGGTCTTTATGAATGGGGGTATGTTTCCTGAAGTAAATCGTCCGCGTATCATTCAAAAATTATTGGGTTCCTTTATGGGACCTTTCTTGGGACGTTTTCTTTCGAGTAAAACCTATGAAAACACAATGAATAATATTTTCAGTCAAGCCCATCCTCCCACAAAAGTATTTTTAGACTCTTCGTGGAATCTTTTACTCAACAACGATGGACGAAGAATGATTCCTGTAATTAGTCAATATCTAGAAGAACGCCGAACGCATATCAAACGCTGGAGAGCTCCTCTGCAGCATCCTGAAATTCCGATGGCCATGATCAATGGTATTGAAGATCCTATTTCTGGTCTAGGCACGGCGCAATTTTTTCAAAAACTTCAACCCCAATCCCTAACAGTTTTTATCGAAAACTCAGGACATTACCCACATGTAGAAACCCCCGAAGCGGTAGTAACATCGTTTTTTAAATTTCATAAATCTATCTAATTCAACTGTATGTCCAATCGAATCTTAATCGTAATACTTTCTATTTTAAGCTACTCCTGTAGTACAACATCTAAACCCGAAACGCTAGTGCAAACATCTAAGCTACAACATGTGGTCCTGATTCAATACAAAGACAGTGTCACATCCGAAGAATTTAAAACCATCGCAGAAGGAGCGCAAACACTCAAAGGAATTGAAGGCGTCCACAATCTTCAATACACAACAAATGTCTCTCCCGAAGGGTTAAATAGAGGCTATACGCATAGTTTAACGCTGTATTTTGAGAATGAAACTGATCGAGATGAGGTTTATCTTCCACACCCGATACATCAAGATTTTGTAAAACTATTTGTTCCTTTTACCGTGGATGTTTTGGTATATGATTATTGGGAAGAATAAATTCAGCATTTTTATCGATGTAACCAGAGTTAAGAAAATAGTACGTTCTGTTTTTTTTAAATACTCAATACACTAGAACCTGCTATTTCATGAGCAACGTCATCGACCATTAAGCGGATCGGATCATTTGATTTTGTAGAAAAAGCAATGGTTGTGTGGGTGATGGTAACTGATAAAATGACATCCCTGAAATTAATTCGAAATTCTAAGTCATCCCATGCCTTGGGTAATCGCGGACGAAAAGAAAGTTGATCATCTACGATTCGCATTCCCGCAAAACCTTCCACAATACTCATCCAAGTTCCTGCCATACTGGTGATGTGTAAACCTTCTTCAACTTCAGCATTATAGTCATCCAAATCCAAACGCGCTGTTCTTAGGTAAAAAGCATAGGCTTGTTCTTCTTTTCCTAAGCGAGAAGCTAAAATGGAGTGAACACAGGGAGACAAAGACGATTCGTGTACGGTTAAAGGTTCGTAAAAGTCATAATTACGTTCCAATGTTTTCATGTCAAATTGGTTTTCAAACAAGTAAAAACCTTGTAACACATCGGCTTGTTTAATGTAAGGAGAACGTAAAATACGATCCCATGACCAATGCTGATTTATAGGCCGTTCTCTTGTGTTTAGATCAACTACTGGCGTAAGTTCTTTGTCTAGAAAGCCGTCTTGTTGTAAAAAAACCTGCTTGTCATCATCGTAAGGAAAGTAAATCTGTGAGGCCATGTTTTTCCATTGCTCTACTTCGACTGTGTCTATTTTGGTTTTGGCAGTGATACGTTTATAATCATTTGGAAATTCATTGCGAATTCGAGCTACTTGTTTGGCGGTATATTCTAAACACCACTGGGCTATATAATTTGTATACCAATTGTTGTTGATATTGTTTTCGTACTCATTTGGTCCAGTTACACCTAACATAACATAGGCGTTTTTATCTTTAGAAAAGTTAAATCGCTGTGCCCAAAAACGACTGATACCGATCAATACTTCCAAGCCCATTTCGGGAATGTAGGAAGTATCGGCAGTGTAGCGTTCGTAATTGAATATTGCAAACGCAATGGCACCGTTTCGGTGAATTTCTTCAAAAGTAATTTCCCATTCGTTATGACATTCTTCGCCATTCATAGTAACCATAGGGTAGAGTGCAGCACCAGAAGTAAAGCCGAGTTTAACGGCATTTTCTATTGCGCGATCGAGCTGTTGATACCGATATGCCAACAGATTGCGAGCTACTTCTTGTTTTTTGGTCGCCATATAAAAGGGAATACAATAAGCTTCAGTATCCCAATAGGTACTTCCGCCGTATTTTTCTCCCGTAAATCCTTTGGGACCGATGTTTAGACCAGCATCATTTCCGGTATAGGTTTGGTTGAGTTGGAAAATATTGAATCGAATTGCCTGTTGGGCTTTCACATCCCCACCAATTTGTATGTCGGCACGTTCCCATATATTTGCCCATTCGTTTGTGTGCTTTTCAAGCAAAACATCAAACCCAACTTCACTTGCTTTTTCGAGTTCCTTTTGTGCTTGTTGTTTCAGATGCTCTTTTGGATAATTCCGATCACTAACATAGCCGCCATATTTTATGAGGGTAACGCTATTATTTTCAGATAGAGGAAGGGTATAAGTCAGGCTTGTTTTATGCTTTACTTCTGTGGCTTTGGCTGGTATATTCAGTAGTTTACCTTCTGACCAAAGTTGCGTTTCCATATAGGTACACACATGAAACTTTGTCTTCAAGGTATGCGAAAGAATAAAAGCCCGATCAGCTTCGGTTGATAGTGCATCGATCTGCCAAAATTGATCTTCCCAATTACTATCTTGGTTTTTAATCCCAGCATCGAGATAAGGACTTATTTCAAGTGCTGCAGTTCCTTGAATTACTTTAACTGTATAGCGAATTGCTCCTAAATTAATTTGATCCAAAGACAAGAACCGAAGACTTTCTATTTGAAGTACGGTTTCATCCTGAAGTGTACATCGGAATGTTCGGCTGTATGTTCCAGCTTGCATGTCCAACACACGTTCGTAATTGGTAATTGTTTTACATCGATTGAGGTCTAAGACTTGACCGTTAACTTTAATGTGGATTCCAATCCAATTGGGCGCATTGAGTACTTTTGCAAAGTATTCTGGATAGCCGTTTTTCCACCAGCCAACACGAGTTTTGTCTGGATAATAAACCCCACCAATATAACTTCCCTGAAAACTAGATCCAGAATAATCTTCTTCAAAATTGGCGCGTTGCCCCATAGCCCCATTTCCGATACTGAATAAACTCTCAGAAGATTTTACGTTTTCTGGACTCCATCCGTGTTCAATTATTTTCCAAGGGTTTTCGAGGTAATGTTTTCCGATCATTGTATAGCTGCTAACGTTAGTAGAAGATTCGAATCTATGGATTCAAGAGAATTGAAAATATAATCTGCTGCTGCAAGCTCTATGGGATCACCAATGCCAACGGCAACCATCTGTGCGGCTTTGGCTGCGGCTACCCCAGCAGCGGCATCTTCAAATACCACACATTGATTTGCAGGGGTATTCAAATTCTTTGCCCCCAGAAGAAAAACTTCTGGATTGGGCTTGGAATGCGTAACATGGGTTCCGTCTACAATACTTTGAAAGTAGGGAAGTAAGTCTAATTTCTTTAAAATCAATTGGGCGTTTTTACTTGCTGAACCGAGCGCTACTGGTATACTATTTTCTTTTGCAAAATTCAGAATAGTCAGTACCCCTGGGAGAATTTCAGTTCGATCCATTTCTTGAATTAATTCCAAATAATGTTCGTTTTTTTGGCGCAAAAGAATTTCTTTTTGTTCCAAGCTCACTTTTGTTCCCGCCCACTCCAACATTAGATCCAGCGAATCGGTTCGACTGATTCCTTTTAAACCTTCGTTTTGAGTTTCTGTTAGATTGAAATTAAAACTAGTTCCAATCGTTTTCCAAGCGATGTAATGGTATTTAGCGGTGTCTACCAGCACACCGTCAAGATCGAAAATAAATGCCTTCATAAATGGAGATCAATAGTTTTGAATACAAACAAATATATCATATTCCTTTACAGTTTTTGAAGCTACAAGACATAAAAGAATGGGAAGTTATAAGGTGTTTACTTGTGACAGCTTTAGACTAAAAAACATTCATTTACAATGATGATCCGCAGCTCGAGTTGCCACCTGAATATTGGGTTTCATATTGACTTGATACCCCAAAGAATTTGCCCATCCCCGGGATGCATTGACCAATCGATTGGATTTAAAGTTTTCATCCTCGTTATAATCCATATCAATCTGAATATCAACATCTAGTTTGCTTTTCATTTGCTCAGCAATATCAATACTCATTTCGGTTTCTTTCCACAGGCGGGTCCATAGATCTTTAATTTTGGGTACGCCAATTTTATGAACTATATAATGTACTCCACGATTGCCCAATCGATAGGCAATTACAGTAGCGTATAGGGTTCGCTTGGCTATGCTTTGAGAATCTGTCCCAATGTGAATAGTAGCATAGGGGTATTTGGCTACCATTGCTTTGGTATACGAAATCGGATCAATCGATACTCCTTGAATATTCCTGAATGTCATAGCGCTTTAAATTAAACCCCCCACTGAGTCTGGCTCAGTAGGGGGTTAGATTATTTATTCGATACCTTGCCCTTGAATGTAGGGAGCACCTAATGCTTTTAATTTTTGTTCTAATGGTTTGATTTTATCGTTTTGAAGACTCATTACTTTTGATTCGATCTCCAATGTCATTTTTTTACCTAAAGCCATACTTTTTTGATGCAATGGAGTTGGTCCATACGTCGACATCATACCTCTGTAAGCTACCCGAAGATGGGTTTGTATACTGGGAGGTGTACGTTCGCCAATTTCATCTTTCGAAGGACTACCTTCTACAGATTTTTTAATTGCAATCAATTCTTTTTGAAGTGCTTGAATTTCTTTGTTTATTGGACCTGGAACGATGTTCGAATTGTTTAGTGCTGCTTTTAAAGCCATCAACTTTTCTTCGCTACGCTCCAAAACATCTTCTAGTACATCTAGTTTTTTAATTAAAGCACTCAAATTATTACGGTATTCATCATATTCTTGATGAGACACGCCTCGAAGCACCCCTTCGCGAATGGGTTTTACATCAAAAACAATGGGCTCGTCCAATTGAGTTACAACGCCATTGTCTTCGAGATAGAGTGTTGCAGTATATGCTTGTGGAATGGCAAGCGCACCAGAGTTATACCCTCCTTTTTTTATTTTTCCATTTTCTGGAATAGAAAAAAGATTGAAGTGTTTTAGATCCCAAGCAATTCGGTTACTCCCTTTTTTTGCTTTAGCACTTATTTTTCTGATGATATTGCCCTGAGGGTCCTGAATCGTAAGGAGCACTTTGGCACCTTTTTCATCTTTTTCAAGGTCAAGGGCATCCCAGCCGGGGAAAGGAACATTGAGTTTCTTTTTATTCAATTTTTTCTCACGCTTTTTTCGAGCCTCTTTCTTAGTGCTAAAATCATCCGATAAGTGATAGGTAAAAACAGCTCCAAAGGTTGGGTTTTTCGAGAAGAAATAATCAGCACCTGTATTACCAACATTACTTCTTGGCACATACCATTTGGCAGTTCTAGGAGCAAATAATTTTCCTTTACGTTTTAAGTTGTCGGCAGTCATTTCGCGCAAAGCACTATAATCGTCTAAGACATAAAAACCACGTCCAAAGGATGCAGCAACCAAATCATTTTCTCTTTTCTGGATGGTTAAATCTCGAAAAGGAAGGGTTGGTGTACCGGGTAGCTTTTGCCAAGCTGTACCTGCATTTAAACTAACATAAACTCCAAATTCTGTAGCAGCAAAAAGTAAGTTCTTATTCACGTGATCTTGCACTATTCTCCAAACTAAAGTACGCTTTGGAAGGTTACTGCTGATGGATTTCCAGCTAGCTCCAAGATCAGTACTCTTATAGATGTAAGGATTAAAATCCCCTTCTTTATGATTGTCTAAAACAACATAAACGGTATTTGAATCAAACAAATCCGCTTTGATATCATTCACAAAAGAACGATTTGGAAGACCCAGTTTTGTCACTGGAATTTGATTCCACTGCTGACCTCCATTTTGAGATATTTGAATGTGTCCATCGTCTGTTCCAGCAAAAAGAACCCCTTCTTTTACAGGAGATTCTGATAAGGAAGTGATGGAATTATAATTCGACATTGCCCCAACATCCCACGGATTATCCCAACTTTGTTGACGTCCCATAATTGGAAGTTCGATACGCTCTTCGTTACGGGTCAAATCTCCTGAAATAGGCTCCCAATCGTCCCCACGACTTTCCGATTTCCATACCCGATACGATGCAAAGTATAAACGTGCTGGATTGTGTGGACTCACCAAAATAGGTGCATCCCAATTGAAACGCTCATAAGGATCTCCTTCTTGAGCTTGTGGCTGAATCATTACAGGTTCTCCTGAGGTTAAATCAATTCGATGAAGTCCACCTTGTTGTGTTTCTGCATAAATGATATCGTCATGGACTGGGTCTGTAGCCGATTGATGACCGTCAGCAAACAGTGTTTTATACCAATGTTTATTTGCAATACCTTCGCGTTCGTCTGTTGCAGATGGCCCACCTACGGAACCATTATCCTGAGTTCCACCAAAAATACTGTAAAAAGGTTCTGCATTATTTACAGCAACCTTGTAAAACTGAGTAAGGGGTAAATTTTTGATGTATCTCCAGTTTTGTGCTAAATCAAAACTCTCATAAATTCCAGCATCAGTTCCAATCATTAAATAATTGGGATCATCTTTTTTGAAAATCAAGGCATGATTATCCGAATGCTTTTTTTCTTCTTTCAATTGTGTAAACGATTTTCCACCATCTTCAGAAGTCAATACACGAACATTCATTAAATATAGGCGATCGAATTTGTGCGGGCTAGCATATAATTCTTGGTAGTAGTGTGGCCCTGTTCCACCAGAAACGGTATCGGACATTTTACTCCAAGAGCTTCCACCATCTTCCGAACGATAAACTCCTCCTTGGGTTCTATCGAGTTCGATAGCAGCGTAAACTACATTTGATTTTTGTGGAGAAAGTGCTAAACCAATTTTCCCCATATTAGACTTTGGAAGTCCGTTGGATAATTTTTCCCAAGTTTCTCCGCCATCTGTAGAACGATGAATCCCAGATCCGGGTCCACCTCCCATATAAGCGGCAACAGTTCTGTGCCGATCCCAAGTTGCGGCATATAATATTTGCGGGTCATTCGGATCAATCATTAGATCGGTAGCACCGGTCCATTCTGAATTTCCTAATACTCGTTTCCAATTTTTACCACCGTTGGTTGTTTTATAAACGCCGCGTTCTCCTCCTTTTTTCCAAAGAGGCCCTTGACTTGCTACCCATACAACATCAGAATTATTGGGGTGCACTACTATTTTTGAGATGTGTTCCGAATTTTTAAGCCCCATATTTTTCCATGTTGCTCCACTATCTGGACTGAGGTAAACTCCATCGCCATAGCCAACATGTCGGCCTCCAACATTTTCACCACTACCAACCCAGATACGAGCAGGGTCGTTTGGATCGATGGTTATACAACCGGTAGAATAAGACGCTTGATCATCGAAGATGGGCGACCAAGTTGTTCCTGAATTTTCTGTTTTCCAAACGCCGCCAGAACCTACAGCGACATACCATACGTTGTCATTGTCAGGGTGGACTGCAATATCTGCAATTCGCCCAGATAAAAAGGCGGGGCCTATATTTCTGAATTTAAAAGCCTCTAAAGAAATATCCGCTGCTTTTTCAACTTTCTTTTTTTTGCGTTGTGCTTCAAGATTAAAACTACTCATCAAGAAGAGCAAACTAAAAGAGTAAAGTAAGAACTTTTTCATAATTGTACGTTATTGTGTTTGTTCAATAAATGTACTAAAAAAAAGCATCCTTTTTGTTTGGTAAAATGATTCTATTCAGAAACACGTATTTAAGCTGTTGCAAACAATAAGCCTTTTACTTTTTTAGAAAGCCAAAGAAGGGTTATCATATTAGGAATAGCCATCAGCGCAAAGGATAGGTCGATAATCCCTATCACGAGGTCAACCGTTGCTACCGCAGAAAACACAATGCTAACGATGTAGATGTAATTGTACCATGGACCCCATTTTTTTTGAGTCAAATAGCCCAAACACTTTACACCGTAATAAGAATAGGTAAACAGGCTTGAAATTCCGAAAACAAATACCATAAGTAGGAGTAATTCATCTCCGATTCCAAAAAACAAACGGTTAAAAGCTTCTAAGGTAAGCTCAATGCCGTTCAGTTGCGTGAGTTCAGTTGCTCCGCTGATAATAATAATAAGACCAGTTATCGAACACACCAAAACGGTATCTAATATGGGGCCTAAAGAAGCTACTAAGCCTTCATGAATTGGGTTTTTGGTGTTTGATTGCCCGTGATACATTGGTGCGTTCCCAATACCACTTTCGTTGGAAAATACGGCACGGCGAACGCCCAAAATCACCAAAGCCCAAAAGCCACCTGTTGCCGCTGCGTGTCCAGAAAAGGCTTCGCTAAAAATCTGCTGTAAGGCAGGAATTATTGCTTCGGCATTCATGGCCAACATGCTAACTCCTATACCAAAATAAAGTCCCACCATTATTGGAACGAGCATGGAGGTAACTTCTACTATTTTCTTTAGCCCGCCTAAGATTACAAACGCACTTAGTAATGCTAAGATTAGACCTATGACAATCTTCCAATTCAAAACTCCAAGATCGATATATTGATTAGGATCAATTACGCTTACTAGAGTTTGTGTAAGTTGATTGGTGGTAAAAGCGGGGAGTACACCGAATAAGCCGGCAATTGAAAACCAAACAGCAAAAGGTTTCCCGAATTTTGGTAAGGCAATTTTCATATAATACATTGGACCACCTAGCGGGCTTCCGTCATCTTCCTTTTCGCGATACAACACTGCAAGAGTACAGGAGTAAAATTTAATAATTGCACCGATAATTGCAGTCACCCACATCCATAGCATAACACCAGGGCCACCCATGTAGATAGCAATTGCGACTCCAGAAATATTCCCTAAGCCAACGGTGGATGCTAATACAGCCGATAAGGCTTGAAATCGAGAAATACCTGCTCCACCTTCTTTACTGAAAAGTAATTGGAAGGATGTTTTTATTAAGAGCAAGGGTTTGGCTCTTATTTGAAAGAGTAGAAAGAGTCCTCCCCCGATAACTAAGAAAAACATGACCAACTCAATGGAGCTGATCAATTGTTGAAGTAAAGAAGCGAGTAAATCCATGATGTTTAAAGATAAAAAAAGCCAAGACATATGCCTTGGCTTTCATAGAAAATAGATAATATTTTTTACCAAATATATACGCGATCTTCTGGTTTCAAATACATTGCATCTCCTTCTTTCACATCGAAAGTAGCGTAGAATGCATCCATATTTTTAAGCGGTTGCATAGCACGTTGAATTCCAGGAGAATGTGGATCTGTTTTCACTTGGTTTTTTAGTGCCTCATCTCTTATTTTTGCTCTCCAAATGGTTCCCCAAGAAAGGAAAAAACGTTCTTCGGCAGAGAATCCATCGATTGGTTCTGGTTTTCCATGTGTGTCAAAATGTAGTTTCAATGCATCATATGAGGCATGAATTCCACCAACGTCTCCAATGTTTTCACCCAAGGTAAACTTTCCGTTGATGAAGGTTTCTGGGAGTACTTCGATTGCACTATATTGAGTAGCTAAATTATCACCTAAACGATTAAATTCTGTCAAATCTGCTTCTGTCCACCAGTTTTTTAAGTTTCCATCGGCATCATAATCTGCCCCACTATCATCAAATCCGTGAGATATTTCGTGACCAATTACGCCGCCAATTCCACCATAATTCACTGCAGCATCTGCTTTGAAATCAAAGAATGGAGTTTGTAAAATTGCAGCAGGAAATACAATTTCATTATAGGGTGGGTTGTAATATGCATTTACAGTCTGAGGTGACATATACCATTTGCTTTTATCCACAGGTTTTTTAAGATCCTCTAGATCCTTGTTGAAATTGAAACGTGCAATATTGAGCATTGCTCCAAAATAAGAAACAGTTCCATCGGCACCATTTAGTGTTAAAGCACTATAGTCTTCCCACTGATCAGGATACCCAACTTTTACCGTTGTTTTTTCAAGTTTTTCAATTGCTTTTTCTTTGGTCGAGGCATCCATCCACTCCAAATTATTAATACGAATGGTGTAGGCTTTAATCAAATTACCAACCAACTCTTTCATTTGTTCTTTGGCAGCTGGAGGGAATTTTTCCGCTACGTATAATTTTCCAAGAGGCTGACCTAAATTTCTGTTTACACGCGATAGCGCTCTTTTTTCGAAGGGTCTTTGGGCTTTAGCACCGCGAAGTGTTTTAGAATAAAAATCCCAATTAGCCGTTTCCATTTCAGTAGTCAATTCGCTTGCTGCTTGGTCTACTAGAGTCCATTTTAAATAGGCTTTCCAATCGGCTATGCTGTTGCCTTTTAATAAACCATTTAGAGCAGTAAAATAACCAAGGTCAGTAACGATTATTTCTTCTAAACCTTTTGTACCAATGCCGTTAAAGTATGCATTCCAGTTAACGGAAGACACCAAACTTTGTAAGGCTTCCATTGCGGTAGGATTATAACGTTTAGCTGGATCACGACGTTCTACTTTGTCTAATCGAGCTGCAGCCATTTGAGTTTCCAAGGCAACAACGGTTGCTGCCAAAGCTGCAGACTCTGTTTCATCTGTACCCAAAAAGCCCAACATACGGGCTACATGCGTTTCGTACTGCGCTTTTACTTTCTTAGAATCTTCATCATCCTTTACGTAGTAATCACGCTCGATACCCAAAGGTCCTGCATAAACATGAGGTACATTTTTGTCGCTGTCTTTTGCGTCAGAAGAAACATAAAACCCAAAAATTCCACCACTGCCGTAAGGCTGAGTTTTAATCAAATAATTTTGTACATCTTCTAGAGAAGCAATTTGATCGATTTGGTTTAAAAAAGGTTTCAGTGGATTTATTCCATCAGCATCTCTTTTGATGGTATCTGTTATGAGTTTAAAAAGTAAAACTGCTTTTCCTTCATCCGAAGTTTCATCCTGTTCTTTAGCCGCTGCTTCTTTTAATAATGCAAGAACATCGGCATCTGTTTTTTCTCGAAGTTCATCGAAACTACCCCAGCGGGTTCTGTCGTCTGGAATTTCTGTATTCTCCATCCAAGTTCCATTGACATAGTTGTAAAAATCATCTTGAGGACGCACGGTTGCATCCATTAAGGAAAGATCAATTCCGGTTGCTTTTTCGGTTTTGGGAGCACATCCCACTAGAATCAAGCCAATAGCAAAGGTGCTTACTATTAGATGTATATTATTTTTCATTACGTAAGAATTAAGTTTTATAAGCCACTAATGTAATATTTTTGTTGCTTTTTATTTGAAAGTAATAAACAGCTAATCTTTTACTACAATTAAAGTGGCTCTGGTGCCTGTAGCTAGGTTCCATTGATTTGCCATGATTAACCCGCCTTGGTCGTCATACACTCGAATTTCGGCAGTATTGGGGCCAGAGTCACCTTGATTGAGAGCTATGAATTCAATTTTATTGAAACCAGATAGTAGATCTACATTGAGTCTTTTAAAACGTTGCTCTAAGAGTACATTAGCTTCAACTTCGCGTTCGTTAAATAAAATCCGAACACGATCCCCATCCTGAGCTTCATGATCTCTAAAGATGACCTGAACAAAAGGCGCATTACTTTTAAAATCCCCTAGATACTGATCAACTTTAAAATCAACAGGATTCCGTTCGTTTTCTGGAGTTCGTAGCTTATTGAGATAGTAATCTCCTGGATCAACAAAAGTTTCCTGATTACTCATGTCTATTTCTGGGCGATCAAAATGATCGTTTTGATCGTCTAGATTCGGTGTGTTTTTAAAAAACTCTTTCTGAAGATAGTCTGGGAGGGCGTTTGGATCTTTTTTGGGTAGTAAGAGTGATTCTTTGTTCCCTTCGATTTCATAGGTTTGAGGTTTGATCTCAAAATTTTGCCCTGTTAAAGTAGAGGAACTAAAAAAAATAGGTAGTAAAAAGCCGAAGATTTTCCAATCGAATTTCATGCTTCAAACCTACTATAATTTTGCATAGGAAGAAATTTTTTAACAGCCTTTTAATCCTTCAATAAAGCATGCTGATTCAATATCGTTTGTAATTCTTGCTCACTTTTCAACATTTGATCAATTGGAATTAATGTCCCAAAAGCACGATTAATTAAACGAAGAACTGGCGAAGGAATATATACGATATACTGCTTCAAATGGTTGTTGTTTTTCAGTTGATTCAAATAGAATGGATTCAACGGATGTGCAAATCGAACCTGAGCTGTATTTACCAAATACGTCCAGGGTTGGGTTTGACTTCGATCAAAATCAGATACAAACGTCAGATCTTGCTTGAGTAAACCAAGACTAATATATCCCGATGCTTCAGCATACAATAACGTGCGAGCGGGATTGGTATAAAGGATAACCTTCCCCAAACGAGTATCAATTTCTTTAACTTTTATATAGGCTTGTCGGAGTTGCATCGATCAGGTTAAGATATTATTTCCAAAGGAGGGGTTTCTTTCCACCTATCGACTGTAAAGTCGGGAAATTGTTGTGGTGCACCATCTTGTGCAATAGAGGCTCCACTGAGAGGAGTAACAGCACTCCAAAAACAACCCTCGTATACATTTTGATCAAGTGGTAACCCTTGTTGTAAACATTCTACGATTCTATATACCATGATTCCATCCATTCCTCCATGACCGCTGTTTTGTGTTTTTTGATTCAGACGTTTGTACAAAGGATGATCGTATTTTTCATAAAGAGCTTCCAGATGTTCGCCTTCTACCCATGAATGATGGTTTTTGGTAATGTCTTCAAAACCACCTTCGAGTGCAACTCGGGTTGGAAAGCCGGCTAAAATTCCTTGTGTTCCTTGAATTAAATTATGACGGGTATAGGGTCGGGGACTGGTCTCGTCCCATTGAACCATTATGGTTTTTCCCAATTGTGTTTTGATTATTGATGTATTTAAATCTCCATTTTGATAATCCAATTGGTTCCATTTATGATCTGGAGCATAGTTCTTTTCGGCATATAACTTTCGACCCATTGCAGGGGTAGAATAGGAAACAATGCTTTTAAAAGTATCTTCAGTCCGACCGATGTTCATGTATTGTGCTACTGGACCCAATCCGTGCGTAGGGTATAGATTGCCTCTTCCCTTGGCATAATGATGCGTTCTCCACGACCCAGTCCCGCGTTCTTGCTCTTCCATCTGAAAACGGAGTTCGTGGATATAGGCAGCTTCTGCATGCAATAGATCGCCAATAACACCTTGGCGGCACATGTTGAGGTACATCAATTCGGTTCTTCCATAATTGACATTTTCCATCATCATGCAGTGCTTTTGGGTTTCTTCAGATGTGCGAACAATTTCCCACATGTCCTCTAAAGTGGTTGCAATGGGGACTTCAACAAAGGCATGAGCGCCGCTTTTCATGGCTTGAATAACCATGGGCGAATGGTTTTCCCAATTTGTGGCGATAAAAACTACATCGGGTTTTACATCATCTAGCATTTTTTTCCACAAATTTTCATCTCCATAATAGGTCACAACGTTCTGATGCCGTTCTCCTTTTCCAATATCAGAAGCAATTTGAGACCAGCGCTCCACATGATCTTCATAGAGATCACTAATGGCCACAACCTCGGTATTTTCCATCGAAGCCACCACGCGTAAATGATCCCCACCTCGGGCACCAACACCGATAAAAGCTGCTCGTAAATTAGGTGTTTTAGGTGCAGCAAAGCCACCCATATAAATTCCTTTAGAAGTTGTTTTGGGAGATACACAATTCGCAAGTAATGATGTCGAAGCAATTGCAGCAGCAGATAAAGAAGAGGCTTTTAGGAACGATCGTCGGTCAAATTTTTTCATGGGCTTTGTTTTACTTACAGAAAGGTATGTAAATTTTTTATACCAAGAAATTCATATCAATTGGGCTTTAAGGCTCAGTTTGTAGATTTTATTATCTTGTGTTAATAAAAATAAAAGTCCTTTGACTGAAACAATTACATCACAAGCCCCCGGTCGTATTTGCCTTTTTGGAGATCATCAAGATTATTTAGAACTCCCAATAATTGCGTGTGCAGTAGACCGAAGACTTCGTATTAATGCAACTCCTAATGGAACAAATCAGTTGTTGATTCAAATGCTGGATTTAAATAAAAAAGAATGCATTGCAATTGATTCCAAAGAAACTGTAATTCAAAAAGGAGATTTCCTCCGAACGGCTTTAAAAGTTCTTAAACCACACGGATGTATCCCTACAAAGGGTTATGATATCGAAGTTCAAGGCAATATCCCAATCAACGCAGGCTTGTCTAGTTCAACAGCACTGACTATTGCTTGGATTCAGTTTTTAATTGAGGCCTTTGGAATTAATACTGAAGTAACACCATCGTGGATTGCACAGCGTGCATATGAAACTGAAGTTTTGGAACAGGGAAGTTCAGGAGGTTCAATGGATCAATATGCCATTGCTGTGGGAAAACTTATATACCTTAATACAGTTGACAACTCCTTTGTTCGTATTTCAAAACCCATCGGACAGTTAGTTGTTGGAGTTTCGGGAATAGCCAAAGACACTTTTGGTACGCTTGCATACTTAAAAGACCATGCGCTTAATGCTATTGCACAAGTAAAAAAAGTATTTCCAGATTTTGAAATTGCTGAGGTAAAAAGTATCGATCTGGATCGTTATTTGAATTGTGTAGATTTCGAATTGAAGGCTGTTTTTACAGCTGCTGTAATCAATCATTCCATAACAAAGGAAGCAAAAATAGAGCTAGATAAATCAAATCCTGACCCAATTGTATTGGGCGATTTGATGAATCAACATCACGAGCAATTGCAGATGAATTTAAAAATTTCACCTCCAAAAATTGAAGCAATGATTGAAGCTACTATGGAAGCAGGTGCGTGTGGAGCAAAAATTGTAGGCTCTGGCGGGGGCGGCTGTATTGTGGCAATGACCAATAAAAACAACACAGGGGAGCTTATACACGCATTGAAAAAAGCCGGTGCTGTTGATGCTTTTGTCGTTACTCAATCGAATGGAAGTTCAGTAAACACAACTGCTTCATGACGCAATCTCTCCTCATTATGGCTGCGGGAGCTTCTTCACGCATGAAATTGTCAGTAGCAGAGAATATTGGATCTGTCGCAACAGAACAAGCGAATAACAGGACCAAAGGGCTTATCGAAATAGGAGAAAACGGAAAACCTTTGCTGTATTACTTGTTGCGGAACGCTCAAGATGCAGGTTATAGAACCATCTATTTAATCACAGCTGCTGATGCTTCTTTTTTTCGTTCTACCATTTGTTCGCTTCCTAATTTAAACCAACTTCGTTTTGTTTTTGTTACCCAACACATTCCAAAGGGAAGAATAAAACCCTTGGGTACAGCCGATGCCGTTTTTCAGGCTTTGGAACAGTTTTCTGAACTACAAACAAACAACTTTTCAGTATGTAATAGCGACAACCTCTATACTGTAAGCGCTTTTCGCAAGCTCCGATCAATTGAGCACGGGAGCGGTTTGATTGCATACGATTCTGATTTTTTAAATTTTTCAAAAGAAAAGATTGCTGGCTTTGCACTTCTTGTTTTTAACCTGGATTTCTATCTTGAGAGTATCATTGAGAAACCCGCTGCATTAGATTTTAAAAAAGCGGCTGACAAGCAAGGAAGGGTATACATCAGTATGAATGCATTTACTTTCGAAGGAAATGTGATGTATTCGTTTTTAAGAGATTGTCCAATCAATATCGATCGAGATGAAAAGGAACTCCCAACGGCATTACTCAACATGATTCAAGTACATCCAACTTCCGTAAAAGGTATTTCCATGCAAGAACACGTGCCCGATTTAACAACAAAAAAAGACCTATTACTTTTAGAGGACTATTTAAGCACACAAAAACGCTAGCAGCTATGTTCTTTTTTATACATTTAAGATTCAAATTTATTTGTTATGACACTTTCAACTTTAGACTGGGGTATTATCATTTTATTTTTTGCATTAACCCTGATTATTGGACTAGTAGTTTCTAGAAAGGCGGGTACTAGTACAACAGAATTCTTCTTGTCTGGAAGGAACATGCCTTGGTGGTTATTAGGAATATCGATGGTTGCGACTACCTTTTCTGCGGATACGCCGAATTTAGTTACCGATATTGTTCGTAAGAACGGAGTTTCTGGAAACTGGGTTTGGTGGGCGTTTCTTCTTACCGGAATGTTGACCGTTTTTGTATATGCAAAGCTGTGGCGTAAGTCGGGAGTAGTAACTGATTTAGAGTTTTATGAACTCCGATACAGCGGAAAAGGTGCTGCATTTTTACGTGGATTTCGAGCCTTGTATTTAGGTGTCTTTTTTAATATCATGATCATGGCGTCGGTGTGTTTGGCAGCCATTAAAATAGGAAGTGTACTCTTGGGCTTTACCGCTATTGAAACGCTCGTAATTGCTTCAACTATAACCGTTTTGTATAGTTCTTTGGGCGGATTAAAAGGAGTCGTTATCACCGATTTTTTCCAGTTTATTTTGGCAATGGGTGCTACTTTTTGGGCAACCTATTATATTATTGATTTACCTCAAATAGGAACTTTAGAAAATTTATTAACCCACCCAAATGTAGTACCTAAGTTAGATTTCATTCCTGATTTTCAACAACGCGAGGTTTTCATAACCTTATTTATATTGCCTATCGCCGTTCAATGGTGGAGTGTATGGTACCCAGGGGCTGAACCAGGAGGTGGAGGTTATATTGCACAACGTATGTTATCTGCAAAGGATGAAAAAAATGCAGTTTGGGCAACCTTATTATTCAATTTTGCTCATTATGCTTTACGTCCATGGCCGTGGATTCTTATTGCATTGGCGAGTCTAATTATATTTCCAGACATACAATCCATACAACTTGCATTTCCGAATATTGACCCAAGTATTGTAAAAGATGATTTAGCATATCCTGCTATGATGACCTTTTTACCAGCTGGACTTATAGGGCTCATAGTTGCTTCGCTTATCGCAGCCTTTATGTCTACGATTTCCTCCCATTTGAATTGGGGATCGAGTTATGTGGTTTATGATTTCTATCAACGTTTTGTAAAGCCAGATGCTTCAGAGAAAGAATTGGTTAAAGTGGGACGCTTGAGTACGGTAGTTCTGATGATTGCTTCTGCCTTGTTTGCTCTCTTGTTAAGCAATGCTTTAGAAGCCTTTCAGATTTTATTGCAAATTGGAGCAGGAACCGGTCTACTCTTCATAATGCGCTGGTTCTGGTATCGAATAAATGCATATAGTGAAGTAACTGCAATGACGGTTTCCTTTATTCTTGCACTATACTTTAAACTGATACATGTAAAACTAGGTTTTGATCCAATTGCCAATGATATTCAACTTGTTTTAGGAGTTGCCATTACAACGGTTTCATGGGTGGTTGTGACCTTATTAACTTCTCCTTCTGATAAGTCAACGTTAAACGAATTTTACAAAATCACTCAACCCGGTGGGCCAGGGTGGAATAAAGTAGTTTCGGATGCAAAAGGAGATGGTATTGATTTAGATACTCAAAAAAGAGCATGGAATGTTCCTACGGGGATTTTGTGTATGCTAGTTGGTTCTGTAGGAATTTATGGCGCATTGTTCAGCACGGGTTATTTTATATATGGAGAATACATCGAGGGCTCTATATTGTTCTCGGTTACCATTTTAGCCTTTATCATTTTGAGAAAATTGATGAAGAAGTTGATGTTTACCGAATAGTTATGTAATTCGAAACTCTAGTGATATAAGATGAATCTAAATCAAGTTACTGTCCCTTCATTAGATTTAACTAAGGCAATACCTTTTTATGTAAAACTTGGCTTGAAGTTAATCGTGGAATCTTTGCCAGATTATGCTCGATTTGAATGCCCAGATGGGTATTCAACCTTTTCAATTCATCGAACAGATAGCCTCCCCAAAGGATAGGGAATCAGTATTTATTTTGAATGCACGAACCTTGATGAATACGTAAATGAACTCATCAAAAAAGGAATTGTTTTTGAGCAAACTCCAACAAATCAGAAATGGTTGTGGAGGGAAGCCCGATTAAAAGATGTTGACGGAAATCAGTTGATTTTATTTTATGGAGGTAAAAACAGAGTAAACCCTCCTTGGAAAATAAAAAAGAGTTGAGTTCAAACTATATTTTGGAGAACTAAAGAAAGTTGAGGGTATTTTTTATTGATATACCCGAACATAATCGATTAAGAACTCTTGTGGAAAAATGGAATTGTCCACTTCTGGACCCCCAAAATCACCACCTACAGCTAAATTCAATAAAAGATAAAAAGGTTGGTCAAAGGGCCATTCCGCTTGAGTTTTATTATTTGGTATAAAGGTATACACACTTTTGCCGTCTACAAAAAACTCAATTTGGTCTTTGTTCCAATCAGCAGCATACACATGAAAACCTTCTTCTATTGCAGGGAATTTAGCTTTTTTCGTATTGATTGTATTTCCATGGCTAGCCTTCGTGTGCAATGAGGTGAAAATTTCTCCCGGTTCTTTACCGACATACTCCAACACATCTATTTCACCACAAAGCGGCCAGTGTACCTCAGAAATATTACTACCTAACATCCAAAATGCTGGCCACATTCCTTGGCCAACTGGAAGCTTGGCTCGCACTTCAAAATATCCGTAGGTGTACTCAATTTTATCTTTTGTTATTATTCGAGTGGATGTATATTCGTCATCCTGCAAGCGTGCTTGGATAACCAAATTTCCATCCCGTATGAGGTGGTTTGTATCCGTATAGATTTGTCGCTCGTTATTACCCCAACCACATATATTAGGACAACCGTCACCATATTCAAACGTCCAATTATCTGAATTTAAAATAGGTTGAACGAATTCATCAGACCACATTAATTTCCTTTCTTCTTTTTGTGCTTGAAGTGAAAAACAACTAAGAATGAGAAGTAGTACTGATGTTTTCATCTTAAAGTATTTTATTGATACACCCGAATATAATCTATATCCATGGATGACGAAACAAAATTAGGGTCTATCGAGTTCCCTGTAAAATTACCACCCATCGCAACGTTTATAATAATAAAAAAGAATCGATTAAAGGGAGATTCACCTGATATTACCATTTCGTGGTGCTGTGTTCCATCGACAAAAAACTTCACTGCTGTAGCTGTCCATTCCATTGTATATAAATGAAATTCAGTCGCTTCATTTGCTATCAATTGTCTTCCAGTTGTATAATCGGGAACTCCATTTTCATCGGCAAAATGAACTGCTGAAGAAACCAAGCCTGGCTCCTTGTTTCCGTGTTCCATAAGATCCATTTCACCACATCGTGGCCAGCTTACAAGATCTATATTTGCTCCTAAAAACCAAAGTGCAGGCCATGTACCCTGACCTTGAGGTAATTTTGCGCTAATCTCAACTTTTCCATACTGGAATTCAAAAAGATCTTGAGTAGTCATCCTTGCTGAGGTATACTCTTTGCCATTAAATTTCTCTTTTTTAGCTATAATCTTCAAAACACCATCTTCTACTATAGAATTCGATCTACTATCGGTGTAGAATTGTTGTTCTCTATTATACCAACCTCCGTTGTCAGGAGGAATAATTTCATGAAACCAATTGTTCTCACAAGGAGCTCCGTCCTCATTAAACTCATCAGCCCAAACTAGGGTAGTAAAGTCACCAGTTGGGTTTGCATTTGCTACTCTTCCGCTTGGACAGCCTTGAGGTGCCTGAACAATTGGAGTAGGAGTTGTTGCTATCGGAGTAGAACTTTCTTCAATTTCGTTTGAACTGCATCCTATAAAAAAGACGAAGCTAACTGCATAATAAATAGAACTTATTACAAAAGAAACCTTTAAATGATTTTGAGATTTGTGATTCGAAATTTGAGTTTTAAACATAAGAATTGAGTATATTTTTATTCAATAATTATTGAACACAAAACCTGAGGCTTTGATTTTTGTTTACTTATTTTAATATAAAATTCGCTTTTCTGTTCGTTGTTGAGTCAGTTCCAATATAAACATTAAAGTCACCAGCCTCAGATTCCCAGGTATTATTAGCATTATAAAATTGAAGCATTTTTTCGTCAATCGTAAAGTTAATGCGTTTAGATTCTCCGGGTTTAAGAGACACCAATTCAAAACCTTTTAATTCTCGAACTGGACGAACAGCACTAGCGTATGGATCTTGTAAGTAGAGTTGAACAACTTCTTTTCCTTCTAGCTTTCCTGTGTTCGTTAAGAGTACAGAAGCGTTAATTGAGCCATCTGCAGTCATTTCTGTAGCACTAAGCTCAATCGCTGAGTAATCGAACTCTGTGTAGCTTAAACCATGTCCAAAGGGATAGAGAGCACTGTTCTTCTCGTCACCATAATGCGACCAAAATACACTGCCTTGATCTTCTCCATCTGCACCAGGGCGACCAGTACTTTTGTAGTTATAATAAAGGGGCATTTGACCCACACTTCTTGGGAAACTCATAGGGAGTTTTCCTCCTGGATTGTAATCTCCGTAAAGAACTTGTGCAATTGCATGACCGCTTTGTGTACCTAAGTGCCAAGCTTCTACAATTGCTGGAAGATGTTCTGCAGCCCAATTTAAAATCAACGGCCTTCCATTCATCAATACCAATACAATGTTGGGGTTAATGGCATAAACTTCTTCTAATAATTCTTGTTGAAGTCCTGGTAAATCCAAATTAGCTCGACTACGTCCTTCTCCGGACTGAAAACCATATTCACCTAAAACCATCAAGACTACATCTGCATTTGCAGCTGCTTTTTTTGCAGCTTCAAAACCGGTTCTATCCGTTTTGTTTATGGATACCTCTTCATGAAAGCCAGCTGGAATTTTATTTACCAATTTCACACCTTGTTCATGAGTAATTTCATTTCCAACATATTCATTCAAGCCTTCAAGTACAGAAATTGCAGTGTTGTTATCAGCTCCAATTCTCCAGTTTCCGAGTGGACTATTTTTGTCGGCTGCAAGTGGTCCGATTAGTGCTATGCGCTGCCCTTTTTTCTTTAAAGGAAGTGTTCGTTTTTCATTTTTTAAGAGTACAATGGATTTCTTAGCCATGTCTAAAACACCGTCTAAAATCTCTTGTGAGCCAATGACTTCTTTTTCTCTTTTTTCATCTAAATAACGATAAGGGTCATCAAATAATCCCAACTCGTATTTAACACGCAGTATTCTTTTTACCGCATCATCGATTTGTGCTAGTGTTACCTTTTTTTCTTTGAGTAAACCTTCTAATTCTTCAAAGTAGATATAGGATTCCATATCCATATCAGATCCACCATTTAAGGCTAATTCGCCTGCATGATTTCTGTCTTTAGCATATCCATGATCCATCATTTCTCTTAAAGAACCCCAGTCTGATACAACAAAGCCATCAAATCCCCAAGCGCCTTTTAATAGATCTCTCTGTAAATAAGCATCTGCAGTTGCTGGTATTCCGTTGAGGTCGTTAAATGAATTCATAAAGGTTTTTACGCCTGCATCTACAGCTGCTTTAAACGGTGGCAATACAATATTGTGAAGCGTATTGAGTCCGATATCAACCGTATTGTAATCACGACCACCCTCTGCAAATCCGTATGCAGCAAAGTGTTTTGCGCATGCAGCAACAGTATGTGGTGATGTTAAATCATCTCCTTGAAAACCTTGTACACGAGCAGCAGCTATTCTACTTCCCAAATACGGGTCTTCACCAGCACCTTCCATAACTCTTCCCCAACGGGCATCACGAGTAACATCAACCATAGGAGCAAAAGTCCAATTGATACCCGCGGCTGCAGCTTCTTTGGCACCAATTGCAGCAGAATGTTTAATGGCTTTTAAATCCCAACTTGCAGATTCTGCTAAGGGAATAGGGCTAATGGTTTTATATCCATGAATTAAATCAAATCCGATAATTAATGGAATTCCAAGCCTTGATTTTTCAACCGCAACTTTTTGCACTTCACGCACTTCTTTTACACCTCGTACGTTCAGCATAGAACCAACATAGCCCTGTGCTAGGTGATTGTATTTTGCTTTTGCATCTCCGCCTTTTGGTACAGGGCCTGTTACGTTCCAAAACCCATTGTATTGATTCATTTGACCAATTTTTTCTTTCAGGGTCATTTTTGCCAAAAGGGTTTCAACTTTAGCTTCAATATCTTGATTTGCTGCTTGTTGAGCATTACCTAAAAGGCTAATACTTAGTAAAAGGAATAAACAATTATTTTTTAACATTTTAAATCTTTAAGGAATAATTAATTCTGACGAACTGACATATTGAATGTTTAATCATATTCAGCCTCAAATATAATTTATTTCCTAAAAATCATTTAAAATAATTATAAGATTTTTTTGTGATAGAATAGTTTTTTTGTTTTAAAACTAACCAATCAATTCATGTATTACATCACGAGCAGTCATGAGTTTTATTTTGTGAACTGAATCCTTCACATCATTTGTTTCAATTTTTTGAACTAATTTCTCTAATAGTTCAGCAGCTGTAATTTCTGTATTCATTGTATTTTTTAAAAATTCATTGGAACCTCAATCAAGAAAATTCTTGAATTGGGTTGTGCGACTATATTAATGTTTTCTGTTTCCCAAACCCCTAAGGCATCCCTTTTTTTTAGATCATGCGATCCAAAGGAGGCATTGCCTTCGAGAATAAAAATATAAACACCATTTTTTTTATCTTTAAGTGTATAGTTTTGTTCTTTAAATTCTGTAAAATCACCTAAATGCATCCAAGCGTTTTGATGAATCCAAACGCCAGCATCTTCTGGATTTGGAGATAAAATTTGGTAGAATTCATTTTCCTTTTTTAAGTCTCGTATTGACTTTTGGTCATAACGTGGTGTAACATCCTGCTTGTTTGGGAAAATCCATAATTGTAGCAGATTTATGGGCCGATCTTTGTTTTTGTTATGTTCGCTATGTTCAATCCCAGTTCCGGCGCTTAAAACCTGTATATCACCCTCCTGAATCACTTCTGAATGACCCATACTATCCTGGTGTTCCAAGTCTCCTTTGAGTGGGAGTGTGATGATTTCCATATTGTTGTGCGGATGGGTCCCAAAACCCCTACCAGCAGCAATATCATCATCGTTTAATACACGTAAAGCTCCAAAATTCATTCGCGAAGGATCATAGAAATTTGCAAAACTAAAAGAGTGATTTGCATTGAGCCAGCCATGATTTTGATTGCCTCGAGTCTCAGCGGCGTGAAAAACTGTTTTCATATGTATTGCTATAAAATAGTTAACATTTGTAGGTACAAATATAATACATTTTCTTTAGAATATTTTACAGCTTGAGGAACTTTAGCCTAAGGGTTTTTTCTGATTCTCAATCATTTTTTGAAGCTGCTCGTTTTTTTTATCCACAACATCCTTCAATTTTTTAATGTACGCTTCATCATCTTTTTGACGCTTAATCTTCTTGTTCATCTCCGCTGTCATTGATTTGTAGTCTCGATAACTTTTGATTAATAACCCAATAATAATCACAGATGCTGCAAGCACAACTAACCATTCTTCACTTTCACTGAAATACATAGTTTTTTTGTTAAAGTTGCTTTATTTTTTTCTCAATAGAAATAGTGACAAACTACTGAGTACTATCCCAAGAACCAAGTAGGGGATGTCTACAAAGCTAAGCATAAAGTGCAAGTAACCAACCTCAGCAAAACAAACTATCCCTAGGATTAGAGGTAAAATTTTTAAAAATTTCAAAATCATTATAATATTTAATTTGAAGTATTCTGCCAAGATACGTAAAACCGAATTGAATAAATTCGTTTACTTTTAAAGAAAAAATGATGCTAGCTACCTATTTTTTATTCCTTTCTTTTTTCATTCAAACCCCAAATTACGTAGGTAATTGGGTCACAATTGACGATGAAACAGGTGTCGAAAAATCAATAATCAAATTGTATGTAGAAAACGATACGCTCTATGGCCGTATCGAAACACTTTTGCTTGAGGATGACCAAGGTCAACTTTGCGCCAATTGTTCAGGTTCCGAACTAAATCAACCCATAGAAGGCCTTGTAATCCTTAAGGGTTTAACCCAGGACGGTGATCAATGGACGGGTGGAACAATTTTAGACCCTGCAAATGGTAAAGAGTACCAATGCACTCTTACGTTAGATGGAACTTCTAAATTAAATGTCCGTGGCTTCATTGGCTTTTCTTTTATTGGTAGAACCCAGCGTTGGAAACGTTCGGACTAATGCCTACCATATTTCGATTGTACTGATTCCTCGCATAAATTCATCTGCATACCGATCTCGGTTTTGATCTTTACCAAAATAGCCCACTAATGTTAGTTGACAGGGTTATCTAGTTATGTTCACAAGTTCCTAATTCAAACGCCCTTTTTAAATATTAACATTTACTGGTATTATAGATGCTGTATATTTGTACTTATGAAATGGTATTTGTGTTTTTTTAGCCTGCTAGTCTCGTTCGGTTTTTTGAATGCCCAAAAAAAACTAAACCGTAAGTTCAATCGTTCTATCGCTATGGAAACAGCTTTTAAAGGGGCTCAAGTTTCGATTAGTGTTTTTGATTTGGAAGAAAAAAAACAGGTTGTTTCCATACAATCTGACAAAAATATACTCCCAGCTTCTACCATTAAGTTAGTAACTTTCGTAGGGGCCCTTCAAACCTTTAGTTTTAAAATACCCTTGTTCCATTATAAAAAACAAGGTAGCCGCTTTTATTTTTGGTCTTCAGGCTATCCGCTTGTAGCGCACCCAAACCATGTAAACGAAGAAGCCTTTACTTTTTTAAAGAAACAAAAAGACTCTTTGTTTTATATTTCAAGACCAATGACTTCCCCAGTATTAGGTTCTGGTTGGGCATGGGATGATGTGTCTTATGCTTTTTCAGCAAAAAAATCAGGCTTCCCCTTTCATGGAAATGTAGTTCAAATTATTTCTAGCCCAGACACGGATAGTCTTGGGTTTAGTCCGCCACGTTTTGAGCAAACAATCCCCTATACCAAGAAACAAGAGTATTATGAATTCTTGGCCAATTACCAGATTCGTCGTTTGAGTCGTATAAAAGCAGATACGCTTTATATTCCTTTTACGCCCTCAGACTCACTATTCGTTCAATTGGCGCAAGATGGAATTGCGACTCTTATATATATAGAATCCAAACAGGAAATTCCTTTAGAGGGAAACAAAACGCTTACAACAACAAAAACAACACTTTACAAAGCATTGCTGCACGATAGTGACAACCTTGTTGCCGAGTCAATTGTATTGATGCTAAGCGGAACCACTCAATGGGAATTGAATACCCAGAAGGGCTTGGAGATGTTGTATCAACAAAACAAAACTCTAAAATTACAATTCCAGCAGGTAGACGGTTCAGGTTTGTCGCGATACAGCCTTGCAAGTCCCAGAGGTTTGCTAGAAACTTTAGACAAAATTTATGAAAAGATTGGAATTAGGAAAATTAAGACTTTATTCCCTCAGGCTAATTCAGAAGGGACACTGATTCGATATGCTCATCAACAAAATTTAGATTTTGTATATGCCAAATCGGGAAGTCTCAGAAATAATCATGCTTTAGCAGGCTATATTTTCTCTAAAACCAATAAACCATATGCCTTTGTGATTTCGGTAAACAACTATACGGGAGATAAAAAAGCAATACAAGCGTCTATAGGAGCAAAGCTATCTTTTTTGCATAGAAAGCTTAGATAAGGATCAGGCAATGAACAATTGTTGTTAATAACTACAAAGCAGGGTATGGGCTTGGATTGATATTTTGCTCTAAGTTTGCACTATATCGTTAGGAGCTCTTTTGATAAGAAGCTTTAAAATTTTTTAACCTCCGCTCTTAGCGGAGGTTTTTAAATGGATATAATAGAAAAATATTCTTCTTTATTTACCTAAATCCTATTGTTTATGGTATTTATACCCTAAATAATTATTTATTTTTTTTTAAAAACTATTTGAAAGTTCAATTATATATTTATATTTGCAAACAAATGTTAATCTAAAAAAAAAGCATTATCAATTTTAATTTAAATTTTATCAAAATGAAAAAAGGTTTATTAAGTCTTTTGGCGGCTGCTCTAACGATTGTTAGCTGTCAAAATTATGACGATCAGTTTGCAGAACTTACTGGTCTTGTCAACAATTTATCAACAACGGTTGCGGGTCTTTCTGAAGTTCAGAATTCACTTTCGGCTCTAAGCACAACGGTTAACGGTCTTAAATCTTCAATTGATGCTGATTTACCAGGACTTTCTACTGGTTTAGAAACTGCTCTAGAAGATATCGCTGCACTTGAAGTTTTATTAGCAGATGTTACTTCTGAGGAAGATTTAGTTGCTATAACTGATGCAATAGCTTTAGTTCAAGAAGATGTAAAAACATTGCTTGAAGCTGACGTTGTGATCAATCAGAACATTACTATCAATAATGCTGCTACATTAGAATATGTATCAACTTTAATTGCTCATGGGCCAGATGATCCATCTGTAATTGTTAATGGAAGAGTTACAATTGCAACTGCTCTATTAACTAGCACTGAAGTGGCATCAACAAGCCTTATCACATCCAAGTTAAGAACAGTATTAGGAAATTCAACTGCTGCTGGAGCTGGTGTTAGTATTACAGCTACTCAAGTTTTAGATTTATCTAGCTTAGCTTTTGTAGATGATGATGTAACTATTACTGGTGTTTCGCAAAATATCGAAGGTTTAAAAACCATAACTGGAAACTTTGTTATTGATTATGGAAAAGTAGCTGCAACATTAGATTTATCTGATTTAACTTCTATTGGAGGAGATGTTACTATAGCTGTTTCTACAGCTAACTCCGCAACTGCTGTAAATTTTGGGTCTTTGGATGTTTCAGGTTCTGTTGAAACAGGTGTTGTTGGTTCAAAATCTAATAGTTTCCCTAGCGCAATTTCAGTAAAAACATCTAATGCTAAGTACATTTCAATAACTGCTAATGTAGCAAATGAAATTGTATCTACTCAACCAGGTTATACGGGCGGAGCAGGATTGACTATTATCGCTACAAATGGTGGGACTATAGATATGAACAGCTTATTAGAAGTTACTGTTTTCGACTTAACTGGAACAACCACTACAGTAGCTCATTTTGACGCTCTAACTGATGCTACTACTGTAGTCGTTAATGCTTCTAGTGAAGCTCATTTCGGAGCTTTAACAGATCATACTACTGTTAATGCTGTTGCTGCTGCTGCGTTAAATTTTAATAGTGTAACAGCAACTGATGGAGTTTTTAGTGCAGTTGCTCCTGTAGTAGATGTGTCATCATTAGTTTCTATAACTCATGATACTACTTTAAATAGTGCAGGTTTATCTGCTTCATCAATTGCGTATGTTTCAGCTATCTTAACTTCTAATGTTGGACCTATTAACCTTCCAAATGCTCAATTTACAGATGCAGGTGGACTTACAGGTGCACTTTCAACTACAGCTACAACAGTTACTATTGGTGGTTCTAATAGTGCAGTTCTTGCTAATATTTTAAGTTCTGTAGCTATTGATTATTTGACAGTTACTGATCAAGGAGTTTCTGTAACTGCTATAACTAACACTGATTTAGAGTCACTTAACATTGCTACCGCAGACGGTGGAGCTTTAAGTTTTACTCATACAGCTGCTAACACAATGGAAGAACTTTCTATTGCTGGGTTTGATACTGTCCTTATTGGAGTGAATGCAGCTCCAACTGCTCTTGTTACTGTGACAACTGCAGGTACTATTAAGTCTTTAACTTTAGTTGATAACGACGCTTTAGAGTCTCTTAATATAGGTCATACATATTCTGCTAAATATACTGATGCTCAGCTTATTTCTATTTTAAACCATGCTAATTTGGAATCTGTTGATTTAGCTACAGTAGTAAGATTAGAAGACGCTACAATCACAGGTAATGCAAAATTAGCTACGATTTTAGCTCCTGCTACTACAGACCTTTTGACTGTTGGAGCAACTCTTGATTACGATGTTCATTCTAATAAGGTTAGTGTAACATATATAGAGGCTGTAGCTGCTGTTCAAGATGGTATTAATGACACACCTTATGTAGAAGCTAGAATTATTAGCCCTTCATTGTTATCATGGAAAAACTATCTTGTAGCTGTTAGTACAGTTAATTCAATTGTTGGGAAATATAATCTTAATTATGATGGTGAAAATGATGATGCTGCTTATACATCTAATAACACTGGATTTGGTGTAGATAGAGCTGCTGATGCCGTAGGTATAGCTTCTCGTACAGGAGGTGGAGATCCGGTTGTTCCTGCTATCCCAGCTTGGGATGGTGCTGATATAACTCTTATCGGAGAGTTACTTGCTATTGAATAATTGATTTTATTTTACTATAAATAAAAAAACCTCTCGGAAACGAGGGGTTTTTTTTATATTTGAACTTTACATACACTTATGAAGCTTTACGATAAATTACCAAACTACATACTTCTAGTTTTATATATAATTACAGGTTCTTTAACAAACTTTAAAGCTATTGATATTTTAGCTCCACAGTGGATATATCTTGGTTCTATAAATATATTGTCCTGCCTATACTTTCTTTTTTATAATAGATTAAAAGTTCAGTTGGGCTTAAGTATGCTTTTAAAGTCTGTATTTTTTTATGTTTATCTTTTCTACTTTATATGGTCGGGACTTTCTTATTTTTATGCTATAAACCCTACAGAAACTCTCCTCAATATTCCCAGGCTTGGCAATACTTTTTTTGCAATTATTTTCTGTTTTTTATTACTTAATAGTATTGAAAATAAAGTTATAGTTATCAGTAGAATATTTATTGGTTTTTTATGTTTTGAATTATTCGCTTTTTATAGTGATTTATTAGATCAACTTAATTCAAATTTATTTAATGCAATCAATCTCAAAGGAGTTGCGGGAAATAAGAATATCACCGCAGCCTCAATTGCATTTAAAATCCCTTTTGTTTTATATTCCATTGTAACAGTAAATAAACGATTATTAAAGTTTCTCCTAAGTAGTTTACTTTTATTGGCTTTATTTTCTATTTCCATCCTATATGCTCGTTCTGCAATTCTCAGTAGTTTTATTGTTTTTATAATCTTCCTTATCTATTCCTTATATCAGCTTTATCTTAATAGGTCTGATTTACGAAATAGTCTCTCCAATTTTGCATTAACTATAATTCCCTATGTTTTAGTAGTTTTTTTGAATTTTAGTTTTACAAGCTCTCAAAACAAAGGTAATCTAACGAGTCAATTAGGTGATATAGAGTTTACCGAACAATCTTCTAATGGTCGTTTTCAATATTGGTCAGATGCTTATAATCATATAGTTGATCATCCAATTTTAGGCGCAGGTCTAGGAAATTGGAAAATTGCATCTATCTCTTATGGAAAAGAACATGTTAAAGGGTATACTGTACCGTATCATGCACATAATGATTTTATTCATATTTTCGCTGAAGTTGGAATTTTAGGAGGCATTGCTTATTTAAGTTTATTTATTATGTTAATTTTTTTCTTATTTCGTTTAATTTACATTCAGCGAAAAGAAGATGGCACTACTGATTTTTCACTATTTTTACTTGTATTACCTTTTATAATTTACGGTATTGATGCAGGTCTTAATTTTCCTGTCGCTCGCCCGCTAATGCAGTCTTCTCTAGCATTATACATGGGTCTTTTGTTGTCTATTTATCTTAACCGTTTTTCTCGAAAAGATATTAGTTCAATCAAGCCAATATTGTCATCCTTAATTTTAGGACTTTCATTAGCCCTTTTAATTCCAGGATTAATAATACATGTTCTCTCATATCAATCTTTAGCCCAACAAGGTCGTTTGCTCTATGAATTTAATAATGGAGATTATAAATTAACATTAGCTGAGCTAGAACAAATAGAGGATGATTTCCCTAATTTAACAGAAACCGCGATGCCAATAAAAGCAATGAAAGCGCGTTACTTTTATCTAAATAATCAAAAAGAAAAAGCACATAAGTACGCACTACTAGGCGCAAAAGATAATCCACAAATATATTTTGGAGAAAGCTTAAAATCTCAATTCTTTGCGCAAGAGCAAAATAAAGACAGCGCATACTATTATTCCAAATTAGCTTTTGATAATGTGCCTTATAACATGCCGCATTATAACCTATATATGAACTCTTTGGTCAATAGGAGAGACTTACAAGAAATTAATAGAGCATTCTACTATGTTCAATCTTTAGCAGGAGATACTTCAACTATTTGGCAAATTTATTTAAGATCGCTTGCGTCGGTTCTTTCCCTAGGTGATTCTTTTGCAATGAGTAAAGCTGCAGAAGCTTTTAAATTATTTCCCCAGAATGACGTTATTTTTCAACTTTATAGAATGATGACTTACGGTCAAGAAAGGGTAGGTAAAGCACAACAACTTTATCAAAATGCCAACAAATTATATAATGAAAGAAATTTTGATGAGGCTTTTAATTTATTTAATCAAGCTTTTGATTTAGATCCACTTGAATTCAGCTATGCGCTTAATTCAGGACTCTCACTTTATGAAAGCGCAAAGTATGAAGAGGCAATATCTTATTTTAAAATTGCTCAGAACTCTAAGAAGACTGCTGTTAAAGAAAAAGCTATGCGATATAAGGGAATCTCTTTATACAAAAACGGGTCACAATCAGAATCTTGTGCCACATTTCTAAAACTGGTAAATACCTATCCTAAGCGAATGTATAAACAGGAGTTTAATAAATATTGCAGAAATTAAGTTGTTTTTTGTTTTAAATCTAAGTACATTTGTTACTTAGATTAAAACATTTATAGTGCTTAACAAACTGATTACATCCAAAACCCGCCTTCGCTTATTGATAAAATTCTTTATCAATCAGGCGAATAGCGGGTATTTGAATGGATTAGCGTCTGAGTTTAATGAATCTACAAACTCAATCCGCAAAGAGCTGAATCATCTTTCAGAGGCGGGATACTTAGAAAAATATAAAGATCACAATAAAGTTGGCTATAAGGCCAATATAGAGCACCCCTTGTTTGACATTCTTCAAAAGGTGGTATACAAGCACCTGGGACTAGAAGAGATCGTAGAGCGCGTATTAGAGCGCATGGGGCCTG
>ENA-OQVM01001275-OQVM01001275.1-marine-metagenome-genome-assembly--contig:-NODE-1275-length-34173-cov-15.672660_pt1 | contig 34173 bp, 26 predicted proteins | sample MGYA00237776_ERZ505498 | MGnify/ENA primary metagenome ERZ505498 (study PRJEB26159, sample SAMN06265151) | marine metagenome | isolation source: Helgoland LTER site | place: Germany:Helgoland, sampling...
TTCAATCGGCACAGGCACTGGATCATGACACTGTCCGCTCGAAACAGGCTATCTAAAACACCCCCGGCCTTAAACACGGCTCAAGAACCCGCAAAGGATGTCCTGCGCTTGAGGCAGCGGGCCCTAGGCCTACGGCACCCTGCACCCTGCACTCCGCACTCTGCACTCTGCACTCTGCAATCTGCACGCTGCACGCTGCACCCTGCACCCTGCACGCTGCACGCTGCACCCATTCAGCTGGCCGCAATACTGATCCAGCCGGCAACACTCGTAAGACCCTTTGAGTATTTTTTGATTTTCTGGTGTACTGGTAAGAATATGAATAAATTCATTTATAGCGGCTTTAAACAATCAAACAACAGGAACCTCCAACCATGCGCCTATTGTCGACCCTACTGATTACGATCTTGGCTCTTTTAACAACCCAAGGCAGCCTCGCAGCCAGCGATCGCGCCTTTGAAAACGCCAATCCGAACGCAAAATTTTTACGCTGCGCCACTGAGCATCCCTCACCCCGAGAAGCCAAAGCGCTGGAAGCGCAGTTCCAATGGCGCAAGGCGCAAGCCAAAAAACCATCTGGCAAACCCGGCAATGGCGGTGGCGGCGGTGACACCGGTGGTGGCGGTGGCGGTGAAGGCCCCACAGTGCCAGGGCCTGGCACCATTGTTGTTAACGTGTACTTTCACGTCATCACGTCAGGCAATGCTGGCGCCGTCAGCGATGCTGAAATTGCCGAACAAATGTTTGTCATTAATGATGCTTATGGTGGTAACGGCAGCTATACCACGCCCTACACCTTTGTCTTAAACCAAGTCACTAGAACTGAGAATGCCAATTGGTACACCGCTGGCCCTAATACGACAGCTGAGGCGCAGATGAAAGCAGCCCTTCGACAGGGGGACGCAGGCGACTTAAACATTTATTCAAGCAGTCCTGGCGGCGGCCTTCTGGGCTGGGCCACCTTCCCCACCTCTTATGCCGGCAACCCGGCTGGTGACGGCGTGGTGATTCTGAACGAAACCCGACCTGGGGGCAGCGTGGCGCCTTATAATCAGGGCGACACCCTGACTCATGAAATTGGCCATTGGCTCGGTTTGTATCACACCTTTCAGGGCGGATGCAGTAATACGGGCGGCGATTACGTTACGGACACCCCAGCGGAGCGGTCGCCCGCTTATGGCTGCCCAGTCGGTCGCGACTCTTGCTCACGGATCAAACGGCGCACCGAGCAATACCCTGGCCTTGACCCCATTAACAACTTTATGGATTACACCGACGACAGTTGTATGTACGAGTTGTCGGCCGGCCAGGTGGCGCGCGCCTTTGATCTCAGCAGCACTTATCGCGCATTGACGCCCTAGCTGCGATAAACCTGCGCTCGAGGGTGGCCGCTGCAAGCCTGCCACCCTCTTTTTTCGGTGGGGCCGTGCGCCAAGCGTTCTTGCGCTTGCTGCAGGGTTTCCTCATGGCGGTTTTGTTTTTAGCGCCGCCGCACCTCAATGCCAGCAGGGTCCAACCGCCCCAAGACTTCCTGTGCCCGGCTGGCGACACGGCTCTGTTAGCTGGGGCCATCGCCTCGGCGACAACGGGCCCTCGGCAGCTTGAGTTGACCCTCCTGACAGATTGGGGAACCCGCGAAATCGTAAGGCTTGTAACCCCGATTTCAGACGCGGCGGTTGACGTCAGTCAACGCAGCAAGATTCAACCCGCATCCTTAACCGACTGGCTGATTACCGAACACGCCGCCCACATCCGCATTTGGCGTTGCGGGTCCAGCCCGAGGGTGATGCTCGAGCTGAGCCCCACTTAAGCCGATGCTCGGCAGCGCCTCAGCGACCTTTGATTAGACGCTTCTAACCAGCAGCACCAGGCCCGCTGCACCCGAGTAAAGGGACCTAATGAGCGACGCTCGTTAGCGGCTCTTGTTACCGACCCTCGTGAGCGGCGCCGGATGAGCGGCGCCTAAAGAGCGCCGTCTCATTACAAAAGCGGCCGGCTACCAAGCATCCACATGCATGACGGTCTCGACCGGGGGGCGATAAGCGGGTTTGAAATCTGTGCCTTTGGTGTAGGCCATCGGAATCAAAGCCACCTGCATAAAATCGTCATAGGGAATACCGAGTAGATCTGCGATCGCCTTTTCATGCATCAAATGCAGGGTCGTCCAAGCCGTACCAAGACCCCGAGCGCGCGCCGCCAGCATAAAGCTCCAAGCCGCTGGCACAACAGAACCCAAGGTGGCGGTTTGTGACAACACATTGGCGCCCGCTTCATTGTCCGTTCGACCGGCAATACAGGGGATCATCAACACCGGGGCACGCCCCATATTCTCGCCCAAGAAATCTGCCGATGAAGCAGACCGCACTTGACTCGAGGTTAAACTGGTATCGGCGCTATCGGCATGCAGTTTATGAATCGCAACCGGCATATCCTTGTAGATCTCGAACGCCTGACGATAGTACTCGCCGATCTGAGCCCGCTTGTCCGGGTCGGTCACGAACATAAATTGCCAACCCTGGGCATTCGAGCCGGAGGGCGCCTGAACGGCCATTTCCATACATTCTTTGACAACACTCATCGGTACTGGCCGATCGAAATCTAGGCGTTTCCGAACGGCGCGCGTGGTACTGAGCAACTCATCATTCGTTAGATTTAATTGATCGTGGGACATATAACTCTCCTCATGAATTGAATCGTTTCTGCTGAGCATTCTAAGCCGATTGGGCGGCGCCAAGCCAGCGATGACCTAAAGGCTGCTTGCCCCCAACTTGGACCTGTGCACGCCAGGCTCGACTTAACAAACGATCTAAGCCCGGCCGCACCAGGCCTTGATCGAGCACAGCATTTAGGGGTCTTGCACCACCACCAGTGTCTTGCCAAAATTGCCGCCGCGCAACATCTCACCAAAAGCGGTCGGCGCAACTTCAAGTCCAGCCCGAAAATCCTCCAAATACACCACTTTTTCCTGCCGTAAATAATCCCCCATCAGCGCCAAAAACGCAGCTTGATGACTGGCAACATAGTCCCCCACAAACAAAGGATGTACTTGGACTTTTCGGGCACTAAAAACCGCCGAACCCGCAGCCAACCAAGTGTCCCTCGGCGATTGTCCGCTGGTATCGCCATATTGAGCAATCATGCCGCAGAGGGTGATTCTGGCCTTGGCATTTAGCAGCGGCAGTACCCCTTCAAAAACCTTACCGCCGACATTTTCAAAATACACATCCACCCCATCGGGACACGCCGCCCGAAGGGCTTCTGGGTAGTCTGGATCCAGATGCGAGACACAGTCATCGAATCCTAAACGCGCTTTACAGAATGCGACTTTCTTGGGATCGCCTGCGATACCGACCACGCGCGCGCCAGCGAGCTTGGCCAACTGACCCGCGATCTGGCCGACGCCACCGGACGCCGCCGAGACCACGACTGTCTCCCCAGCAATCGGCTGACACTGCACCAACATGCCCGCATAAGCCGTTAACCCCAGCATGCCCATCACCCCTAAGGCTGAGGATAAGGGCGCAAGCGTTGGATCCAAGCGCCGCGGGTGCATATAACCAAAATCGGTTATTCCATCACCGGTCAATCCGCAGCGCTGCCAGCCATTGGTGTTAAAAAGATAATCCCCGGGTTGATAGTCTGGGTGGCGCGACTGCAGCACCCGAGACACCGTGCGACCATGACACACGCTGCCAGGGGACTCCGCCCCACTGCGCCTTCTGCCCCATTGATAGGGATCCAGCGAAAGATAGAGGGTTTCGGTTAAACATTGACCCGGACCGGGTTCCGGTGCACTCGCCTCAACCCACTCAAAGTCGCCATCCGTCGGCCACCCCGCGGGCGGCGTCCTCGCTAGGCGCCACTGCTGGTTCATGTTCAAAAAGCACCGGTGATTTTGTACAACACTCGATTGGATTCACCCGGCACATACAGCCCGCCCGCGTCGTCCATCGCGATACCGTTAAAAACCTGTGACGGCGGCTGATCAAGACTTGCCGCTTGCGACCCCGCTGGCACATCAGCCAGGACCAAGCGTTCGCCTTTCGCCTTAATCCGAGTCACCTGACCCAGGTCTGCCTCAACCACCACGAAATCCTGACCCTTGACCACAAAGCCCTCAGGCGTGGTTAGCCCTGAGACCACCACCCGATAGGGTGACAACACAGCGCCCGCTTCTGCCAACTGTAGGATCTGCCCCAATTTACGATCACTGACAAAGAGATCGCCGCCACTCGACCATAAGCCAGTGGGCGCTGGCAAGCCTTCAGCATAGACCGCGGCTTCGGCGCCATTGGCATCAAACCCTACGACCCGGCCCGTTCCATGCTCACTGACCACGACCTCCGCGCCAAACCGCACCGCGGCTACGGGCCCCGCTAAACCGGCTTTACGCCATGTTTGGCGCTGCGCTGCTTGATCCCAAAGCCGAACGTCGCCATCAACCCATGAGGTCAAGATGAGCTGACCATCATCACTGGCAATATTGAGCGCCCCACCCATAATGCCAGTCCCTAAAACGTTTCGGGTGGTGTAGGCCTCTTGACCATCAAGCGCAAAGGCTCGAATACTGTGCAGGTCCGCCACAACCATGAACCCATCGTGAAAGGTAATCCCGCCGGCATGCGCCATCCCCCCGGGCATTAATTCGGTGATCGTGCCGTCAACATTCACTCGCTTAACAAAGCCATCAACAAAGCTCGAAACAAAGAATCGGCCTTCTTGATCAATTTCAAAGTTATCCAGTCCTGGCGACAACTGCGCGACTAAAACCGCATCCTCGCCTTGCATCCGAAACAACTCGCCGGTGCCGGTGTCCAAAACATGAAGGCGACCCTCTGAGTCGAACTTCACCGCAGCCGGGGTATTAAAGCCGGTGGCCTCCGTGCGCATTGACCCGGCATCAACATCAAAACTCACCACCTCATTTTGAAACCATCTGGGACCATACAAACGGCCGTCCGGGCCCCAATCCATGCCGTTTAACCCGCAATCCGGCCCGAGGGTGTCGCTGATCAAGCGCGCAGGCATGGCACCCGCCGGATCAACTTCATAGAGATTGACCCCAAAAAAGCATTGCGCCACAAACAATCGATCATCGTCGGAAAAGGTAATCGGGTTGACCCCGGCGGTTAAATTGGCGGCAATCACTTTGTCACCCGCCACATTAAACCCGGCAACCTCCCCGGTCATAATGGAGGTCCAATACCAGGCGCCATCGCTCGAAAACGCCACGTCATCCGGGCCAATGACGCCCTCTGTGGCGCCATAGACTCGTTGAACATCGCCACTGTCTGGATCTAGTACCGTAATATTTGAGCCTAGAACAGACGCCACATAGAGCATGCCATCCGGGCCCAGCGCCATGCCATTGGCGCCCGCAATCTGCGCGCCGGTCGCAATGATCTCAACTTTGATGGGGCTCGCAAGTTCTATATTGGATGTCTTGATCACCGAGTCTGGCTCTGCGCAACCAACCGCCATCAGACAACAAAGCGCTGCCGAGAGATGCTTTAAGACCTGAGCCCTGCCGTCATTTTTTGTATTCATCATCGTTATGCCTCCCTAAAAATTTTCCCCGTCACCGCTTTAAATCAACCGCGACACCTTTTTGGTACAAATCATATGTGTTTCGACAAAGCCTGAGCCGAATGCCATTCAGTCGCCTAAGGCCCAGCGTCAGTTCTCTCGGGGCTGACTGCCCTGCGGCTTGAGCACCGGAGGCAATGGCTTTTAAGAATGCGCTAACCCAATCAGGATCGCGCGGTATGCCGCCTCGTGAGTGATCGACGTTTCGACACGACCTTGGGGTACAAAATCCATTCGGCCTAGCACTGGGTTAACCACGCATCCATCACCCAAGGGCCCACCAGCGCCGCGACGCAAGGTCACCGCAATGGCGCCCGTGTCCGCGCGATTTAACCGGTAGTAATCTAATATGATGCGCCTGCTTGGGTATGGACTCGCCCGAGCCAAACGCTTGTTGCCAGACCCGCGCGTCCTCGTTTTCACAGGCCACTGCTGGAGCAAGTGGTTCATTCATCATCGAGAAAGGCCTGCAATCGTTCTTTAGCGGCTAAAAAATCTTCCATAAAATCAAAGACCACTTGTTTCGCTGAGATGGAGTGGGTCATAAGACCAACGCCCTGCCCAACCCAATAGGTTGCCAACTGCCGAGCACCTGCATGACCCGACTCAGCAAGTTTATTGACCCGACTCAATGCCGGCTCACTGACCAAGGACTGGAGCGGCATCGGCAACGGATCTGGCGCATCCTCACGACCCTCCCAGGCATCCGTCCAAGGCGAGCGGACTTGTCTTGAGTATTTACCCGTTCGGCTTTTCGACCTAACCGTTTGATTCGATGCAGCCGCCAATAACTTTTCTTTAATAATGGGCGAGGTCTCGGATTCGATGGTGGTTAACCAAACGGAGCCGGTCCAAACCCCATGGGCGCCCATCGCCATCGCAGCCGCCATTTGCCTGCCGGTCACAATGCCCCCGGCAGCAAGAATGCTAACGTCCTTAAAACCTGCGACGGCCTCGGCAACTTCTGGCACCAACACCATCGTCGACACTTCCCCGCAATGACCACCGGCCTCTGTGCCGGAAACGATTAAGATGTCGACGCCCGCTTCGGCTTGCTTAACGGCATGCTGCTTAGTGCCAACCAAAGCGCCCACCGGCACCCCGTGCTGCTTGCCCAGCGCAAGCATGTAAGCAGGCGGCACGCCAAGCGCGTTCACGATGATGCTGATTGGATGCGCAAACGCCACATCCAAGATATTGGCAGCTCGACCTTCGCCCAAAAAACCACCCGAGCCGCCCGAGACAGTGTCGTAAAGGCCTTTCGTATCAATGTCATGTCGCGCGAGAATACCCGCAGCAAATGCCTTATGGTCATCCGGCACAAGGGCTCGGACCTCCCCGGGCGACAGCTGTTCATCTTTGTTGGCCATTGTCGTGGGAACAATCAAGTCTACGCCGTAGGGCTTACCATCAATATGCGCGTCGATCCAAGCCAGCTCGATTTCCAGCTGCTCGGCGCTGTAACCCGCCGCACCCAACACGCCCATGCCGCCCGCTTTTGACACGGCACACACGACGTCCCGGCAATGGGTAAATGCAATTAGTGGGAACTCAATGCCCAATTGTTCACAGATCGGTGATTTCATGTTGACTCCTGAGTCGGTTGTTCTTGTTTTTAGGTTGAGCCGTTTTCAGCGTTCGTTTTGGTTTTATCCGGCTTATTGCTTTTATCCCGCTTGCAGGCTTTTGGAGGACTGCTGCCAAGCTTGCCGTCGTCTATCCACTTCACGCTGACTGACCCGCCACTTTATTGCGGCGATTGACGCAATCTTCATGCGTCCTGCCATGCGTCCTGCGGCGAGCCCAGTCAGGCCTCTGGCGCAGCTTTAAGGTCATCGAGCAGATCACCCAAGGCAGTCTCGGACAAACCTTCGGGTTGAATCGATAGACGATCCACAATATCACCATAACGCGCCAGAAGCTGCGGGCCAATCTCATCCGGCGCACCCATGACCGCAAACTCAGCCAAGACCTCATCATCGACTAATGATGCCATCTCATCGGTTCGTCTCGCCTTCATCAATCGATTAAGCGCCTCTTGAAGGTCCCCCCAACCATGGTGTTCGAGCACCATCTTGTATCCCGGCGTTGAACCGTAGAACGCTATCCGGCCTCTCACCTGCTCAATCGCGTGCTCAATCGCTTCATCGGATTCACCCGTTGCAATCAACGGCGAAAAATCAATTGTGTAATCTGAGCGCTCAAGCTCTACCGCTTCTAATCCTGCCGTGATCAAAGGCAAGTTAACCTTGCGAATATAAGACTCCGTGGAAAAGGGGTGCATGATAAAACCATCCGCTGTTTCAGCGGCGACGGTTGTCATGAGCGGCCCGGTCGCCGACAGAAAAATCTGCGGTCGCCCGGCCTCGCTGTCAGCCGGTTTAAACGTCTTTGGCATCAAACTGTGCTGGTAGTATTCGCCATAGAAACTCAGCGGATCACCATCGTAAAAGTGATCGAAGATATGATGCAGCGCTTCGATGAACTCGCGCATTTGCGCGGGGCCGTTATGCCAGGGCATACCAAACCGTCGGGTGATGTGCGCTTTGACTTGCGTACCCAGCCCCAAGATGAAGCGTCCATTGCTAAAGGCGTTCAGATCATATGCCAGCTGAGCGGTACTCATTGGGTTCCGCGCGAAAGCCACGGCCACGGACGTAATCAATTCCACCCGATCGGTATATTCAGCTGCCAAGGTCAAGGCCAAAAACGGGTCATGGTTTAATTCGGCGACCCGCAACCCGTCGTAGCCTAGCGCTTCATAGTGTCTGGCCGCGCGTGCGACGGTGCTTAAGTTTGCACTGATCGTGGCATCGATTTTCATGTCTTGTCTCTCCAGCTCGATTTAAACCGCTCGATTCATTGCAACCCCGCTGACCGACTAAGCGGGCTGATAAACTACGCGGGTAACGGCCCGGTCAGCGAAGCTCGCTGCGAAAGCTCGATCCAATTCCCATCGGGGTCTTGGATAAAAGAAATTCGCGCAGTTTCCCCCAAGGTCACAACCCCTCGACCTTCCGTTGCCCCCAAACTCAAGGCCCGCTCATGCTCATAATCCACATCAAACACTTGGGCGGTCAGGTAGCGATAACCAAGGCCTTGCATCACATCACAGTAGCCCTGGTTGGGGTCTTCCGATAAATACAGTCGCGTTTCACCCCAAAGATAACAGCGATCACTAACCGCCTCCAGCGCCAGCACCTCGGTGAAAAACTGGTGATGGGCGACGAGCGATCGAACGCTCAACTCAATCGCGATTTGATCAATACCATCGTAACCTTGTGGCACTAGGGTCACCCGATTACCGTCGGGATCCAGCATTGTCACCGGTTCATCGACCGAATCCTCCGCCAGAATCAGTCCTTGGTAGCCCGTTTTGGGTAGGCGTTGAAGCGGCGCGCGCACATGATTCAGTTTAAACACCGAGCCATTGCAGTGATGTCGAAGCTGATGCGTACCGCCACCGACTTTTAACAGTTCTTCAAACGAAAGCCCAACCGTCTGCCCCCAAAAGGACAACATGGATTCACGCTCGTTGGTCTGCACGCCCACATCAATGAAGGGTTTTGCCAATCTCATAGACACCTCGAAGGATTCATTTTTATCGGTTTAGTGACGGTTGTTCAGACCCGGCTTTGCGGGCGCCGTCGCCGCTATAGGCAATACCCTCGGCGGCCAGAACGGCTTGAACTGCTGGCCGCTGCTCCATTCGAGTTCGATGGGCCAGGACTCGCTTCAGTCCGCGTGTATCCACCCGGTCCATCTCCAGCCAACGGGCAAAGGTATAAAGGTAAGCATCTGCAATCGAGAAGTCTTTCCCTAAAACCCAAGGCCCGCTTTGCAACGTTTGCTCAATCAATTCAAATGCCGACAACATATTGTCAGCCACTTGCGCCTTCATATCTTGCAGAGCGCTTTCGGTTTTAGCCCAGCGACCCCCTCGCGGGCCGTGAGCGTGCGCCACGTGCACGGTCGCAGACAAGAAGGCGTTGAATTCTCGCATCTGAGCTAGCTTGGCTATGTCCTCAACCGGCGCGAGCTGGCCTTCGGGCGCAAGCGACGCGACATACTCAAGAATCGCCGGGTTTTCCGTGAGCGGACCAAACGGGGTGATTAACAACGGAATCCGTCCCTTCGGATTCAACGCTAAGAAATCGGGTGAGCGCTGCTCACCGGCACCCAATGCCACCGATTTCACATCGAACGGGATCTGTGCTTCTTGAAGCGCAATGTGGCTGGCTATCGAGCAAGCCCCCGGCGCATAATATAAGGTCAGCGACACGGTCATTGTTTTGGACTCCTAGCTTCGATTAAGGCCTGAAGTCTATCACCATCGCCAAGTCTGAAAAGATTACAGACAGTCGCTCAAAATTCAGTCAAGCGCGCGATCGTGTGTTGAATTAATCGCGAAAAGCGCCTTGCGGCACAGCAAGCCTTTGCATCAGACTGACTTGTTTGGGTCTTACGTGAGCGCATCCCTTTGACACAGTGTGAACCGAAATCGCCATGACACCGACTGCTAGCGACCCCTTTCCAGAAGTCATTTTAGGCAACGCCAATCGGCGCTTTTCCGGCGTCACCTCGACCATGCTGCAGGTGCTCGCACACCAACAAGACCAAGCAGCCTTGGTGGTGCTCGGCGCCTGGCACTTACCGAGCACAGTCAAACGCGTGCAATTTCTCCCGTTGTTGCGCAAGCTTTGCAGTCGGCAGGCCCAGGGACGCACCGTCGTATTTCACGCACGACGGAACAACGAAATGATTCAGGGCCTGATTCTGCGATATTTCGCCCGCTGCACCGTGCGGCTTTTATTCACCTCCACGGCCCAGCGACACCACACTCGGTTTACTCGCTGGCTCATGACGCAGATGGACAGCGTGATCTCTACCTGCAACGCCGCCGCGGGCTATCTGAAAACGCCGCCAGACAAACTGATTCCACATGGCATTGACACCGAGCGGTATCAGCCGACACGCGAGCCGGTTGCCTTGCCGGCCGATCTAGTCATCCCAGCCCGGCACTATATTGGGATTTTTGGGCGGGTTCGGGCACAAAAAGGCGTTGATGTCTTGGTGAACGCGGCACTGCCCCTCCTTGCACGTCACAGCGATTGGGCACTCATCATCGTTGGCGAGATCAAGCCCGCCGAGCAACCCTTCGTCAATGGACTCAAGCAGCAAGCCGAGCGCGCCGGCGTGCTGGATCGCGTTGTGTTTACCGGCCCGCGACCCTTCGAGGAATTGCCGAGCCTTTTTGCCTGCATGTCGATTGTTACTGCCCTCAGCCGAAACGAAGGCTTTGGCTTAACCGTTCTCGAAGCCATGAGCAGCGCGCGCGCTGTGATTGCGAGTCGCGCCGGCGCCTGGCCAGATATTCTGACCCCAGAGGAAAACGGTTTGCTCGTTGATATCGGCGACGTGTCAAGCACTGAGGCCGCGCTGCAACGCCTGATAACAGATGGCGATCTTCGGTCCCGATTAGCCGCCAATGCTCGGCAAACGGTCCTTGATCGATTCTCAGTTGAAACCGAAGCCCAAGCCTTACTAAGCCATTACCGGGCACTGGCTCAAGCATGAGCCGCACCCATCAGGTTAGCTGATCAATCCCAGCTGGGGTTACAACAATTTTATGGCGACGCACCCCGTCTCGAATCCCTTGATTATGGGCCCACCCTTCCGGTGACGCATAGCTCCTGGGATGATCCAAATGCACGGTAATGGCGCTATATCGGATTTGCTTGGTCTTGATGCCGGCGTTAACGAGACGCTCACCAAACTCTCGATCTAAGCCGCCATACCGCAGGCGCTCATCAAAGCCATTGACCAACAAAGCGTCAGTCTTCCAACAAGAGGCGTTATGGCCATTCCAGGTCGCTTTGGTTGGCGTTAATCGATTCAAGATCTTTGACGCCGACCCTTGTGCCCGTAATTTAAGGGATTTGAAAGACATCGGCATACCTTGGGCCTTCAGCCAGGCGGGATCAAAGCACCGCTGCGCAATCACATCCTCGTGCGTGATGGCCTGACTGACCGGCAAAGCCAACTTAAAATAGCCCCCACTCAAAAAAAATCCTGGCCGAGCGTTCGCCCGATGCTGGCTTACGAAATCCTTGCGCGGCACGCAGTCTCCGTCCGTCAAAATCAAATAATCGCCGGTCGCTGCAACGATGGCCCGATTTAGGATTTGACACTTCTGAAAGCCGCGATCTTCATGCCAGACATGACGCACATTTTCCTGGCCTTGGGCGCGTGCGGCATCCATCACGGCACTGGTCTCAGGTCCAGAGCCATCATCTGCCACGATCACTTCAAAATTTGAATCGGTTTGATTGGCAAATCCCCACAACACTTTCTCAAGCCATTTCGGGGAATTATAGGTTGTAAAAATAACGCTAATTTTCACGCGTCGTCCCAGGCCTTTAAGGAGCTCACATTATGGCGGATCTTGCCCATAAAAAAAGGACGTAAGCGGAATGTTTCGCCAGGGCGATCGCATCAGCCCCCTATTGAGCTTCGCTTTGATCACAGTATGATCGGGTCTATAACAATCAGATTTGATCCTTGCGACATGTTGAAACCCCAATTCGGCGACCCTGCAGGCGCCAATTCAAAAGCCACTGCTGGACGATGTGACCCGTTAAGCACCCTAACGGTCAACCGTGAACCACCGCGTTGCCGCTGCACGCCATGAGGTCGAAGCCAACCATTGGGCTTGTGATTGATCCTTGGGATTTTCCATTCAATGGTACGGTGGTCTCGACTCGGCGATTTGTGGCCGCCCTTTCGAATCAATTCAACTTCAAAATTCTAAAAACGGGCAATGCCTCAGATCAGACTGCAAACAACGAAATTCATTTTCCCAAGTTATCGATTCCAGGCGCCAATCGGATTATTGACCAGATGCAAGCCCCATTGGCGCGACCGACGCGTCGATTGCTACAGCGCGTTGTCGCTGATTGTGACCTGGTCCATGTGCAATACCCATTTCTTTTAGCACACCAAGCCATCCGAGTCGCCCGACCGCTTGGCAAACCCGTTATCAGCTCGTTTCATGTTCAGCCTGAAAATATCCAACGCAACCTCAGACTTAATCAAGCCTTCGTGACCCGCAGTCTCTATCGATTGTTTGTGAGTCAGTTTTATCAACCCTCGGATCAGGTCATCGCACCCTCTGAATTTGCCAAGAAGCTGTTAATACAACACGGCGTATCTCGGCCAATCGATGTCCTCTCCAACGGCATCACCGCCAATTTTTTTGCAGGCAGCCGCCGTCAGACCCGATCCGATCAATTCCAAATATTAAGCGTTGGTCGCCTCGCGCAAGAGAAGCAACAACCGCTGCTACTCAAGGCTGTCGCGCAATCACAGTATCGAGCCAAAATCCACGTAACACTCGCAGGCACCGGCCCCACTAGCGCGCACCTCAAGCGACTCGCTGCAAACCTGGGCGTAAGCGCCACGATCGGTCGCGTGACAGACGAGCAACTTAAGGACCTGTATGAAACAGCCGACGTCTTTGTGCAGTGTAGTCGAGTTGAATTAGAGGGCATGAGCGCGCTCGAAGCCATGGCGGCCGGCTGCCCAACCCTACTCAATCGAACTGAAACCAGCGCCTTATCCGAGCTCATCCAAGACCCAATGGGCGCCTTTACCGATGAGGCGCCAAACAGGCTCACCCAAAAACTGGATGCCTTGTTATCGAATCCGGGCGCCCGGCAATTGCTGGCAGACCAAAATCGAGCGTTTGCACTGACTCGGCGCCATGAAGCCTCCGCCGCACAGTTGGCCAATCTCTATCGTCGCGTGCTCGGCGACAAGTTGAAGTCCGACGCGGGACAACCCATGACTGACGCGGGTCATGCCTCATGAGGATTGGCCTTGCCCGCTTCATCCGGGGCGCGTTAACCCATGCGAAAATGCTCTTGCTGGTCTGCGTGGCGCTCGGCATGGGCGGCGCTGGCACCTTTTTATTGGAAGGCCGGCTGAACTCTGATCTTGGGCAACTCATTCAACCCAAGGGCGATCAGAACTGGTATCAAAGCAACCAAGCTTTTCAGGCCGCCTTTCCCACCTATCAACAAACGGCCCTCGTGGTGGTGCGCGGCAGGGACGCCTTGGCGGTGGAGACTGCAACCCAATTACTCAAAGACGCATTTGACGCACGCGGCGGGTTTGACCAAGTGTTTGCGCCCGCCGTCGAGCCGTTTATCAAAGCCCACAGACTGTATTTTCTTGAACCCGCAGACCTTACCAAATGGTTGCAAGGCGCTGAATTCAATTTCGGCGTACTGCAGCGCCTAAGTGAACAGCCAACCCTTGCCGCGACGCTCCTCATTATCGCCGATATGCTGGGGGTTCAGAGCGGGCAGCCCCTACCCATTACCTTGCAACATGCTATTGATGGCCTGCTGGCAGGCCAACCAACGGCTCAGGCTTTTTATCCACTGGTATCCCCAGAACAAACCGATTTTTTCAACCTCATTATTGTTAATGGCAGGCAGAGCCTTGATGAACCGCTACCGAACGAGCAGATTGTCAGGACGCTGCGCTCAATTATTGATCAACAAGCCTTGCCCGAATCGATTGAGATTGAATTAACGGGCGAGGTCGTCTTGGCCCATGAGGAAATCAGCGCTGCACTGACCGGCATCGAAATTGCCGGGGTCGCATCGATTCTGATTTTGGGCGTTATTTTGCTCGTCGGTATCGGCGACGTCAGAATCATCTCAGCGATCTTTTTAGTGCTGCTCACGGGGGTTGGCTTGACCCTCGGGTATGCAACCCTCACCATCGGCAGCTTCAATACCTTGTCGATGCTTTTTGTCGTGATGTTTTTTGGGCTCGGTGTTGATTTTGCGGCCCATCTTGCCTTGCGCCTTCAAGCCGATCAGGCAACCAATGCCGACACCATGATCGCTGCAATCCAAGACATGGCGCCAGCACTCGCTCTCTGCACCGTAACATCCATGATTGCCTTTTTGTCCTTCACGCCGACGGCGTACGCGGGCATGGCCGAATTAGGCATTATCTCGGCAGGCGGCATGGTCATTGCGCTACTGTTGACGCTGCTGATGATTCCAGCTTTCTTAACCCTGTGGCCACCCTTAAAAAAGCCGCCGCCATTAACCTTTTTATCCGTCAAGTGGCTGCCCAAGTATCAAACGCCTTTAACCCTTATCCTTTTGGCCGCGATGCCAGGCGCACTGTATCTGGCGAGCCATTTGGAATTTAATTACAGTGTGCTCAGTATGCGCGACGCTGACGCCCCGGGTATGAAAGCCCTAACCCGCTTACAGGAAAATGGGCAACAGACGGACTATAGCGTTGTCCTGCTTGCAGACACCGCGCAAGAAGCCAGTCGACTCAAAACGCGACTGGCCGCACTCGAATCGGTTGCCAGCGTCCAAACCCCAGCAGATGTCATCCCAACGGCGCAAACCGATAAGCACCACCGGATCAGGGCGGTCGCTGAGCTCTATCGTGATTTATGGACGCCGCCCGAGATTGATGAGCAGCCGCTCGCAATAACGACAGCCCTCGAATATCTGCAAGCCCAGATCCCCAGTTTAAAAGGTCAAAGCCTTCAAACCGCTCAGCAGATCGCCACCTTCGCCAAGACCCTCGAATCCGACCCGGCAAAACTCGCGCTATTTGATGCAGCCCTTGCCCAACAATTAGGTCGATCAAAGCAGGATCTGCGGAATCTCCTTGACGCGGCCCCGTTTACCTTTAGCGCGCTACCAAAGGCGCTGCAACACAGACTCATCAGCCCGCAAGGGCAACACCTGATTTCTGTACAACCTCGCCTTGCGCTAACCGACAAAGCCCGCACGGACCAATTTATCAACGACGTTCGCACCATCGCGCCGATGATTGCTGGGCGCAGTGCGGTTGAGTGGGGCATTGGCGAGGTTGTGGTTAACGCCTTTCAAGAGGCCATCTTCCTCACGCTCGTTGGGGTCATCATTTGCTTGGTACTGTATTTTCGAAATGTTTTAACGGCGTGCCTGGTATTGGTGCCCATTGCTTTCACCTTGATTCTGACCTTTGCTATGAGCAGTTTTTTATCCCTAACCCTCAATATGGCGAACATCCTGGTTGTGCCGCTCATCATTGGGCTGGGGGTTGATTCAGGTGTCCACGTGACCCATCGATTCTTCAAGGGCGGCGCATTAAAACATCAACGGGCAACTCGTCGCGCCGTCCTGATCAGTGGTTTGACAACCCTCGGCACTTTTTTATCACTGATTTTAAGCCCGCATCAGGGCGCAGCCTCGATCGGCCTCTTACTGACCATCGCGATCGCCTGGCTATTGCTCCTGAGCTTATTTTTATTACCCAGTCTTTTATCCTTTTTCAGTCAGCGCGGTTTACTACCAGGCCGGGCTGTCTAAACCCGCGGCAATCAGGAATAATCCGAGTTCACGAAACTTTTATTGAGAACCACCATGCCGGTTGCCTTGTCCGCCATGATTGTAGGCCTTGCTGGATTGCTGATTTGGTTTGGGAACCCAGCTGTCGCCTTTTTAATCGGCGCCGCGATCGCAATCGCAGGCGGCGCAAAGGGGTTGACCGACACCCGCACAATCGGCCGATACAGCCTGCAAACTGGCATCGTTTTATTGGGTTTGGGGATTCAGGGCGAGCAACTCCTGCGCATCTCGAGTGATTACACTTGGGTTGTTGCCGGCTATGTCCTGTGTGTTGCGGCCCTTGGACTTCTGGGCTATCGACTGTTGAACCTACCCAAGCGTCAGGGCCTGCTGGTAACCGCTGGCAGCGCGATCTGCGGCGGCACCGCGGTTGTAACCCTGTCGCCCATCATTAACGCCAAACCGATGGAAACCGGCGCAGTTTTAGGCCTTATTTTTACGATGAATGCGGTCGCCTTACTGACCTTTCCGGCGATTGGTCAGTTCTTGGACCTCAGTCAGGCCCAATTCGGAATCTGGTCGGCGCTGGCTATTCATGACACAGCCAGTGTGGTGGCAACCGCACAGCTCTACGGTGACGAGGCGGCCCAAATTGCAACGACCCTCAAACTCGGTCGAACCCTCTGGCTGATCCCGACGGCGCTGTTGCTCAGCGTCATTTATCGCCGCAAGGGTCGCGGCATCGGGCTACCGCCTTTTGTATTGCTATTTGTCATCGCCAGTATCATGGGCTCACTGATCAGTTTGCCCACGCTCGTACTCGTCAGTGCCGCCTGGCTCTCAAAAGCACTATTGGTTTTGGCGTTATTTCTCATCGGGCTAGAAATCTCGCTCGCAACCCTGCGGAGCATTCAGCCGAAGCTGTTCGTCTTCGCAACCGGATTGTGGTGCCTGGTCGCCCCAAGCGCCCTATTTTTGGTGATGACCCTCGTACCCTAGGACACTAAGATCTAACTGCCCGTGATGATTAGCGTCCTTGGCGCTAAGCATAGGCGAAATCGGTATTTCTCTGCCTACCGCGCCTTGACTACCATCTCCCTCATGAAATTCAAATCACCCCTCATTGATACCCAAGGCCTCATCGCACTGACGGTGTTCTTGGCGTATTTGGCCTTTGGCATTCAGGCTTTAATCTCTTAGCGCCTAGAGATTTCCGAGCAATCAAAACGCTGCCCCAGCCTTCGCCCAGGTTGCGAGGGTTAGAAAATCTGTGCGACTATCAACGTCCTTGCTCAGGCAGATCAGCTATGAAAATCCTCACTGGCGTCCCCGCCGAGCGTCTCAATGACATCCCCAGCCTAGCCCAAGCGGCAGAACACAACGGGTTTTCAGGCTTATCAACTCAAGAAAACCGTCACAACCCATTTTTACCGCTGGCCATCGCGGCGGTGCACAGCCAGCAGTTGGAGCTGCGAACCAATGTGGCAATTGCCTTCGCCCGCAGCCCAATGGTGGCAGCCGGTCTTGCATGGGATCTGCAATACGCCACAGCCGGACGGTTCGTTTTGGGCCTAGGTAGCCAAGTGAAGGGCCATAACCAGAGACGGTTCAGCGTCCCTTGGTCCCCGCCCGCGCCCCGACTTCGGGAATATATCGAAGCAATCCAAGCGATTTGGGTTTGCTGGCGGGATGGCACACCGCTGCAATATGAGGGTAAGCACTATCAGTTCAGCCTGATGACGCCCAATTTCACGCCCGAGCCACTAACCAGTGCGTTACCCAAGTTACACATAGCAGCCGTTGGGCCCGCCATGATGAAAGTTGCGGCAAGCGCCTGTGATGGCGTCATGCTGCATGCCTTCTGTACGCCAAAGTATTTGACGGAATCCATCCTGCCAGGCATCAACCAAGGCCTCGACGCTCGAGGGTATGCCCGGGCGCAATTTGAGATCTCCGGTGGTGGTTTTGTGGTCACCGGCGCCAACCAAGCCGCTCTCGACAAACAGTTCGAGTGGGTTAGAGCACGAATCGGGTTTTATGGCTCAACCCCCTCTTATTGGCCCGTCCTCGCAAGTCATGGCTTGCAAGACTTAGGCGAAGAGCTCAACGCTTTGTCTAAAGCAGGCCGATGGGATGACATGACTCGGCGGATTTCGGATGACCTCGTTCATGAATTCGCAGCCGTTGCACCCTATGACCGCCTCAAATCCAGCATTGAAGCGCATTTTGGTGGCCTGGTTGATTGCATCAGCTTGCCGGCCGATACCCCGCCCGAGCTCGTTCAGGATTTGAAGACCATTGCTTGCTTATACCAATCGAGTTCAGCATGAATATCGGCGTACTCGGCGGTGGTAGCTGGGGAACCACCGTTGCACATTTATTGTCTCGTCGCTACGACGTCACACTTTGGGCTCGAAATTCAGATATTGCGGATGAAATCAACGCCCACCATACCAACGACCGCTATCTTTCATCAGCCCCGCTATCGCCCAAGCTGCAAGCAACCGATCAGTTACAGGCCGCAACGAGGGGTCAATCGGTTTTGGTAATGGCCATACCCGCACAAAATTTTCGAGCGGTACTGACCGATGCCGCACGCTATTTAGACCCTCTGACGCCGATCGTATCTCTTAGCAAAGGTTTGGAGTTTTCAACTGGCGCACGAATGACCGAAATTATTCAAGCCGTTTGTCCTGATCACCCTGCGGCGGTTTTAACCGGCCCCAACCTAGCTCAGGAAATTATGGCGGGTTTTGCGGCGGCAAGCGTGCTGGCAACCCCCAACCCTTGCGATCAAAGTCACTTGCAACGTATTTTCCATTCCCCCTTATTTCGGGTGTATACCAATGAGGATGTCATCGGATGCGAGCTCTGCGGCGTTCTCAAAAACATCATTGCGATTGCCGCGGGCATGAGCGATGGCCTAGGGGCGGGTAACAATACCCGTGCGGCGATCATCACCCGGGGCTTGGCAGAAATGACCCGTCTCGGTTTGGCAATGGGCGCGAAAGCCGAAACGTTTTCAGGACTTGCAGGAATGGGCGACTTGGTCACAACCTGTACCAGCGCGCAATCTCGAAATCATACCGTCGGCTTCAGACTTGGGCAGGGCAACAGCATCGACAGCATCATTCAAGACATGTTTATGGTGGCTGAGGGCATTAAAAGCGCGCCCGCGGTCATGCGGCTCGCTGAGCAATTTGGGGTGGAAATGCCCATTGCAGCGGAGGTTATGCAGGTTGTGACGGGACAACGTGACGTTCAAGGCAGTTTCAAAGCGTTGCTTCGAGCCGGCGTGGGCCGTGAGGATGAGCCTTTCTAGCAGAATCGCAAGTCAAAAATCCGCGCAACAGCGCTCGGAGACCGATTAACCCCTTCCCGGTAAAATCGATCCGGTTTTTGCAGGCGGTTGTTTAAGGCAAAAAGCCCCAAATGCAATTGATAATGATTCTTATTTAGATTAGCATCCCGGTCTCTAAATTAGATCTTGTCGTGTCATGTCCAAACTGTTTCGCTTTATCGGCTGCTGCGGCCTGAGTTTAATCGCCGCCCTCAGCACAAGCCTCTTGGCCAACGCTGATGTCTCAGATCAAAAAAGCGCTCAAATTGAAGAAATCACCATTGTTGGCTCGGTTGCAGGGGCAAAGCAGATGACTGGCGCCGCACGCTTTATCGGCCCTGAGCGATTGGAAGCGTTCCATCATTCGGACATCCAAAAAGTACTGCGCGAAGTGCCCGGCGTTTCTCTTCAAATCGAAGATGGTTATGGCTTGCGTCCAAACATCAGCATTCGTGGGGTTGCCAGCGAACGCAGCAGCCGCATTACGTTGCTCGAGGACAACATCTTGATTGCACCGGCGCCTTATTCAGCGCCTTCGGCTTATTATTTTCCAACAATGGGCCGGATGCATGCAGTTGAAGTTTTAAAAGGGCCCGCTGCAATTTCACAAGGGCCTTACACCATCGGCGGCGCCTTGAACCTCGTTTCTACACCCTTCGCCGACCGCGCGAAAATGGATCTGTTTGCAGAGGCCGGAAGCGACGCGACCCAAAGACTGCATTTTACCGCACAGCAACCATTGGGTGATCAAGTTGCCCTGCTGGTCGACGCCCATCATTGGCGTTCTGACGGTTTTCAAGCAATCGATCGCAGTGATCGCAACACAGGTTTATCCATAACCGACTATACCGCCAAGCTGCGAGTGCGATCCAATGATGCACGGCATGAGTGGGTCGCAAAACTGCAAACGACGCAACAATCCTCCAATCAAAGCTACTTGGGCCTGACGGATCAGGATTTCGGGCAATCCCCCACCCGTCGTTATGGTTTATCAGAACTGGATGCCATCGAGACCGATCATCAACAACAGGTGCTCTTTTACCGCTTTAAAATGACACCAACGACCGAGTTAGAGGTCGCGCTGTATAACAATGAGCACGCCCGAAATTGGTTCAAGACCGAAAAACTTGATATTGATGGCAGCCAGGACGCTGATACCTTCGCGGGCAAAAATTGGCTGGCGGTCATTCAAGCGATTAATACCGCGACTGACGCAAGTCTTGCAGAAGACTATCAAAGTATTTTGGACGGCGCCGAGGACACGGCCCCGGGTAGTATCGGACTTCGCGCCAATGCCCGGGAATATTTCTCCCGGGGCGCTCAAGCCAAGCTCACCCACAGCCTTCAGACCGAATCGATCGACTATGATTTTGAGGCTGGTCTGCGCCTGCATAAGGACGGTGAAGACCGACTCCAACGCGATAGCACCTACCATCAAAGCCGAGGCAAACTCCTGCTCGATGACCTCGGGCGCTGGGGTAATGCGGGCAATCAACGACAAACCGCTGAAGCGGTGGCGGCCTATTTTCAAAGCCGTATCACGTTCAAGTCCGTTGTGCTCTCACCGGGTCTGCGCCTAGAGCGGATTCGCCAGGATCGAACGCGCTGGGAAACCCAAGCCAGTCGAACAACCGATCCCGCAGACCGCAGCCTTGATAACCTGCGTGATCAGCGCAGGAACAAAGTGCAGGTACTGCTGCCCGGCATTGGTTTACTATGGCCGCTCACGCCAACGGTATCGGTTGTTGCAGGCGTGCACAAAGGGTTTACAACGCCGAGCAACGCCCCAGGCGTCGAGCCCGAAACCGCAGTGAATTATGAATTAGGGTTTAGAAGCAGTGGGCGAACCGGGCTCGAGGCAATCTATTTCCTCAGCGATTACGACAATCTACTGGGCCAGTGCACAGCATCCTCAGGCGCACAATGCACCCCGGGCGATAGCTTCAACGGCAATGCGGCAACCGTTCAGGGCCTTGAGCTTACCGCGCAACGCGAGTACGCAACCCGCACCGGACTCACCTTTTCGGTGAATCTAAACTACACCTATCTTGATGGCCATTTCGACACTGACATCGCCGACACCGCGTTCTTTGGCGACGTCAGCACAGGCGATCCGATCCCCTATTTACCCCAACATCAGTTACATATTGGCCTTGGATTTCTGACCACGCGCTGGTCACACTTCTTAGACTTTGGCTATCAAGATGCGGTTTGCGTTAAGGCAAGCTGCACGCTGTTTGAAACAACCCAATCACAGGCCACCCTGGATTTGTCCAGCCATTACGAACTGAATGCCCGCACAGCGATTTTTGCAAAGATCGAAAACGTGACGGATCAGAACAATTTGGTGGCGCGCCAACCCTATGGTGCACGTCCTAATCGAGGTCGTTCTATGGCCCTCGGCTTCAGCATTTCGCTCTAAAGATCGGCTAAAGCTGCGTCAGGCATCACCTCTTGACGCGTTTTTTCAAAGAGAAAGTGTCCGACCATCCAGGTTTCGCCACCTTGAAACGCAAACATTTCCTGACAGGCCATGACAAACATTCGCCACCGTTGCCAAAGAATTAACGCTGGATCCGGATTATCCGAGGCCGTCAACGTTTTCAGTATTTCCGCCTTATATTGATCGAGGTTATGCAACCAGGCCGCGCACGTTTTCGCATAATGTTGACCATTGACCACCCACACTTTGCGCTGCTGCAGCTTGCCCTCAAACAGTTTGGGCAAGTCCAATGACGGCATTAATCCGCCGGTGAAAAAGTGCCTGGCCATCCAATCTTCCTGACTGTCGTCTTCAAAAAAGTACGGTTGGTTACGGTGACAAAAAATATGGAAGAACAACAATCCGTCCGACACCAGCCAGCTTGAAACCTGGTCCAGCAGGCGCTGGTAGTTGCGCATATGTTCAAACATTTCAATCGACACCACTCGATCGAATTGCCCGTCCGGTTCAAAGTTGTTCATGTCCTGGGTCAACACCGTAATATTGGTCAGACCTTTGGCCTGTGCCTCAGCCTCGATAAACTGTCTTTGGGAGTGCGCGTTGCTCACCGCCGTAATGTTGCTATCGGGAAAGGCTTCAGCCATAAACAATGTGAGTGAACCCCATCCGCACCCCAACTCCAAAATTTGTTGATTCGGCCCCAGTTGCGCGCGCTCGCAGGTCAGTTTCAGCATCGCCTCCTCTGCCTCGGCAAGGCTGGCATTGCCTTGCTCATAGAGCGCGCAACTGTACTTGAGACGAGGGCCCAACATGCGCTGAAACACAGCCGTTGGCACTTCATAATGTTGGTGGTTCGCATCCGTTGTCCCGACGGCCAATTCAGAAGCCCTCATTGACGCAACAAAGGCTGCCTTGCCTGCGGGCGTCGCATTCACCTTATCCTGCACGAGTCGCTTAACCAGCAATCGCCGCATCCCCACCCTCAGCAAGACATCCGGGATCCTACCGCGCTCTGCCCAGTCCACTAAATTAATCATGTGCTGCCACCTCAAGTTGAAATCCCGGTAAATGTAGCTGCATATGCACACAGCCGATTGCACGCTGCCGAAACCCCGCTTCGCAATAGCAGAAATAGTAGCGCCACATGCGCAGGAACGTCTCGGACAATCCGAGCGCCTGAATTTCGCCTAGATTCGCCTCGAAAGCGTCACGCCATCGCGCCATGGTCAGCGCGTAGTGCGGCGTTAAGTCTTCGAGCCCATATAATCTAAAGCCTGCTCGATCGGCAGCGCTCACCGCCACCAACGCCTTGACGCTCGCCAATGCGCCCCCAGGGAAAATATAGCGCTGTATAAAATCAACCGAACGCTTGGCTGACTCAAATTGTTCTTCCGCAATCGTTATCGCTTGCAACAACATGCTGCCGCCCGGCTTGAGCAGGCTCGCGCAAACCTCAAAGAACTGCGGCAGATAGTCTAGCCCCACGGCTTCAATCATCTCGATTGACACGAGCTTGTCATACCGGCCTTCAAGGCTTCGATAATCAGATTGTAATAACGTCACTTGGTCCTCAAGACATGCGGCTTCAACACGCGCCTTGGCTTTTTCAAACTGCGCTTTCGAAATCGTGGTTGTGGTGACTCGGCAGCCATAGTTACGCGCAGCAAAACAGGCAAAACCGCCCCAACCCGTGCCAATTTCCAGGAGGTGGTCCGAGGCGCTGAGCTTTAGTTTCTGACAGATCAGGTCCATTTTCTGTTCTGAGGCTTCCCCCATCGATTGCGTTGCATCCTGAAAATACCCCGAGGAATACATCATCGTGTGATCTAGAAATTGCTCAAAAAAGCGATTCCCCAGATCGTAATGCGCTGCAATATTGCGCTTGCTTTGCGCAGGCGTATCCCGATTGAGCCAATGCTGCACCCGCAACATCGGCTTTTTGAAAACGGCCCAACCCCCATCCAAGTTGCCTAAGACGTCACGATTCTTCAAAAATAGCTCAAGGGTGGCCAAGAGGTCTGAACACGCCCAATCGCCATCCATATAAGCCTCGGCCGCGCCAAGCGAGCCCCCTAAGGCCATCGATTGGTAGGCCTTTGGCGACACAATGGTAACCGTTATCAGCTCCTGCTCTGGCGCGGATCCCACATCAAGCAGCTGGGTCTTCCCCTCGTAGAGCTTTAAGCGTCCAACCGTGATTTTCGATAGCACCGTCAAAATTCGTGGCCGCCAGACGCTGAACGGCAGGTTCTTATCAGCCCCTATGACCCTGCTGTGATCATTATTGATCGTCATACTTGCACCTATCGATTCTGATTGGGGTGACTGTAAAAAGGCACCTGCTTTAAAAACAATTTCAACGCTTGCCAATAAATTCTACCGATGATCTGCAGCGTGTGAAATGGGCGGGTCAAACAATACCGCCTGATATTACTTGATGAAAAGCGCTGCGCACCTAGGTTAAAACTAGCGCTAAAAAATACCTGCCCCAGCCGACTCACTTGGATCTGGGCGCGGCAGGCGGCGTCGGGCGCAGATAATTGCCAATGGTATTGGGTATTCATGGGCATAAAGGGCGAAACATGAAACTGTTTTGGCGACGTCATGTCAGCGCTTATGGGCACCACATAAACGTAACGCTCATTCCAAGGCGTGTTGTGTACTTCCGCCACCACCTGAGTCAAGTGATCATCTTCAAAGCAGTAAAACAATGCAATGGGGTTCATTAAAGTGCCAAAGGATCGCCAATTCGCCAGCAACGCAATCTGGCCATTAAACGTGACACCGGTCTTTTCCTTGATTTGATGAATAACTTCGTCACGAAGCGTCCGAGACGAAGGCAGATAATCTTGCCGGTGGAAGCTGACCCAATTGAATCGTTCATGGGATAACAATTGCGAGCGCGCGCAGAGCGTGGGAATGGCCTCAAGATCACAGTAGAAGGTCGCAAAGTTATAATCAAACCGATGCGCTTTCGGTGTGCTCCTGGCATGGGTCAACGCGCCTTCATAGATCGCCGCCTCAAGCACCATTGGCAACCAACGCATCAACCACCCGCAGGCCGCTAACGACCCCGTCTTCGTGAAACCCATACCGCCAATAAGCACCACAGTAATGGGTGCGACCGACACCCGAAATTTCCCCATGGCGGCCTTGGGCCGCCAGCATTGCCGCATCAAAAACCGGGTGCTCGTAATGCACGCGTTTCAGCACGAGGTTCTCATCAATCGTGCCCGCATCATTCAAGGTCACCAGCACCGGTTGCGTCGAGGCAAAACCTTGTAGCCGGTTCATATAGTAAGTCAGACTGGCTTGGGTTGCGCCGAGTGGCGCATGATAGTTCCAGCTCGCCCAAACCTCAGGGCGCACCGGCATGACACTTGCGTCCTGATGCAGGACCACCTCATTACCTGAATACCCCATCGCCCCGAGCACGTCACGCTCCGCCTTTGAAGCATCGGTTAATAACGCGAGCGCTTGCCCTGAATGACAAGCAAAGACAACCTCATCGAACGCTTCAACGGTTGCCCCTGCTGTGATCCAAACGCAGGTCTTCTCGCGCGTGACGGCCCGCACGGGACACCCTAATCGCAGGTCCTGCAATCGATTCCGAATCACGTTGACATATTGATCAGAGCCGCCCTGAACGACATACCACTGAGGGCGATTCACAAGATCCAGCAACCCATGATGATTAAAAAACTGGCTCAGCATGCCAATTGGAAACGCCAAGATACCGTCATCGCCCGTGGACCAAATAGCAGCCGCCATCGGCACTAAGTAATCGAATATGAAGGCGTCCCCAAACTTTTCGCGCCGACAAAAATCAATCAACGGTTCCGGGTCAGTCGCAAGTACCAACCGAGCGATGCGGTTAAACCTTACAATATCCCTTAGCATCTTCCAGAAACGTGGCCGAAACAGATTCGATTTTTGGGCGAATAAGGTTTTAAAACTGTGACCGTTATATTCTAAGTTTGGGCGCTTCAGGCTAAAGCTCATCTCAGTCGGCTGACCCTCGCAGCCTAAGCGTGCCAGTAAGGCCATAAAATTGGGGTAGGTTCGATCGTTGTAGACAATAAACCCCGTATCGATTGCCCGCGAGCACCCCTCAATCTCAAGTTGGTGGGTTTGAGTGTGACCGCCCAGATAATCATTTTGCTCAAAGAGCGTGATCTCAAATTGCTCAGAAAGCCGTTCGGCAACCGTCAGACCCGAAATTCCGCCGCCCACTATCGCAATCTTTTTCATCGATGAACCTTTGTACAACTGGACTTTACGCCAAACGAGGCCTTTCATTGTGCCTGACAGGCCTCGAATCACAACCCCTTACCGGTCTGGTTTTCGGACGATAATCCGGTTTAAAACGCGAAGATTGGCTGTGGCACAAACGCAGACTTGCCGCACCTGCAAAGACGATGATCAGCTCGACCATCGCAGACTCATCACCCGGCTGCGGTTAATGTTGTGAGCAACTGCTTGTCAGGTTGCGCCCGCCCTCCTGCCAAAACCGCGCCCGCCCGCTTGCCAAAACCGCGCCAAGTAACATCATCAGAGCCGTGATCACTTGACCCTTATGGTTACCCACTTATACTGCAGGCATGCATGGATTAACCCAACAACAACTGGACCTGGTCACGCGAAAGAGTTCAGCCCAAGCTTGGCGCATTGTACTGTCGGATTGGGTACTGATCGCGAGCGCGCTCAGTGCGGCTGCGCTGCTGCCAAACCCAGTCACTTACGTGCTGGCAATCCTTGTGGTTGGCTGCCGCCAACTCAGTCTCGGCATTATTGTTCACGAGACCGGCCATCAAACCTTTTTCGAATCAAAACCCTTGAACGATTTTGTGGGCCGCTGGCTATCCGGCTATTGGGTGTTTTCAAGCAAAACCGATTACATGAAGGGCCATTTACGACACCATCAACTTGCCGGAACCCTCGATGATCCGGATCTCAAAAACTATGCGGCGTATCCTGTGAGCAAAAAAAGTTTTCGGCGCAAAGTTTGGCGCGACCTATCCGGGCAAACTGGCTGGCGACGGCTGCGGTCTATTGGCCGCTCGATTGTCCGGTATAACACGTTGAACGCGGAAGGCCAGCGCGTCGTTCGCGGCGGGCTCATTACCAATATCGCCTTTCTAGGACTGCTCACGGCGCTTGGCCAACCTTGGCTTTACCTTGTATGGGTCGGCGCGTTCGTCTCCACCCACATGTTGAGCACAAGACTGCGCCAGATTGGCGAACATGCGGCGGTACCGAACGGACAAAGCCTTGACCCTCGAGACCATACCCGCACCATTTTGACGAAATGGTGGGAGCGGCTTTTGATCGCCCCCCACCAAATTGGCTACCACCTTGAACATCACTTACTACCGTCGGTTCCGATTTACCGACTGCCAACGCTCCATAAAATGTTGGTCGACAATGGCTATCTCGGATCCGATCTGGTGATCACGGGTTATCCAAGTCTTATAAGACGCGTCACCCACTAGCGTCCGATCTTGAAAGACTGATGATTGGTGGTCGTTCAGGCGAAGGCCGTTATCAACGTGCTTAACGTCATGCGTTCGGCGCTTGTCTGGTGCGCAACAGGCTGACTAAAAACACATCGAGCCGGCAGTGCCCATCAGGGTGATGGGATGACAACCCAGCCAACAACCTCACAGGCCTTAACGGCATCAAAAAGCGCGTTTACGCAGTATTTTAAAGGTTAGCAGGATTCCGCTATAACAACCTGCCCCGACGCCTGGGCTTCACTGCCAAGATGAGTCCACTTGATCCGAACTGCGGACGCCTCACTCCAGCGATTCAGCGCGCACTTTGTCTTGAATTTCCTCGCGGTGGACCGACACCTCTTTGGGCGCCTTGATACCCAACCGAACTTGGTTTCCTTTAGACCCTAACACTGTCACCTCGATCTCCCCCCCGATGACAAGTGTTTCTCCCACCTTTCTGCTGAGAATGAGCAATCTAGCCTCCTTTGGCCTGCGCTCTTTGATTTCCTACTGCAACCGGAAATCGACGCTTTATTTCGATCCTAACCGAAATCTAGCTGCCTTACATCAGACAAATTAAAAGGATCATGGCCAATGCCGAGCGCAGTCGTTCAAATGCTTTCGCACGCACAGGCACGATTGATAGGTGGTTTGTGTAAGCGATAGAAAAGCGGCCGTCCATCTTATAGACAATACGATCAGACCGGGTTGGCCCTTCACAGCAAACAACTTTAATTCAACCCGAGCTAAACTGCCGGACTTACGCCGACTCAGCGCCAAGATCCGCCTCGAGACCAAAGCCTGCGTGCAAGGCCCGAACCGCAAGTTCTAAGTACTTTTCATCGATCACGACTGAAATCTTAATCTCAGAAGTTGAAATCATTTGGATATTAATAGACTCTTTCGCCAAAATATCGAACATCTGCGCCGCAACCCCCGCATGCGAGCGCATGCCCACCCCGACGATCGACAACTTTGCGATTCGTTCATCGCCCAAAACCTCTTGCGCACCAATTCTCTCGGAGACCGCTGTCAAAATAGATTGGGCCAATTCAAAATCTGCGCGCGCAACCGTAAAGGTAAAGTCAGTACTAAAATCGGCGCCAATATTTTGGACAATCATATCGACTTCAATATTAGCTTCACTAATCGGCGCTAGGATGCTGGAGGCGATCCCCGGTTGATCTTTCACGCCTCGCAAGGTCAACTTGGCTTCATCCCGGGTAAACGCGATCCCTGAAATCAAAGGCGCTTCCATCATAATATTATCCTCGGCGGTGATTAGCGTTCCTGCAACATCATTAAAACTAGAGAGCACTCTGAGCGACACCTGATTCTTATTCGCGATCTCAACGGCGCGCGTATGCAACACCTTGGAGCCGGAACTGGCGAGCTCCAACATTTCTTCAAAGGTAATCCGCGTCATACAGCGCGCCTCAGCCACGACTCTGGGATCGGTCGTATAAACACCATCGACATCCGTAAAAATCTGGCATTCATCGGCATTCAATGCCGCGGCAACCGCCACGGCAGTTGTATCGGAGCCGCCCCGACCTAATGTCGTCGTCCAGCCATTGGGTGCAACGCCCTGAAAACCAGCAATGACCGGCACAATATTGTTTGATAAATCAAGCTCGAGCTCGTCGGTTTCGACACTCAGCACCCGCGCCCGACTGTGCGCCTCATCGGTGAGTATTCGCACTTGATGGCCTTGATACGACTTGGCCGCAAGCCCCTTTTTTAACAGCATCATTGCCAAAAGGGAGATTGTGACTTGCTCACCGGTTGCCAACAGCACATCCAACTCCCGGCGCGTTGCAAGCGATTGGAAGTCGACCGACTCAGCCAGCGTAACCAGCCGATCGGTTTCGTGGCCCATGGCAGACACCACGAGCACTGCTTCATGCCCGGCTTTCTGAACCCGCTGAACACGATCAGCGATGCGCTCTAAGAGCGCAATATTCGCAACCGACGTGCCACCAAATTTCATGACAAAACGCGCCATGATCAACCCTCTTTATAACGAATTAACGAAACACTCACGGCTCAGGCGTTAAGCCGAGCCCCAATTCTATATTGGATTCTAGCCAAGACGAGCCGCTAGATACCCTTCAACGGATGCCAAAGCAGCTGGCAGCGCATCCACATCACTGCCGCCTGCTCGGGCCATGTCCGGTCGACCACCGCCCTTACCACCGACTTGCTGCGCAATATGGTTGACCAGCTCACCCGCATGCACTTGCCCAGTGAGGTCCTTCGTGACGCCCACCACGAGCGCAATTTTACCCGCTTGTGCTGTTGCAAGCACCACGACCCCGCGGCCCAATTTATTTTTGAGCTGATCCAACGCATCCGGAAGACTTTTTGGATCGGCGCCATCAATTAAATTCACTAAAACGGGAATCCCTTGAACCTCAAACACCGCATCGGCGGCATCCAGAGACTCACCGCTCACCAGCTTCGTATTCAAAGCCGCAACCTCTTTTTCAAGGCGTCGATTGTGATCCATTACTTGTTCCAGACGCGCCAAGGCGGCACCTCGATCCGTTTTAAGCGCGACTGAAACCGCGTTGGCGAAGGCATCTGTTTCTGCAATTGCACTGAGTGCCTGTTCACCAACAACCGCTTCTATTCTGCGAACACCAGAGGCGATGCCTTGTTCTGACAGGACTCTGAGCAACCCAAGATCACCGGTTCGCAGCGCATGGGTGCCGCCGCAAAGTTCCATCGAGAAGCCATCCCCCATCGTCAAAACTCTCACGGATTCAGAGTATTTTTCACCGAACAGCGCCATGGCACCGCGTTCCTTTGCAGCGTCAACACTCATCACATCCGTCGAGATCGGGGTATTTTTCAATATCTCCTGATTACAAAGATGTTGAATCTCCTGCAGCTCTTGGGCCGTTACCGCTTCAAAATGAGAGAAATCAAAACGCAGACGATCCGCTGAGACCAGAGAGCCGCGCTGATTAACATGATCCCCCAGCACCGCGCGAAGCGCAGCATGCAACAAATGCGTCGCTGAGTGGTGGCGTGCGGTGTTTTGTCGAACGCTCGGTGCAACCACCGCTTGCAATTGATCACCAATCCCAAGTGCACCGGTTTCACTGTGGCAATAGTGCACGATGGCACTACCAGATTTCTTAGTATCTACCACCGTCAGTACAACCCCATCCGCGATCAAGCTGCCTTGGTCGCCCACTTGGCCCCCGCTTTCTGCGTAGAACGGGGTTTTATCCAGCACGACTGACACGACGCCTTCCCCTGACCAGCTGTCAACAAAGCCGTGGCCATCATGAATCGCAACAACCGATGCGGTCAGATCCAACGTCTCGTAGCCTAAGAAGGCCGTCACCGCATCGATTTCAAAGTCTTCAACGCCTTCGCCTTGAAATTTACTGGCTGCTCGGGCGCGATTTCTTTGCTCTGACATTTCCGACTCAAACCCCGGCATGTCCAGCAACAGATTGCGTTCTCGGGCAATATCCCCGGTTAAATCGGCGGGGAATCCGTAGGTATCGTAAAGTTTGAAGATGACCGCTCCAGGAATGACTGGATCCGTAAGGCCCGCAATGGCCTCATCCAATATGCGCATCCCTTGATCGAGGGTTAGGGCAAACTGTGTTTCTTCTTTTAAAACGATTCGTTCAATCTGATCACTGGTTTTGATCAGCATCGGATAGGTCTCACCCATTTCAGCCACGAGCACAGGAACCAGCTCATGAAAGAAGGGTTTGGTTGCGCCAAGGGCATGACCATGACGCAGGGCCCGACGCATGATCCGGCGCATTACGTACCCTCGGCCTTCATTCGACGGCAACACGCCATCACAGATAAGAAATACCGAGGACCTCAAATGATCCGCAATCACCTTGAGCGACGGTATTTGTAAATCACGGACCCCCAACACTTCAGCAGCCTTCACGATCACCGGTTGAAACAAGTCGGTATCGTAATTGTTGTGCTCGGATTGCATCACCGCCGCTAAACGCTCTAGCCCCATCCCAGTGTCGACACAGGGACTGGGCAGCGGCGTCAGCGTGCCATCGGCGCTGCGATCATATTGTGTAAAAACCAGATTCCAGATTTCAACAAATCGATCTAAGTCATCATCTTCTGATCCCGGCGGACCACCCGGGATCGCCTCGCCGTGATCGTAAAAAATCTCAGAGCAGGGCCCACAAGGCCCTGTGTCACCCATCGTCCAAAAATTGTCTTTATCCCCCATCCGGGTCATTCGATCCGCTGGAAACCCAATCTCATTGACCCAAATCGCATGGGCCTCATCATCGCTGTCGTGAATGGTCACCCAGAGCTTGTCTCTTGGGATCTTGAGCACTTCCGTTAAGAATTCCCAGGCAAAGGCAATCGCTTCAGATTTAAAGTAATCCCCGAAACTGAAGTTGCCCAACATTTCGAAAAAAGTATGGTGCCTTGCGGTATACCCGACATTATCGAGATCGTTATGCTTGCCGCCGGCACGGATGCAGCGCTGGCAACTAACCGCTCGGGTGTAACCACGATTCTCAAGCATGGCGAACGCATCTTTAAATTGCACCATGCCTGAATTGGTAAATAACAGTGTTGGGTCATTGTCAGGCACCAGGGATGCCGACTCGACAACGGTATGACCTTTGGATTCGAAAAAATCTAGGTAGGCTTTTCTAATGGCTTCGCTGTTCATACTCGGTCTCCGCAAGACATCTGATCACCGCCTCATCGCGGCCCCAAGGGCAGATCATCAAACGGTCTATTATAAGGCAGCTGAGATATGTTCATAGCGAAATCCGCGCTGCTGAAGAAACCGACTCCGCTTTGCTCGCTCTTTTTGATCGATGCTCGCAGATTCCGCCACTTCCCCGAAGCGCTTCTGCAACACCGTTGCCGCGAGCGCACCCCAATCCGGTGCTTGACGCCTAAAGGCCGTATCGATGTCATAGCCTGTGAGCCCTTTCTGCATCATTTCACTCCGGATTTTCATTGGGCCCTGACCCCGCTGGACCCGATACCGGACATAGGCCTCCGCCATGCGCGTGTCATCTTGCAAACCCTGTTCTTGCAGTCGCTCGATCACCTCATCGAGTAACGCGGCCTGCTCGGGAAATCGACGACTTAGTTTTTGTTTGAGTTCAAAGGCTGTCTGTTCACGCTGGGCCAGCAAGTTGAGCGCAGACCGACGCAGCATCGCGCGCGCGGTCGCTTCAACCTCAGCGGCGTCCGATTCACCCAGCAAACGACTTGCTGATTCTACGTCGTCAGGTTCGCCGCTGGGCCCGGCCGCCTCGGATAGATCCGTTGACGGCGCGGCTTTTAGATTTGAAGCGTTTGGCCTGCGACGGGTTTGTTTAAACGGTTTTCGGTTTGAGGCGGGGCTGGCGCCGGCGACCGAGATCTCCGCAAGAATCTCTGAAGCTTGAGAAGACTCTTTTTCCCAGAGCCCCTCCGACGGTGACTGATTTGTCCCAAGGGGCGGTTTTAACCCTTTCGATTTTTCCTCGATCGCCTTGATCGCACGGCGGAGCGCAGCGGTCGTGGGTTCATCCGCCAACTGCCGCTCCTTTGACTCGCGCCAAAATGCCTTTCTCCAAAACCGATGACCTCACATTGCCGGCTTTAACTGACGATCGCCTCATCAATTGGCGCTTCTTCCACGACTGCAGACTGATCATTGAGCAACTTTGCACGAATGATGCCTTCGATCTCTTCACCCAGCGCCGCATGTTCGGTCAGGTATTCGCAGGCATTCTTCTTGCCCTGGCCAATTTTATCCCCTTTGTAGCTATACCAAGCGCCCGCTTTATCCACCAACCCGAGTTGAACGCCCATATCAACGACTTCACCCATACGATAAATCCCCTTACCGTACATAATTTGAAATTCAGTTTGCTTGAAGGGCGGCGCCACTTTGTTTTTGATGACTTTTACACGGGTTTCATTGCCCACAATCTCGTCGCCCTCTTTAATCGCGCCAATACGACGGATGTCGAGTCGAACAGAGGCATAAAATTTCAATGCATTTCCGCCGGTGGTGGTTTCTGGGCTGCCGAACATGACGCCAATTTTCATTCGAATCTGGTTGATAAAAATAACCAAGGTGTTCGAATTTTTAATGTTGCCTGCCATTTTTCGCAACGCCTGACTCATTAGCCTTGCTTGTAACCCAACATGATGGTCTCCCATATCACCTTCGATTTCAGCCTTCGGCGTTAATGCCGCGACCGAGTCGATGACGACGACATCGACTGCGCCGGATCGAACGACCATGTCGCAGATCTCGAGTGCTTGTTCGCCGGTGTCTGGCTGGGAAACCAAAAGATTTTCGATATCCACACCAAGATTTTGCGCGTAGATCGGGTCTAACGCGTGCTCGGCATCAATAAACGCGCAGGTACCGCCCGCTTTCTGCGCTTCGGCGATGACCTGCAGCGTTAACGTGGTCTTACCTGAAGACTCAGGACCATAAATTTCTACAATACGGCCCTTAGGCAATCCGCCAATTCCGAGGGCAACGTCGAGCCCGAGCGAGCCCGTTGAGATTGAGGGGATTTGGACTTGGGGGGTGTCACCCAACCGCATCATTGCGCCTTTCCCAAACTGGCGTTCTATCTGTGTGAGTGCAGCATCTAGCGCTTTATCTTTGTTGGCATCCCGTGCAGTGGTCGCTTCCATTTTTACTTCTCCATTTCAAGTCATCGGCAACTTTAACGCGGCCTTTGTTACTGGTCTGTGCACAAATCGCCCTGCGATCTGTAGGTTGATACGCTTGAACATCCAACCCGGGTCGAAGGGCGGCTGTTGTCTTATTTTTTGTTTCTTGTTTCTTGTTTCTCTTTTAATTTTTCTTTTTTCTTGTTTTTTATTTCTTGCTGATTCTTGCTGCCGGCTTCTTGCTTCTTGCTTCTTGCTTCCTGCTTCTTGCTTCCTACTTCCTACTTC
>ENA-OQVM01001277-OQVM01001277.1-marine-metagenome-genome-assembly--contig:-NODE-1277-length-34077-cov-28.689794_pt1 | contig 34077 bp, 32 predicted proteins | sample MGYA00237776_ERZ505498 | MGnify/ENA primary metagenome ERZ505498 (study PRJEB26159, sample SAMN06265151) | marine metagenome | isolation source: Helgoland LTER site | place: Germany:Helgoland, sampling...
GATTTAGATCTTGGTATAATTCTTTTTGGCTCAAACCAAGGCTTTGCATTATCAATTTGTTTTCCAAGATTAACAGGAACTTTATTTGCCTCAAGTACTCTTTGTTTTAAAACTATAGAAAGAGAATCTTTAATTTTTATGTAGTCAGCATGATTGGCAAGATTATTTAATTCTTGATTGTCAAATTTGTGATCGTATAATTCATAACTTAAATTTCCACTATACTGCCACTGAGTTAATCTGTATCGTTTAGTTTTAATACTATAGCCTTGTGCTTTTATGTTATCTCTAATAACTTGAAGTTCAGTAAGAGAACTTTCTCTAACAGGTTTATTAGAATTTTTCATGTAAGAAATAAGACTTTTACCGCTAACAAATTTTGGTGTTTGCATTTCTAACATATCCATAATGGTTGGATATAAATCGACTAACTCTACTGGATCTTCAATTGGTTTATTATTTTTTTTAATATTTGGGCCAGCAAAAATTAATGGAACTCTTGTTGCATCATTAAATAAAGTTTGCTTTTGCCAATGTCCATGCTCCCCCATATGGTATCCATGATCAGATGTAAACACAACAATGGTATTTTTGTCTAGGCCAGTTTCTTTTAGCTTATCTAAAACTCTTCCAATTTGAGAATCCATAAAGCTTGTAGTTGCATAATATGCATGTTTTATTTTCTTGGATAGTTCAGGGTCTAAATCTACTTGCTCTTTTTTTGCACGAACTGAAATAGCTGCAGGTTTCGGAATTGTTTTTAAATAATCATTTGAACTTTGTGGTACAGTAAAATCATTTACATCATACATATCAAAATATGCTTTTGGTGCAACAAAAGGGACATGAGGTCGATATAATCCATATGCAAGAAAGAAGTTTTCGCCACTCTCTGCAAATTTATCTAAAAAGTCCATTGTTTTCGTAGCACCTACTCCGTCCGTTTGCTCCTCACCTGTTCCATCTGCCTCTAACCAACTCAAAGTACCACCATCAAGTATTGGCTTCAAACCGTTTAATTTATGTTCTTCTAGTTTATCTCGGCCATATGGATTAAATGTCTGGTCCCATGTATAAGAATCATCATGTCCTGCAGTACCAATATCTCTTGGGTTGTGATAATGATAAATTTTTCCAACTCGAACAGAGTGATAATTTTCCATCCTAAATTTTTGACCCAGCGTAATTACATCTGGAATTGTTTGACGAACATAAAGTCTAAGTTTTTTTGATTTTGTTTGATCAGGATATAAACCAGTCATTAAAGAAACTCTAGATGGTCCACATAACGGATATTGAACATGTGCATTATCGAAAATAAGTCCTTCTTTTGCGAGTTTATCAATATTAGGAGTTATAGAAATTGAATCTCCATAAGCACCCAAGGCACAGTTTAAATCATCTGCTATGATAAATAAAAAATTTAATTTTTCAGAACTTTTAGAAGGTTTAGCTGAAGTTACTGTTATTAATACAAATAATAAAATAGCAAATTTAAATAGCTTCATATAAAAAGTAATTTGATAGAAGTTGTTAATATAAAAAAAATCGAAGTCATCGAGATTTAATTTTCAATAAATTATTATTCATATATTTAAACTATGAAAATAAATCTATTGTCTTGCAATGGTTTGAGACCTGACAAAAGGGCCATAGTTAAATGTATTTTTGAGATATCAACTAATATTAATGAATCTTTATCCAATGAGCTTACAAACATTTTATTAGAAGGTGATGCGGTTGATATTGAAATTGATAATAAAAATTCTGGCTCATCCCTTAGAGCACTTCGAAAACTAAATATCGATTATGAAATTATTGAGTAAATATTTATACAATTTATCAAATTTCAAAAAAAATATTATCCTTTAACAAAAAGTGATTTTTTTTCTTTAATTTCAGGTTACTCATAAATAATTAACTGTAAATTTTAAATTATGACTCATTATAATAAACTCTTAATAATACTAAGTATAGTTTTATTCTTTTTTTCTTGTGAAAATAAAAAAACGACTTCAATTCAATCCTTTAGTGAATTAGATTTAAAAAGAGGAGATCTCTTATTATGCGGGGATCCAAATTTTGGTGATGTAAGTTTTGCGCTATCATGCCGATATGATTTACGTGAAACATTTAATCTAGGTTTATCACTTATGCACTCTTTTGAATATGCAGAAGCAGAAAAAGCATTTGTAAGTGTCCTTGACCAGGATCCAGAGTGTTTAATGGCTTATTGGGGAACAGCTATGAGTATTTTAAATCATCCTTTGTCATTTAAACAGAACTCAAAGTCACTAGAGAGAGGCGAAAAATTACTTAAAGTTGCTCAAACACTAACTCCAAACAACGAGCGTGAAAAAGACTATATAGACGCTGTCAACGTTTACTTTCAAGGTTGGCAAAATCTAGATACAAAAACCAGAAAACTGAATTACGAAAGTAAGATGGAGGAATTATATAATAAATATCCTGGCGATGTAGAAACTGCTGTATTTTATTCTTTAGCTGTTTTAGCAACTGCAGATTTAAATGACAAGAGCTATAACAAGCAAAAAAAATCAGGAAAAATCTTGGAAAAATTATTTGAGACAAATCCAAATCATCCTGGCATTGCTCATTATATAATTCATAATTACGATTCTCCTGAACTAGCACATTTAGCACTTAATACAGCTCGTAAATATGCTGTAATTGCTCCTGCCTCAGCTCATGCACAACACATGCCTTCTCATATTTTTACAAGACTGGGATTATGGAATGAATCTATAAAATCTAATATAGATTCTGCTAACTCTGCTGTATGTTATGCTGAATCAGTTAACCCGAATGCAAATTGGGTTAGTGAAATACATGCGTTAGACTATCTTGTATATGCTTATCTTCAAATGGGTGATAATGTTAGAGCGCAATCTGAAATGAATAAAATAATGGAAATAAAAGAAGTTTTTCCATCTGACCATTTTGCATCTGCATATGCGCTAATTGCAGTACCGTCAAGATTAGCTGTAGAGAATAAAGATTGGGAGTTAGCAACTGAACTTGAATTACCAAAAACAAATTTAGATTGGGACAAAGCACCATGGCCCAAAGCAATGTTACATTTTTCTAGAGCATTAGGCTTTACTAACACAGGAAATTCATCAAAGGCACAAAAAGAACTAGATATTTTAATTAATTTGAGAAATCGCTTAAATGAAGCTAAAAACAGTTATGAATCTGGTCAAGTTACCATTCAAATTGAGTCTATTAAAGGATGGATTGAATATTCAAAAGGAAATACTGAAAAAGCTATTGAATACATGAAATTAGCATCAAAGCTAGAAAGTGAAACCTCAAAAGCAGCTGTTACACCAGGTGAGATAATCCCTGCGGAAGAGTTGTTAGCAGATCTTTATATGTTAACAGGTAGACATAAAGAAGCCCTTAAATCATATGAATTGAATTTAAAGGGTCGTCCATTTAGATTTAATGGTCTTTATGGTGCTGCTAAAGCAGCTCAAAAGCTTGATAATAATGAATTAGCAGCTTACTATTTTGAAAAGTTAATTGAAGTAAGTGAGGATGTAAACAGCTCACGTCCAGAACTATTAGAGGCAAAAGATTTCTTGGCTAATGATTCAAATTCTAAAAATGTTTAAAGTTCGTTTAACTTATACTTTAATTTTAACCATTGGTTTTTTCTTTTCTTGTAACCATGAAGAAAAAAAGCAATTACCTGTCTATAACCCCGTAGATTTTAAAGAAAAATTAGTTGATAAAAGCGTAAGAAATATAAGTAAAAATCATACTGTAGCTAATTTCAGTTTAATTAATCAAAATGGCATTACTATAACGGATAAAGATTATGAAAATAAAATTTATGTAGTTGACTTTTTTTTCACGAGTTGCCCTACTATTTGCCCTATTATGACTAATAACATGGTTAAAATACAAGATGAGTTCATTAATAATGAAGATATAATGTTATTATCAATGTCTGTTACACCTGAAATTGATAATGTAGAGGTTCTTAAACAATATGCAATAGATAAAGGAGTAAATGACTCAAAATGGAATATTACTACAGGACCAAAAAAGCACATTTATGAACTAGCAAGAAAAAGCTATTTTGCAGTAGTTGAACAAGGAGATGGAGGTCTCCAAGATTTTATCCATACCCCAAATTTTATTTTAATAGACACCAAAAAACAAATACGTGGTATTTATGATGGAACTGACGAAAATGAAATTTTAAGATTAGTAAAAGATATCAAAATATTAAAAGGTTAAAAGTTATTTTCATTTCAATTTTTTAATATTTAACTACGTCAATAAATAAAATTAACTACTTAATACTAATTGCAAGCAGAGTTTAATCTAAATAAACTATATCCTGGTGTTTCAAAAATTGCTTCCCCTCCATCACATTCAAATGTAATTGGAGTAACTAATTCATTACCGAAATTTAAATCAACAGTAAGTATATCATTTTCATATGTATAATTAAGAGGACCTGGAATATGATTTCCATCATTGGCTTCGTATGAATTGTATAGAGCTTCACAATCACCTTCAACACAGTAATAGGTGTAACGTAACCCATCTTCATAGAGATACATTGTGTTTCCATCTGGAATCATTCCTTCTATAAGCCATTTACCTTCAATTGAATAATAAGGAGCTGGAAGATTTTCTGAATCATCATCACAGCTATAAGCAAAGATTAGTAAGACGGAGATAAAGGATAGTTTTTTCATGATTTTATTTTTAATATTTTGATCTAAATTAACATTACCAATTTAAAAAAAATCACGTTTCTCTGTGAATTTTTCATTTAAATAACTTAATTACTATTAGAAATTTCTATTGCTTTTTTAATTAATACAACTTTTTTATAGTTAGTTTCAGTTATATCAAAATATACATACATTCTTCTTAATGATGATCCTATACCATCTATACTTAAAAATACTAAATCAGAAATGGCTTTATTGCTTATTTCTGGATTTTTTAACAGAATATTTAAAACTTCCCAATCTGTTTTATTGAGTTTCTTGTCGATATATAGTTCTATTTTATTTTTATCTAAACAGTAGTTCTCTGAATTAATTATTAGATTTAATTTCTCTTTTCTTTTCAATTTATCTATTTCACTTAACAAATTTTCAAGAGACTTTTTATTCGCAAGATTTTTCCTTCTATGTTTAATTATTAGTAGAGTGAAAATAATTAACATTAGAACGATAGACATAAAAATTACATTTGTGTATGTATTCTTTATAATATAATTTTCTTTATTTTTTTTATCAAGTTGATCCTGGTAGTTGTCTTTAATTGTTTGTTTTATAATAAATATTCTATTATTTTCTAGTTGAATACTATCAATACATTTAGATTTTTCTTCTATCATTGATAATGCTAAATCTGTTTGGTTATTATGCTTGTAACACTTGTAGAGTAATTCATATAATTCAGCCTTAGTTTCATTACTGGTTTGGTTATTAATTAATTTAAGAATATTTTCAGCTCCTTTGAGAGCTATTAAAGGGTTAGAATTATAAATTATATTAAATTTCAATAATAAGTTTTGAATAATATTTGAGTTGTTATTTAATTCATAATTAATATCCAACGATTTTTCTATGAAGTCTAATGCCTTGATTTCATCATTAAGTTGGTAGTAAGATTTTGCCAATAACAAATAACTATCTGCCTTTTTAAAACTATTATTAGTTGTATTAAATTCTATTATTGAACTTTCTGCATATTTGATTGATAATTTGTAATTTTTTAATTTTAAATATGTATTCGCTTTGCTCAAATATATTATACCTAGTTTATTTGTTCTGTATACGTCATTTGCTACACAAATAGATTCAGCTTCATTAAAATAATTCATTGCTAAATCTAATTCATCAAGTATTAAATAAATTTCTCCAATATGAATTAACAAACGAGCTTCAGATGTTTTTAGATTATTTTTTTTTATAAATTTTAAAGACTCGTTAAAGGATGTAAAAGCTTCTAAATATTTTTTTTGTTCAAGAAAAATATCACCTAAATTTGACTGAATTACTGCAAGATTTTTAGGTTCATTAATTAATTTCCACAATTCAATAGATTTATATAATATTTCAGTTGCTTTATTTAAATCTCCTTTAATATAATAAGCATATGACCTTTCATTAAGGGCACTTGCCATTTCTTTTGTACTATTTTTTGCTTAGCTAGGTTATAATGATATTTAGTTAGTGAAATAATTGAATCAGGTTGCGAGTATGTATTTGTGAAATAATAATTACTTAGTGATTTGAATCTTAAAGAATCTGATTTATTGACATCAGTCCAAATCAATTTTAATGAGTCTGAAGGTGTTTGTGCAAATAATGTATTTAGATAACCAAAAATGATAATTGAAGTCAATAATGATTTAAAAACCAATATTGTTAAACCTTTATTCATAATTATATAATTTCAGGATTAAGATAAGTAATAATAGTTTTGTTACTTCACGCATTAGAGTGAAACGTACTTATACCTAAAAATAAAAGGGTTTATTTAATAATTAATTTTGAAGTTGAAATTTTACCATCAACAGTTACTTTTACAAAATATATTCCTGGCTCTAATAGTCTAATATTTAAATAATCTGAACTTAAATTCTTATTTAAAACTAATCTTCCATTAATATCATATAATTTAACTTGCTTTTCTCCAATTACAGAAGATTGAATTGTCACAATACCTGAGTTTGTGGGATTTGGGTAAATTCTCAACTGTAATTGATCAAAATTAGGATTAGATAAAACATCTGTTGTAAATTTTCCATACCATGAATTTCCTTCGGATCCAACGTTTCTTAAATACATAGTAGTTTCTGTTCTCTCTAAAACCTGATATTGTTGATTATTTAATGCAGTGTAAAAACCTAAACCTCCATTACTACTAAATGTAATTGTTTCTGTACTTGCCCCCTCATCACTTAAGACAAAACTATCCGAATAATCAGATTTTGGATAATTATAATATTCGTTAAACTCGTTATCAGCTGGATAACTATTATTATTACCTGGATCAAAAGCAGCATCAATTTCAGGTTTTTTACCCATTATTGAACCATCAGAACCAGTGTCAACTTCCATTATACTTTGTCCTGAAATACTAGTTCCATAAAAATTAAATCTATCATCATATAGCCCGTGTGAAGTATTATCCTCATTTGCAGTAGAATTCCACCACTCTGCACTGAAAGAACCTCCTGGCCCTACCCCTCTATAACCTGCAACCTCAGTCTGTAATCTCCAGGTCCCTGACTCTAAAAAAGTAATTAAATCCTCATTGGTTCCATTTCCTCCTTGATTTCCATAAATCTCTTGTACAACATAAAAAGATTCTTTTTTGGTTCTATCTCTATTGACTATACCCCAATATTCTTCATTTGCAAAGTTATCATAAGCAACACTAATAGGAAAACCACCTGGATCATGCGAATTTGGATCACCAGCTTTCCACCACTCATCACAAAATTCAAACAAAGTAATTCCTGCACATAAATCAGAATAGCTTAAAACTGAATTTAAAATTTGCTCTGTGGCTAGTGCTTGCTGAGATTGATTTTCTGATTGTTGATTGTTATTAAAACTATCAGCTCCAGATTCAGAAATATACATAGCTTTATCAGAATAACTAGCTAAATCAGTTATTGCACTTGTTGTATTTAAGAATCTATAAATATTCATCCCCCACACATCAACACTAGGACAACTATTAATTACGTCCAAAGAAGGAACCTCTCCATTACCTGTACTAACTGGGTGATTTGGATCAATAGTCTTTACATTTGCAGCGGCTGTTTCTAACTGATTGTACCAGTTATCAATATTGCCTCCGAACCATTCAGGGTGATAATTAAATTCATTACCAAATTCCCACATTAAAATAGCTGGATGATCTTTATATTGATTAACATACCATGTATAACTATTTTCATTTAAATGCATAATTATTTTAATACCTGCCTCGGCAAATGCATTTAATTCAGCAACATTTGTAATCATTGAATATGTTCTAATCGTATTTACGTTAGCTTCAACTAGTAAGGGAATATCATCAACGTAAGAGAAACCAGATGTTTCACCATTTCCTTCTCCACGTGCATAACAAATACCGTTAATTCTATATTCCTCACCATCGAGAAATATTTTTCTTTCTTCAACTGTGACTACTTGACTGAATAATTGGAATGTAGAGAAAAATAAAATAAATAAAAACAATCTCATATTTCGTATTTTTTAGTTGTAAATATAGACAAGATATTAAAATTTAAATTTAACTAATTATTCAAATTACTTCAAATAGATATTGATAAATTAAATATTTATCATTAAATCAATCAGAATACCAAAATTTTCTTATTGATTTCACGAATTACATATCATAAACATAAAAAATAACTAAATCGATATAGTTAAAATTAAATAATCATATGATGCCAATTTTAATTTGTTAGTTTTGTAGTATGAAAACAAAAAAAGAAATAGTAAAAGATTGGCTACCTAGATACACAGGATTAGAATTAGATGAGTTTGGTGAATTTATATTACTTACAAATTTTCAGAAATATGTAGATGAATTTGCAAAAATAAACAAAGCTTCTGTTGATGGTGAAGATAAAAATATGCCCTCATCAACTCACGAAAATATAACTATTATAAATTTTGGAATGGGTAGTCCTAATGCTGCTACAGTTATGGACTTATTAGTTTCTATAAAACCAAAAGCAGTACTCTTTTTAGGAAAATGTGGTGGATTAAAAAAGAGAATTGAAATTGGAGATTTTGTACTACCAATTGGTGCTATTAGAGGGGAAGGTACTTCTAATGATTACTTTCCAATAGAGGTACCTGCAATGCCATCATTCTCATTACAAAGAGCAATTTCTTCGGCATTAAAATATCAAAAAATTGATTACTGGACAGGAACCGTTTTCACAACAAATAGAAGAGTCTGGGAGTTTGATAATAAGTTTAAAAATTATCTAAAAAAAGTAAGAGCATACTCAATAGATATGGAGACAGCAACACTCTTTACAGTTGGCTTTCATAATAGAATTCCTATCGGAGCATTACTGCTTGTGACTGATCAACCAATGATTCCAGATGGAATAAAAACACAGGCAAATGATGATGTAAATTCTGCTTTATTTGATAAAAAGCATCTTAAATTAGGTGTAGAGTCGTTAAAACAGATAATCAACAATGAAGATACTGTTAGGCATCTAAAGTTTTAAAATTTAGTCACTGCAATATTGCTCGTTCATTTCTTGAAGCATTTCTTCAGATTCTATAGTTGTTGATATTACCGTATTTTCAGTTTCGAATACTAGTGTAATTGGATAAACAACCTCAAAGTCTTCATCACAATCAACATTATTACAATCATTATCTACAAACCACTGTTCTATATATTCTAATAATGATTCTTCATTATCACTATTAAATACAACTCCATTAGGATCTTCAATTGAAATTGGAAATACTACTTCACCACACGAATAATCAGAAAAAAGATCTTCGTCATTGCCATCATCAGTATCACCACCATTATCATCTTCACCATCGTTATCTTGATCGTCTAAGCAGTATTCTTCAATAAATTCTCCAAGTTCTTCTTCTGAATTAATTATAATTGTCTGTAATTGATCAGTTGTTTCAGAGAAATATTCAATAGATAATGGAAATACAAATACTAGTTCAAATTCTTCATTATTGTTCGTGTTATACCAACTCTCGATATAGTTATTTAATGAATCTTCATTTTCAAATGAGATATTCTCTCCTTCTGGACTTTCTATTGTAACTGGATACACAAAATCAACACAATTAAATTCAGACCAATTTTCTTCATCATCATTAATATCCTCATCATCTTCACACATTTCAAAATACATCTCTAATTCCTCGTAATCACCAATTTCAACTAAATCTTCAGATTCAACACCATTTTCATTTTCATAATAAAAAATAATATTTATTGGAAAATTAATTTCGGGTAAATTATCTTCTTCTCCCATTTCATAATATTCTTCAATCCCTTCATAGAGTTCCTCTTCATTTGAAATAGTCACAACACTACCATCAGATAAATTTACAGAAATAGGAAATTCTACATCAAAACACATATTCTGATCCCATTCATCATATTCACTATCAAAATCATTAGACAAAAATTCACCGTCATTATTAAAATAAACGTTAATAAGAGATGATAATGACATAAGTGTTCTGGTAGTACCACCTCTACTCATTGTTACCTCATAACCAAGATTTGGAGCATGAAAAACAGATTGAACTATTGCAAAATTAAAAGTTTCAGAAATAAATGATTGAGAAATATCAGGCATCTCATTAATTGAAATCTCTTGTTTATCTTCCGCAGATTTAATTAATTCAATTAGTTCCGAGTCAGAAAGTTCAGCAAATTGATCCAAAGGCTCTGAATTATCAGAACAACCGATAAATAAAAATGATAATAGTAGAGTATATATATATTTCATAATGTGAATTTTAGTTGTAATGAGCAAATATGATGCCAATATAATTTTTATAAATTTAAATATAATTAGGTCTTTAAAAAAAATTTTAAGAATTATTCAATAAATTTTAATAATTAAACCTAATTATTAAAAATATAACAATGAAATCGTGTTACTCTTAAAATATAAATATAAAAAAGCGAAAACGCTACAGTGTTTATTTTTTATTGACCGAATACTTCCCTGGTCCCATTAGAAAAATAATAAGAAAACCTACTAAATATAATAATGCAAGTTCTTTTCTTTTAAAAGGATCATCTAAATGAACAACAAATGCAGCTATTACCATAGTAACTATAGGTAATAATGTAAATATTTTAGTTCTATAACCAATAATAATGAAAATTGGGGCTATAAATTCTGCTAAAACTGCAATTATTAATGTTGGAATCTCTCCAATACCAATTGGGTTTCCAAAACTTGGGTTGTCTGAAAATAAATTTAGAAGTTTAGGATATCCATGAGTCATCATAGACAATGAAAATACAATCCTAGTTATTAAAAGGGTAATATTTGTATTCATAATAAAAATTTTAAAACACAATTTACAACAAAAAGTAAATCTTAGTTATTATTTAAGTTTTATTTAAGTTTTATTTAAATTTACTTAAATCAAAAATTCATGAAAAGAAGAAACTTTATTTTAAATACTGGGCTAGCATTAGCTGGTGCTTACTCAACAAATATATTTGGTAATAAATATTTTAACGGAGAAAATGTTTTCTTAACTAATAGACCAATTCCAAAAAACAGAACTTTTAGAAGTAGCTCAGTTGATAAGTTAATTCAAAAACTAAAAAAAGAGATCTCAGATCCACAACTCGCCTGGATGTTTGAAAATTGTTATCCCAATACTCTGGATACAACAGTCGATTATGAAATAATTGATAAAAAACCAGATACATTTATTATAACAGGAGATATTGACGCAATGTGGCTTAGAGATTCTACAGCACAAGTATGGCCATACTTACCTCTAATTAATCAAGATGTAAAGTTGAAAAAATTAGTAAAGGGATTAATAAATAGACAAGTTAAATGTATACTTACAGATCCTTACGCTAATGCATTTTATAAAGATTTAAGCAAAGTATCTCAGTACAATGGTGATATTCCAAATCCAATTCCTGGTGTACATGAAAGAAAATGGGAAATAGATTCTTTATGCTATGCAATAAGATTAGCAAATGAATATTATAAATTAACTAATGATAATTCAATATTTGATAAAGAATGGAAAAAATCTATTGAAATTATAATTAAAACATTTAAAGTAGAACAAAGAAAAAATGGAGATTCCCCCTATAGATTTTTAAGAAATGGAAATCAAATGATTGATGCTCCAGTCTTTAATGGTACTGGTAGACCTTTAAAGCCTGTTGGACTAATAGCTTCAATGTTTAGACCTTCTGATGACGCAACATTATTTGGTTTTTTAATACCTTCAAATATTTTTGCAATGATTTCCTTGAGACAAGTTGCTTCAATTTATAAAAAAGAAGGATTTAGTTTAAATTTTTCAAAAGAATGTGAAAATTTTGCAAATGAAATCGAAAATGCAGTAAAAAAGTATGCTGTCCAAGAACATTTAAATTTTGGCAAAATATATGCATATGAAGTTGATGGTTTTGGCAACAAACTATTCATGGATGATGCTAATGTACCATCATTAATGTCACTTGCTTATTTAGATGAAGAATTTAAAAATAGTCCTATTTATACAAATACAAGAAAATTTTTAATCAGTGAGAACAATCCATATTTTCTCAAAGGAAGTGAAGCTGAAGGACAAGCAAGTCCTCATACAGGAAAAGATAAAATATGGCCTATGGGTATAATTTTAAGAGCTATGACTTCTACAAATGATGAGGAAATAAAAAAATGTCTAAAAATGTTATTAAGTACTCACAATGAAACTGGGTTTATGCATGAGGCTTTTCATAAAGACGATCAATCAAATTACAACAGGTCGTGGTTTGCATGGGCCAATACGCTTTTTGGAGAGCTAATAATAAAAATTTATAACGAAAAACCGTATCTTTTAAAAGATCTTTATAGCTAAGATTATTTCTTTATAAATTTCATCATTTTATTATTTCCACTATCTGAACTGATTTTTATCAAATAAACACCAGATGATAAATTATCTGTACTATAAAATATATTACTATCGCCTAAATCAAGAGTTCCTCTAAAAATTTCCTTTAGATTCACTCCTTTTAGATCATATAACTCAATGGTGTAATTATCTAAATATTTAATATTTAGCGTAATATTTAGGCTATTTCCAACAGGATTAGGCCACAAGACTGAGCTAGTTTGTTCAATGCTATTTGTGTTAGCAGTTGGTGAATTGACTTCATTTGGACTTCCATGTTCATTAAAATTAGTCCAATTTTCTGGCAAACTGTTATCTAAAGATGGAGATATTAATTCTAATGTATAGCCATCTCCATTTCCTAGGTTTGGCCAAGGGAAAGAAGATGTATAATAAACTTCATCTTGAATTACCATTTCAGAGTTAAATAACCTAACAGCATCAGAGGATGAAGATAATCCAAAATCAAATTCTCCAACATAATTGGAAATTTCAGCAAATGAATCTGAAAAGTCATCAATATCTTTTACGATAACTAAATATGATTCTTCTTGTATTATTGTGTTTTCTGGAAATTCATAAATATTTGCATCATTGTCATCACTAAAAATCCAATTAGAAATATCGACTGCATAAGAATTTGGGTTGTATAACTCTACCCAATCATTGGAATTAAAATCATCAGAAGATTTATAATTAATCTCATTAATAACAATATTTAAATCCGTTGGAGTTTGATCTTCCACAAAATGTGCTTCCACAAACTCATCATTATTAATATCTAAAGTAATTTCTTCATCTGTTGAGTTATTAGCACCACTCCAATGAGAAAATGTATATCCAAATTCTGGAACAGCCTTTAAAGTTATTGGAACTTCTTCAAAATAATCCCCATTCCACGCTAGTTCTTGAATTTTCAAATTATTGTTTACTCTAATAAAACCAAACTCAGGCGTAGAGTTCTCGAGTGAAACTTTATGATAATTTGGAAGGTCTAGCTCAATTAATATGTGCTCTTTCGCATAATCTGGTCTATTTACCGCAAAATTAATCATTTGTTCAACAAAATAATATGGGTTATCATTACTATTCCATCTCTCCATATGATCAGGAACCTCATCAAGAATTACATCATATATATCATTAAAATGTTGAACAACATTAGAAGCTAAAAATCGAGTATTTAATTCATCAGCATATCTGTTAACAAACTTATTTCTAAACTCTATATTTTCAATTAACCTTCTTAACATTAAAGTAGCCCATGGTGCATTAGCCCAATTCGTTTGATTTCCTGAAAGAACAAAATTTAAAGAATTTACCAAGTAATGGTTATTCACATCCCAGGCCCACCATTGTCCAGAAAAGGAGAAATCTGTATCGTATAAAATCCATCTCCATTTACCGCCATCGCTTTTCCAATATTTAATATTATTGCCTGGCCAATCTCTGTTATCTCCATAAATTTGAATCACGTTATAAATAATAAAATTATCAATATCAACTTGAGTTTTAACGTAATTATAATTACTAGAATAAGCTAGATTATTAATAGACATAAAATTTCTAAGGTTAATATAATCTTCATTAGTACCGTGAAGTACTTCAGCATCATTAGTTAATAAATCTATATCATCAACAGAAATATTTGCTTTCGAAGCAAGAAAGTGCTCATTTACCTTTTCTCTAATTTTATATAATCCCCAATAATCTCCATTAACATATGAGGCAACTGATTGGTGACTTTGGTATTCAAGATCAGTGCCTGACATAAGGCTAGTAACAGCAGCATCTTTTATTTGACTTTTAAGCCAATCATTTCCTGAGTTTCTTAATGTAAAAGATTGAAATTTAGAATAATTTAGTTCAGAAAAAAATGGGTAGTCAAATTCAGATAAACCATATTGGCCTCTAGCAAAAAAAGCAAAGGATTTCTGAGCATTACCTCTTGAGTAGCCTCCAAATATTTTTATTCCAGCGTTAAACTCAATTTCTAGTTCACCATTTGGATTAAACAAAGAAAAATGAGCAGGTCTCTCCCAATCTTCCCAAAAATTGGCACCAAAATAAGGAAATCCATCATCTGCATCATCACCTAATTCATAAATACCGTAATCATTATCAAATAGATTATAAGGGTCTGAAACAATAGAAACAAAAGGTATATCATGATTTATATAATAAAAATATGATCTAGTTTCAGAGTAACCAGGAATATAATTGTTCTTAAATATTTTAGCTCTAACTACAGTAGTAGAATTAATTTGTATAGGACTATCATAAAAAATTGAAGTGTAGTCTGGCTCACTAGAATCTAAGGTATATCGAATATATTCACCATCTGAATTACCACTTAGAGATAAATTAATAGTATTATTAACGGAACCACCATCATCGGAAAACTGAACTACTGAAGAAACAATACCTGCTGATTCACTATTATCATTTTCGTCATTTGGAGTGGTTGTTTGAAAGTAAACAAGTTCACTTGAGTTAGTTGAAATTCCAATAGAAACATCCGATTGTAAGTTTTCAAAACTTAAAGAATCGACTAAATTTCCAGAATTGTCTCTTAAATAAATTGTTTCTCCAGAAGATGATAATTTAAAGTCCGTATGTAAAGATGTATTTTCAGAAGCATACTGAAGAACATCGGGGGGGGTAATACCCTGTGAACTATCAGTAGTGAATATGGCTGTTAAAAAAGGAATAATTGTTAAGTCAGATGATGTATCTGAAACATTATGAGCTTGAATACTTAGAGTATTAGTTCCTTCAATTAAAATATTTTGGAAATTATCAATAACAAATCTATCAGGATACCCACCAACGTAAATCTGAGCTTCGTTATCTGTATTAGTAGTAGCATTATAGGCTGGAGGAGAACCATTTATATTTGCTCTTGCAACCTCAAAACCATTAATATATGCAACAAAACCATCGTCATAATCTATATCAAGAATTAAACTAACAATATTATTAATATCAGAAATTGTAAAATCTTTTCTTGTAAATACTGATAGAGTTCCATAAGGAATATAGGTGTTATCATCTCCATCACTATAACCAAAACCTGAGGACCCTTCAGACCACGAATTGTCATTATAATTAATACTGGTCCAATTACTAGAAACTGAAGATGTTGGTACAATGTATTTAAATAAATCTCCTTCTGTTATTAAAGTTCTAGGGTAAGTGAGTTGGCCTCTATTTTTATCTGAAGCCCATAGTAACATATACTCATCTTCATTTAATGTAACATCAGGAAAAACCCAAGGATTGCTATCCTCCTCTTCATCAGAAATACTCCAATTAATTAGTGAAACGGGGGTAGAACCGTAATTATATAATTCTATCCAATCGGAAGTATCTCCATCTTCATCAAAAATAATTGAGTTAGATGCAACTAACTCATTTATTCGAATGTCTTGAGAATAAATTTGAGTAAATAATAAAAAACAACAAAGACGAATTAAATTCATAATTGCCAAATATAGTTTATTAAACTATTTTTTAAAATCTTTTACCAATAGAAATATTTAATCTAGCACTAGCAGCAGTTCTGTCACTAGAATCTGATTCTTCGTCAAAGAACAAGTTTCTACCAACTCCTAATAAAGTTTCGAGTGTAAATCCTTTTCTGTTAATCCACTTTCTACCAACGGCCAAACCTAGAGCCATATCAAAGTAATTTTCTTTATTGTAAGTGGATGAGGTTAAATTATATATTTCAGCGTCACCAAATGCAAACTTAGTAAACACCTCAGCAAAAACTCCATAACCCCCATAATCTTCAGATTGTAAAAAATAAAATCTATAATATGGTGTAATAGCAAGATTATCATTCCAATCTGAATCTTCTCCACCAAGATTTATAAAAAGTGTAGTTCCAAAAGCAGTAGATGAATCATTTATTTTTTCATAACCTACTGAAAGTGCAGGAAAAACTAGTAGATCTAAAAAATCAAGCTTGAATTCTTTTGTTCCAATTTGCTTGGAAAATTCTTCAATTTGAGTATCGGTTTTAACAACTTCAACTTGTTGTATTTTATCTTGAGAATAAGATGTTAAAGAAATTATAAAAAAAAGTGTAATTAAGTTTTTCATGTTTAAATATTTATATTTTTACAAATATATCAAATAACATGCCATTAATTAGAATAATTCTAAATAATTAAATATGATAAGTAATATAAAAAATACATTATATGCATTAATATTTATCTTAGTTAGTTCGTGTAAGTCTACTTATGACACGAAACCTTTTGCTACAAACGAAATACCAGAAGCTCCGAGTTACAATAGTTTAAACTCTTGGGCTGCTCACCCTAAACTAAAAGACAGTCCTCTGTCTAAATTTTACAACAAGGAATCCAAAGTAGATGTTTTTTATATATACCCAACCATAATTACAGAGACATCTGACTCGGATTGGAATGCTGACACATTTAATAGTGAAACAAGAGACAACATTATAAATGTAGCAATTAAGTACCAAGCATCAGCTTGGGCAAGCTCAGCAAGAGTTTTTAGTCCTTTTTACAGGCAAGTTCATTACAGAGCATTTTTTAAACCATATACGGAAAATGGAGGAAGACCTGCCTATGAAATAGCCTATGCTGATGTAAAAAGGGCATTTGAGTATTATTTAGAAAATTATAATAATGGAAGACCAATTATCATAGCTGGTCATAGTCAAGGTTCTGGACACGGAATGAGGATACTAAAAGAATATTTTGATGAAAAACCACTACAAGAAAAATTAGTTGCGGCTTACCTAATAGGCGCAAATATTAAGCATAATGAATTTAAGACTATTCAACCAATGTATAATGCTGAAGAAACTGGAGGTTTTGTAAATTGGAATAGTTACAAGAAAAATAAAAAACCAAGAATTAATAGAGATCCTGCTTATAATTCATGGAAAGAAAGTAATGTAGTAGTAAATCCAATTACTTGGGATAGACAAAGAAAATCTGAAATAGCTGACCACAAAGGATTATATTTTTATGATGAAAAAGTTTATCCAAAAAGTATTAAAGTGGAATTAACTAGTGGAATGCTTTGGGTTAGTTTACCAAAAAATGTTCCAAATCGTTTACTTATGAGACTTATAAGAAATTATCACTTTGGGGATATCAATCTATTTTGGGAAGATATTAGACTAAATACTGTTGTTAGAATTAATAGCTATTTAGAATCATTAAACAAGAAATAATTGCTGATTTTTTTTACTCTATAAGTAATCTGTTAGAAAAAATAAAAAAACATTTTTTCAATATATTTTTTGTAACAGAGAGAGATAAATTCTTATTAAAAACATAAAAATTATGATATTTATCAATATTACAGAGAGAATTATTGTTTTTTAACAAAAAAAAAGACTATATTTAAGTATTACTAATCTAAAAAACTAAAAAACATGGGTTATTCACACCAAAACAGTAAAGGAAAAACTTACTTTTTACATTCTAAAGATGTAGAGTTAAAAGGAGGAAGACAACAAACAATTTATTACTTCGCTAAAGACTCTAGACCTGAAGCATGTGATTTACCTGCTGGTAAAGTAGTTATTGAAAATACTAAAACTGGACTTCCATTTTTAAAAGGAAAATAGTATTAAGTATTTAATATTAAAAAAAAACCCTCTATCGAGGGTTTTTTTTATTTATATATGTTTCACTGTACATATTTATTCTTTGTATTATATTTGAAAAAAAATTAGAATGACATTATTACTCATGGCTGCTGGTAGTGGTAGCAGATACGGAAAATTAAAACAGTTTGATGAATTAGGACCTAAAGCAGAGTTTTTATTAGAGTTTAGTATATATGATGCTATCAATAACGGCTTTAACCACATAGTTTTAGTAACTAAAAAAGAAAATAAGGACTTTTTAAATAATTATTTAATAAATAAAATTCCTAATAATATTAAAGTCGATGTCGTTGTTCAAGATATTAATGATCTTCCAAAAGATACTAAGCTAAAACATAAGAGAATTAAACCCTGGGGTACAGCTCATGCAGTTTGGTCTGCTAGGAATGTTATAAAATCTAGTTTTGTAATTATTAATGCAGATGACTATTATGGTAAAGAAGCATTTGAGCAAGCTGCTAATTATATGAAATCGATAAACTATGATAAATCTTATGGTTTAGTGACCTATAAATTAGGTAAAACATTATCGGATTTCGGCACAGTTTCAAGAGGAATATGTCAAGTAGAAAACAACAAACTTATTTCAATTAAAGAGCATATTAAAATTTATGAAAATAAAACTCGAATAATTGATGAAGATTCTGGGAATATTTTAGAACACAATGATGATGTTTCTATGAATTTTTGGATTTGCAACACGGATATATTTGATTACATAGAAAACTATTTCAAAAAGTTCTTACAGCAAGAAAGTAATCTTGAAAAGAATGAGATTTACTTACCTTTTGTAGCTCAAGAAATGATGAACGAAGGCCTCATTTCAATTAATGCAATCAAGTCTGACAGTGATTGGTTTGGAGTTACATATTTTGAAGACAAAGATAATGCGGTAAAATCTCTACAATCATATACTTCATCCAATAAATATCCGAGTCCACTTTGGAATTAATAAATTCAAAATATGGATAAAGATTTACTAAATGAAATATTATCTAATTTTGAAATTACTGATAATTTAAAAACATTTAAAAAGATCTCATCTGGTTATATTAACGATACTTTTAAAATATACATTGATGGGTATCCAAGATATATTCTTCAAAAAATAAATTCTAAAGTTTTTACAAAACCAAAAGATATTTTTTATAACATAGATCTTATTAAAAAAAAATCTATAAATATTGGTATTACATTAGTTAATTCTAAGCTTAATCTACCCTACATAATTACAAATAATTCTGATTATTGGAGGCTTATGAATTATGAATATGACAGTAAAACATATGACAGCACTATTGATCCTGAAATAGCTTTAGAGTGCGGTAAAGTTCTTTCAAATTTTCATACTAGTTTAGAAGACATAGACCTTTCTGAGTTTAAGTACATATTAAAAGATTTTCATAAATTACCTACAAGAATTCGTCAATTTAATGAGGTCTGTAAAAATATTAATACAGAAACTAAAAGAAAATATTCAAATCTTATAAATACAATAAATATTTTATCAAAAAGGTTTAAAATAATTTATAGCTCAAGTCTTAAATTAAGACTTTGCCACAATGACTCTAAGCTTAATAATATTTTATTTAGTAAAAGCAAAAAAGGACTTTACTTAATTGACATTGATACTATTATGCCGGGTTTAATTTTATATGATTTTGGAGATACAGTTAGAACACTTGTTAATCCAACTTCGGAAGAAGAAACAGACCTAAGTAAAATTAAATTTAATAAAGAAATGTTTGATTCATTTATCAGTGGTTTTAAAACAGCATTATTAAATATTGAAGAGAACGAAAGAAACTTACTACCACTTTCAGTAGCATTAATGCCTTTTATGCATGGTGTAAGAGCTTTAACTGATCATTTAAACGGTAATAAATACTTTAAAGTAAATTACCCTAATCAAAATCTAATAAGGGCTAAAAACTTAATTAAATTTTCACAAGTTGCATTAAAAAATGAAGAATACATGAAAAAAATAATTAATTCTTAATTTAAAGAATCTAAAATAACTTCATTTCGATTACTAAGCCAACCATTCATTCCTTCTTTTAGATTATATACTTTTTTAAATCCTAAAGATTTCATCATTAAAGCAGATTTACTACTTCTATTACCTGATTTACAGTAAACAACAGTAGTTTTTGATTTATCTAAAACATTAATACTGTCAACAAAACTAGATTTATAAAAATCTATATTTAATGCTCCACCAATATAACCAGTATTATATTCTTCAATTGTCCGAACATCAATAAGTTGAATATTCTCTACACTATTCAATGATTTAAAATCAGTAGTAGTTATTTCATTTATTATTGTGCCGGAAAAGTTACATGAAAACAGAACTATAAAAATACAAATTAGAGTGATTTTATTAACCATAGTTTACAAAATTACCTTTTCACCATTCCAGTTCATAAAACCACCCAAAAGATTATAAGTTTTATCAAAACCTAATTGATTCATTAAGGAACAGGCTTGTGCACTTCTACCACCAGCTTTACAGTATATAAAATAGGACTTAGATTTATCTAACTTACTTATTTCATCTATAAATAATTGACCATTATAAATATCAATATTAATTGCATTTGGAATAATTCCTTCAGCAACTTCATGCTCAGTCCTAACATCAATTATTATAGAATTTTCATTTGTATCACATTGTAATTTCCAATCAGATTGATTTAAATCCATAGTTTAATTTTTTTTTATTAATAGACTATCTGGTAAAAATCAATTCATTTCCGGAGGATAGTTTATCCGAAAAACGGTAATTATCTTGAGAAAAATGTTTTAATTCATTAACAGACTCAACCTTGTTATCTATAACATATCTGGTCATTAGCCCTCTTGCTCTTTTAGAAAATATAGCTATAGTTTTATATTCACCATTTTTTAGCTGCTTAAAATTCGCAGTTATCATTGGTGTTTTTAATGCTTTAGTATCTATTGCTTTTACATACTCATTACTGGCTAGATTCAAAAACAACTCTCCATCCTTAAGTTCTTCATTAATTGATTTTGTTAGTTGAACTTTCCAATAATCATACAAGTTTTTATTTTTTCCAAATGATAGTTTTGTACCCATTTCTAATCTGTATGGCTGTACCAAATCTAAAGGTTTTAAAATTCCATAAAGACCAGAAATTATTCTAACTGTGTTTTGTAATAACTCAATCTTATTCGCAGGTATAGAATAGGCATCAATTCCTTTATATACATCTCCATTAAATGCATATATCGCTTGTCGTGAATTAGAGGGATTAAATGGTAGACTCCAAGACTGGTTTCTTTCATAATTTAAATTACCTAAAGAATTAGAAATACTCATTAATTTAGACAAATCATTTGGAGACTTATTTTTAAGAATATTATTTAACGTTTCTGCTTCTTTTAAAAAGCAAGACTGACTAAATTCCTTTGTAGGTAATTCACTAGTGTAGTTTAAAGATTTTGCTGGAGAAATAACTAATTTCATATAAAATAATTTTAATTAAAATTACAAACGAAAAATATAAATACAATAAAAAAAATCATAAAATTACATTTGATGTTTAGAGTAATTAGTCCATTTGTCTAAACATAGTTTAAAATCATCAGGTAGTTCTGATTCAAATTCCATAAATTTATTTGAAGTGGGATGTATAAATCCTAAACTTTTAGCGTGAAGAGCCTGCCTAGGTAATGCTTTAAAACAATTATCTACAAACTGTTTATATTTTGTAAATGTTGTTCCTTTAAGAATTAAATTTCCCCCATATCTTTCATCATTAAATAAGGTGTGTCCAATGAATTTTAAATGCACTCTAATCTGATGTGTTCTACCTGTTTCCAACCTACAGCTAACAAGAGTAACATAACCAAATCTCTCTAGTACCTTGTAATGAGTAATTGCTGGTTTACCTAAATCACTATCCTCTTCGTTAAAAACAATATTTTGCAACCTGTTTTTTGGGTTTCTACCAATTACCTCATCTATTGTCCCTTCATCCTCCTTAGGGTTTCCCCAAACCAAAGCTACGTATTCCCTTTTACTAGTTTTATCAGCAAATTGTTTTGATAACTTAGTCATAGCATTTTCATTTTTTGCAACGACTAGTAACCCACTTGTATCTTTATCAATTCTATGTACTAAACCAGGTCTATTGGATGAGTTATTTGGTAAGTTATCAAAGTGATAAATCAATCCATTAATCAAAGTTCCTGCATGATTTCCATGTCCTGGGTGTACTACCAAACCTGCAGGTTTATTTAATACAATTATATCATTGTCTTCATAAACAATATCTAAATCAATATTTTCAGGTAATAATAAATTCTCAACTGGTGGATATTCAAAAAAAACTTTTATATCATCATGGGGTCGAACCTTATAATTTGATTTAACAATCTCTCCGTTAACTCTAATACTACCACCTTTGGCTGCAGCTTGAATTTTTGTTCTTGTTGCATTCTCAACAAAATTCATTAGATACTTATCTATTCTCAATGGCTCTTGACCAGCTTGAACTGAAAAAGAATAGTGCTGATATAAAGATTCAGAATTTTCCATTTCCTAAAATTAAATCAATTATGGAGTTCTTTAGCAACTTATCACCTTCGTTAATAATTATACCTTTATGACTAATTTCTATTATTTCGTCTTTTCCAATATCATCAATATATTCAATTTCACCAATTATAAAACCTGAAGATTCTAATCTTTGGGTAGCTTGTCGAATTGTAGTTCTAATTATTTTTGGGATAATTATTTCGTTATAACCAGATGGATTAATTGTAAGGTATATTTTTCTGTTTATCTTGACATTTGAACCAGCTATTGGTTGATGATCAATTACTGAAAAAGGTTTAAAAGAAGAATTATATCTAGCAGAGTCTAATATAACATAAGTCAAATCAATAGATTTTAAATCTACATCCACTTGATCTAAAGTCTTTCCAATAAGATTTGGAACTTTAACAGACTCTCCATGCAAAGTAATATAACTTAAAGATATAACAGAAATAAAAATCAAAATAGTTGTAATGCAGATCATATATAAAATCTGCTTAAAAAAATTTAAACTGAATAAAAATTTAATAAAGCTCATTATTATTTGTTAATTAGCAAAACTAAGCATTTTTAGAGTTATTTTTTTTATATAAATAAGATTTATAAATTAACTTATATTTTTAATAAAAAAGGGAAAATGAAAAAAAATATTGCAATCATTATGGGTGGTTACTCTAGTGAGTATAAAATTTCTTTGGAAAGTGGAAAAGCAGTATTTGATATTTTAGATAAAAATAAGTTCAACTGCTTTAGAGTTGTAATTTTAAAAGATAAGTGGTTTTATATTGATTCTAAAAATCATGAAACAACCATAAATAAAGATTCCTTTACTTTTAAATTAAATAATAAATTAATTTATATAGACTGTGTTTTTAATGCAATCCACGGTTCACCTGGTGAAGATGGTGAAATTCAAAGTTATTTTGAAAAATTAAATATACCTGTAACAGGTAGTGGAGCTTTGCAATCAAAAATTACATATGATAAAATTGAATGTTTAGATTATTTAAAAGAATTCAATATTAAATCTGCAGATTCAATTTCTTTAAATATTAATGATAAAGTTGATATTAAAGAAATAATTAAACAAGTTGGTTTACCATGTTTTGTAAAAGCCTGTAAAAGTGGGAGTAGTTATGGTGTCAGTAAAGTTTATAAATCTGAAGAATTTGACAAAGCTCTAAAAATAGCATTTAATGAAGGATCAAAAATCATGATAGAGTCTTTTTTAAATGGAACCGAAGTTTCAGTTGGTGTTATTAATTTTAAGGGGGAAATAATTTGCTTACCAATTACCGAAATAGTTAGTCAAAACGATTTCTTTGATTATGATGCAAAATATTTGGGAAAATCTTCTGAAATAACTCCAGCTAGAATCTCTGATAAAATGAAATCAATTGTGATTAAAGAATCATTAAAAATCTACAAAAGCTTGGGTCTAAAAGGGTTATCAAGAAGTGAATTTATTTTTAAAAATGAAATCCCTTACTTGCTTGAAGTTAATACAGTACCTGGGTTAACTAAAGAAAGTATTTTACCTCAACAAGTGAAATTAGCAAATATTTCTCTTGGTGATTTATATGAAAGCTTGATTATTGAAGCTTTAAATTAATTTTTATAATTTTAAACTATGAAAAGAGCTGTTTTTCCTGGATCATTTGACCCATTAACTTTAGGGCATTGTGATATTATTGATAGAAGTATTAATTTATTTGATGAAATTATTGTTGCAATTGGCATAAACTCCTCAAAAAAATGCATGTTCAGTTTAGATGAAAGAAAAAAATTTATCAATACTCATTATGCTAATGAATCTAAAATAAAAGTAATGGAGTATGAAGGTTTAACAGTTGACTTTTGTAGTACAATTAAAGCAGATTTTATTCTTAGAGGTTTGAGAAACCCTGCAGATTTTGAATTTGAAAAAGCAATTGCGCAAACCAATCATAAACTGACAGGAATCGACACAGTATTTTTCTTGACAACAGCAAAAAATTCATATATCTCATCATCAATTGTAAGAGAAGTAATTATTAACAGTGGAGATTATACAAAATTAGTTCCAGCTTGCGTAAGAAAAGATTACTTTTAAAAAAGTAGTCTTATATTTGGATAAGAATTTGTTTTAACATCTTCCAAATCGTCTTTTTTAATCCACTTTACATCCGTAATACCTTCATCTAGTTGAGGATTAAATTTACCTTCATATTCACTAAACATCTCAAACCAGTATGTTACCTTCAATCTATACTCACTATTTCTTTTAAATATATGATAGGTAACGTCTAATGGTTTTTTAATTGAAACTTCTTTAATACCTGTCTCTTCAATCACCTCTCTTAAAGCAGTTTGTGGTAATTGCTCATTTTTTTCAGCTTTGCCCTTAGGAAGATCCCATTTATCATTTCTATATATAAAAAGTGTTTCAGATTTTGAATTTATAATTTTACCTCCTGCCGCTATTACAGTTGGTATTAATTTAAAGAAATATTTTAATAACTTATCTTTGTTTTTATGATATAAACGTACCGATGTTGTATTTTTTTTTTCTAGAAGTTTAATTACTTTTTTAAATTTCACATTTTTAATTGGAAAAACTAAAAAGTCCTTTTCTTCTTCAATAACATCTGTTAATAAAATAAATTTTTTCTTGTAAAATACTTGATACATTTATAATTATTTGTTATGCAAACATATTAATTTTTGATTAGTTTTGTACACATGAGGCAAATTGATAATACAGAATTAAAAATAGCTAAAATTTTATTACAAATTAACGCTATCAAACTAAGCCCTAAAGACCCATTTAAATGGGCCTCAGGCTGGAATTCTCCAATTTATTGTGATAATCGAACAGTTCTATCCTACCCTAGTGTACGAAATGAAATTAAAGAAGAATTATCTAACCTTTTAATGAGTAAATTTGGTAAACCTGACGTAATTGCCGGAGTTGCAACTGGAGCTATTGGTATTGGAATGTTAGTAGCTGATTTTTTAAATTTACCGTTTATATATGTAAGACCAGAAGCAAAAAAACATGGTAGAAAAAATCAGATTGAAGGAAAAATAGAACCAAATCAAAAAGTTGTTGTTATTGAAGATTTGATAAGCACAGGTAAAAGTAGTATAAATGCAGTAAGAGCATTAAGAGCTCAAGACATAAAAGTTACTGGAATGGTAGCAATATTTACATACGGATTTGACGTTTCATTAAAAAATTTTAAAAATGAAAATATAAAATTAGAAACACTAAGTAATTATAAAACTTTGGTTGAATGTGCGCTTAAAAATAATTATATAAATTCTGCTGAACTTGAACAACTTCGATCTTGGAATACTGATCCATCAAAATGGTAGATCTTCAAAATTAATTTAATTAATTTACAAGAGAAATTTCTTTAATCCCGTAAGTATTTTCCAAATCATTTTCCATAATAACTTTTAGCTTACCATAACCATTAACACCCTTGATGTAACCAGAAACTAGATTTGCATCTGCTAGCCTAAACATTGAAACTTTATTTATTCTATATAAATTATCCTCATAAATCCTTTGTAGTTCCGTACGACCAGCTTGCTGTAAAAAACTAAAATAAAATTTTATATCGATTATAATTTGAGAAAGTATTTCATCTGTATCATAATATTTACCACTAATTTTTTTAATTGATGTAGCGTTTGGTAAGTTATTAAACTCCGTTTGATTAACATTCATTCCTATACCAATTATAATATCTTGAATAGAATTATTTTTAACAATATTTTCTATTAAAATTCCACATAATTTAAAACTCCCTGACATAATGTCGTTAGGCCATTTTACAGATATTTGAGGGATATTAAATTTATTTAATGATCTTTTTATAGCTAAGCATACAATCATATTTATATCAAACTGATTATTCAATTTAATTGTAGGATTTGAGATATATATGCTGCACATCAAGTTTTTAGATGCTTCAGACTCCCATACACCACCTACTTGCCCTTTACCCTTGTATTGAAACTCTGCTGTAACAATTGTATAATTATCTAAAGCTTTTTTTACTAATAAATTCTTTAAATAATCATTTGTTGAATCAATGGCATTAAGTTTGATTATATTCATGTGTTTAAAGTAAAAAAAATAATAACTTTGCACAAATATAAAATTGATTAGTGGTTAAGAAAAAAAATAGTGATGATTCCTTAATTTACAGTATAATTGAGGCAATAGAAGACATTAAAGGAAAAGAGATTAACATATTAGATCTTCGTAAACTAGAAAATACTGTCTGTGACTATTTTATTATTTGCGAAGGGAACTCAAATACACAAGTAAATGCAATAGTTGCTTCTGTGCAAAAACACGTTAGTAAGGAACTTAAAGACAAACCATGGAATATTGAAGGTAATGATAATGGAGAATGGGTTTTAATGGATTATATAAATGTAGTTGTCCACGTTTTTCAAAAGCATAAAAGAGAATATTATGATATTGAAAGTTTATGGGGAGATGCAAAATTAACTAAAGTCAAAACTAAAGATTAAAAAATAATAAATGATCAATAAAAAAAATAACAAAAAAAACCCTAAAGTTAATCCATATTGGTTGTATGGTGGAGTAATATTTTTATTCATTTTATTTCAAACATTTTCAGGTGGATTAGCTTCAAATGAAGTCAACAAAATTTCTCAAAAAAAGTTTTTTGAGTACGTTTCTATGGGTGATGTAGAAAAAATTGACATTGTTAATAAAAGTGTGGTTAAAGTATATTTAACTGATGAGGCTTCAAGCCAAGAAATTCATAAAGGAACGGTAAACCCTTATTTTTCTTTATCTGGTCGTTCTGCAAATTATAAATTTGAATTAGGTGATCTGCAGAACTTTGAAAATGACTTAAAGGAAAATGAAAATAACTCAGCTATCGATATTAATTATGTTACCGAACAAAATATTTGGGGAGATCTATTATTATCTATGCTTCCTTTTGTTATTATAATTGGTATTTGGATTTTTATTATGAGAAAAATGTCAGCTGGTGGATCTGGTGGAGGTGGGCAAATTTTTAATATAGGAAAATCTAAAGCTAAACTTTTTGATGAAAAAACAGATGTAAAAACTTCATTTAAAGACGTGGCTGGTTTAGAAGGAGCTAAAGAAGAAGTTCAAGAAATTGTTGATTTTTTAAAAAACCCAACTAAATACACTTCTTTAGGTGGCAAAATACCAAAAGGTGCATTATTAGTAGGTGCTCCTGGAACAGGAAAAACATTACTTGCAAAAGCAGTTGCTGGAGAGGCTAAAGTTCCATTTTTCTCTTTATCTGGATCAGATTTTGTAGAAATGTTTGTTGGTGTAGGGGCATCCAGAGTTAGAGATTTATTTAAACAAGCTAAGGAAAAATCACCTGCAATAATATTTATTGATGAGATTGATGCAATTGGTAGAGCTAGGGGTAAAAGCAATATGACTGGATCTAATGATGAGCGTGAAAACACTCTAAACCAACTTTTAACTGAAATGGATGGTTTTGGAACTAATACGAATGTAATTGTTATAGCAGCTACAAATAGAGCTGATGTATTGGATAAAGCATTAATGAGAGCTGGTAGGTTTGACAGACAAATATTTGTAGATTTACCTGATGTAAGAGAACGAAAAGCTATTTTTAAAGTTCATTTAAGACCCTTAAAAAAAGCTGCAAATTTAGATGTAGATTTTTTATCAAAACAAACTCCTGGGTTTTCAGGAGCAGACATAGCTAATGTTTGTAATGAAGCAGCATTGATTGCAGCCAGAAAAAATAAAAAATCTGTAGGCAAACAAGACTTCTTAGATGCAGTAGATAGAATAGTTGGTGGTTTAGAGAAAAAGAATAAAATCATAACTCCTGACGAAAAGAAAGCAGTTGCATACCATGAAGCTGGACACGCAACAGTTAGTTGGATGCTAGAACATGCAGCTCCTTTGGTAAAGGTTACTATTGTGCCAAGAGGACAATCTTTAGGTGCTGCTTGGTATCTACCAGAAGAAAGATTAATTGTCAGATCCGAACAAATGCTAGATGAAATGTGTGCAGCTCTTGGAGGAAGAGCAGCTGAAAAAGTCATTTTCAATAAGATATCGACTGGAGCCCTTAGTGATCTAGAAAAAGTCACTAAACAGGCTAGAGCGATGGTGACAGTTTATGGACTTAATGACAAAGTAGGTAATCTTACTTACTATGATTCCTCTAATGGTAACGAATATGGTTTTACAAAACCATACAGTGAGAAAACTGCTGAAACAATTGATAAAGAAATTTCTACAATAATAGAAAAACAATACCAAAGAGCTATTAAATTATTGGAAGATAATAAATCAAAATTAATAGAATTGGCGGAAGTATTGTTAGACAAAGAAGTCATATTCAAAGATAATTTAGAAAAGATATTTGGTAGTAGACCATTTGATAAAGAAGTGATAAATTCATGATAATTTTATATTTAATTAGTATTTGAATTTATATATTTGATTACAAGTAATTTATATTTTATTCTGATTTGAATTTTTTCAAAAACATATTTAAAAAAACCAATCAATTCGATAAAACTTCTTCATCTAATAAAGATGAAAAAAGTAGTTTTATGCCTAAAATTGAAACTCCTACAGACAATAGATTTGTACAAAATTTTATCAAAAACGGAGGTAAATTCTTATACTCAGAGAATGAAAATGAAGTAAATAAAAATATAACTTTAATCATTGAAGAGAATAGTTGGAAAAAATCTAACTTAATTAGTCTAGATAAAAATATATCCAACAGATTCAGATTAGATTATTCTTTTTCAAAGGATTCAAATGATGAGACTATATGCCTTATTTCGACATGTGAATATTTAATTGCGGATGATGGATCAATCTTAATTTCATCAAATCAAGTTGCTGAAAAAAAATTAGATGAACTCCCAGGTGATATTATAATCTTAGCTAAAACTGATCAACTTATAAATAATATTAGCGAAGGATTATCAGGAATTAAAAATAACAGTAAATCAATCCCTAGTAACATAACAAACTTGAAACATTTTAAAGATTGTAACGATAAAGATTTTTTAAGCTACGGAAGTAGTTCAAAAAACTTATATTTGATATTGTTAGAGAATCAATAATTAATTAAAGTGAAAGAGCTTTTAAAAAGAACAATTTCTGGTTTTGTTTATGCATCGTTATTTCTGTTGTCACTAAAGTCTCAATTAGCATTCATAATTTTAATATTTGTTTTTGGTATTATATGTAATGTTGAGTTTAGTCGACTAGTAAATCAGAGAAGCTATGTTTCTTACATAATATTTGCATTACTCTATGTTTATTTTACTTATTTTGAATATACTTTAATTAGCAACTCATTTTTTGACGAGAGTAAGGACATTCTTTTAGTGTTTAGTGTTTTTGTATTAATATTCTTAATTAGAGATCTTTTTGTCAAGAAAAATTTACCAAAATTTATAGCCAGAAACTATATTGCTTCAACTTTCTATCTTTCGAGTTCTTTTGTATTTATAGCGCTAATACCAATGTTTTTTGAAAGTTTTAATTCAGGAATTATTTTAGGTGTTTTTGTTTTAGCATGGGTAAATGATTCTTTTGCATATGCTATTGGAAAAAATTTTGGTAAGCAAAAACTATTTGAAAGTGTATCCCCAAACAAAACAATTGAAGGTTTTTTTGGTGGATTATTTTTTACTTGCATAGGTAGTTATGCTATAAGTTATTTTACAGACTCCTCGTTGACTAATTCAAATTGGTTATTTATTAGTATTATAGTCAGTGTTTTTGGAACAATAGGCGATTTAATTGAATCTAAATACAAGAGGCAAGCTAAAGTAAAAGATAGTGGAATAATACTTCCAGGTCACGGTGGTTTGTTAGATAGATTAGACAGTATAATACTCGCATCCCCATTTATATACTTATTTTTAATTTTTTTAGATTATGTTTCATAAAGAAGGTCATAAAATCATACTATTAACATTTATTACAGTAGTAATTATAACACTGCTATTAGATTATTTTTCTATAAATTATAAAACCTATATACAGTTTTTTTTAATTATTCAATTAATAATAGTTTTACAGTTTTTTAGAAACCCTAAAAGAATAACCAGTATTGGAGATAGCAACATTGTATCTCCTGTAGACGGCAAGGTTGTTGTAATTGAAGAAGTATTTGAACCTGAATATTTTAAAGAAAAAAGAATTCAAATAAGCATATTCATGTCACCAATAAATGTGCATGTAACTAGATATCCTATTGGAGGACAAGTGACCTATTCAAAATATCATCCAGGTAAATATTTGGTTGCTTGGCACCCAAAGTCTAGTACGGAGAATGAAAGAACATCAATAGTAATAAAAAATGAAAATTGTGGAGAAATCTTGTATAGACAAATTGCAGGGGCATTAGCAAAAAGAATTATTAATTATGCTAAAGAATCTAGTTATGTAAATCAAGGAGATGATGCTGGGTTCATAAAATTTGGATCAAGAGTGGATCTATTTCTTCCGTTGGATACTAAAATTAATGTTAGTCTTAATCAAAAAGTCAAAGGTGCTGAAGATATTATAGCTAAAGTTTAGAGTACTATTTAAAACTACTCAATGAATCTTCAATTGCTTTTATTTTTGACAATGCGTCTTGCTCTTTATCTTTTTCGACTTGTATTACTTTTTCAGGTGCATTTTCTACAAATCGAGTATTTAATAATTTCTTCTGGACAGAATTTAAAAAACCTCGCGTGTACTTTAATTCTGTTTTTAGTTTAACAATTTCCTCCTCAACATTAATATTCTTATTATCTACAGGAACATAATAGTTGTTTGACTTTACTCTAAAAGAAATAGAGTTTTCAACCTCAATTTCAGTATAAACAAGTTTACTAATATTACAAAGTTTTATAATCAATGAATTTAGATTAGAGTTAACCTTTTCATTATTTAAAACATGTAATTCAATAGTGTTTTTGAAAGAAATATTTTTTTCTTTGCGAACAGTCCTAACAGAGCTTATCACTTGAGAAGTAAAGTCAAAGTCCTTAATAATATTTTTATCAATACTTTCTGTTTTAGGCCAAGTTGAAACTATTAATGCTTGATCAACTGTTCTTGTTGAAATATTTTGCCATATTTCTTCTGAAATAAAAGGCATAAAAGGGTGAAGAATTCTTAAATTATTTTCGAAAATATTAATTATTGAATTAAAAGTTAGTTTATCAATTGGCTGTTGATAACCAGGTTTTATGAGTTCTAATAACCATGAACAAAAATCATCCCAAATTAATTTATACACACACATTAGGGCATCACTAAGTCTATATTTACTGAAATGATCCTCAATTTCAACTAGCACTGATTGAAATTTATTTTCATACCACTGAATGGATAGCCTACAATGTTCAGGCTGTTGAATATTCTCTACTGACCATCCATTAATTAATTTATAAGAATTCCATATTTTATTAGAAAACGATTTACCTTGTTGGCATAATGATTCATCAAACATTAAATCATTTCCAGCTGAAGCACTTAATAATAACCCTACGCGAACAGAGTCTGCACCATAATCATTAATTAATTTTAGAGCATCGGGAGAATTCCCTAAAGACTTACTCATTTTTCTTCTTTGCTTATCTCTAACTAAACCTGTTAAATAAATATTTGAAAATGGCTTAGTTTTTTTAAATTCATAACCTGCAATAATCATTCTAGCAACCCAGAAAAATAAAATATCAGGACCAGTGACTAAATCATTTGTAGGATAATAATAATTTATCTCATCATTATTAGGGTTATTAATTCCATCAAAAACACTTATTGGCCAAAGCCAAGACGAAAACCAAGTATCAAGAACATCAGACTCTTGCTTTAAATCAGATAATTTTAAATTTTTATTTTTAGTCTTTTCAATTGCGATACATAAAGCATCCTGAATATTAGTAGCAACTACATAGTCATTTTTACCCATTCCATAATAATAGGCTGGTATTTGTTGACCCCAATAAAGCTGTCTTGAAATATTCCAATCCCTGATATTTTCTAACCAGTTTTTATAAGTATTTTCAAATTTCTTCGGGTATAATTTAATTTCTTTGTCCTGTAAAACAGACTTTATAGCAGGTTTTACTAATTCTTCCATTTTCAAAAACCACTGATCACTAAATTTTGGTTCTATGATAGCACTTGTTCTCTCACTTATTCCAACATTATGAGATATTTGTTCAATTTTATCTACTAAACCTAACTCTGTTAGTTTTTCTATAATTTCTTTTCTTGCTACAAATCTATCTTTACCTTCAAATTCTAAGCCATATTTGTTTAATGTTGCATCATCGTTTAAAATATCTATGACCTCAAGATTGTGTCTATCCCCTATTAACTTATCATTTAAATCATGAGCAGGAGTGACTTTTAAACATCCTGTACCAAATTCTATATCTACATAATCATCTTCAATTACAGGGATGGACCTGTTACATAAAGGAACTATAATTTTTTTTCCTTTCAAATTATGAAATCTACTATCATTTGGATTAACACAAATTGCACTATCCCCTAAAATAGTCTCTGGCCTTGTTGTGGCTATTGTAATATAAGTATCTTCATTTTCTATTTTATATTTTATATAATATAGATTATCCTTTCTCTCAACATAATTAACTTCTTCATCCGAAAGAGTAGTCTTAGCTTCTGGATCCCAATTTACCATTCTGTAACCCTTATAAATAAGTCCCTTGTTGTGAAGATCAATAAAGGTAGAAATAACAGACTTACTCATGTCATCATCCATGGTAAACTTAGTCCTGTCCCAATCACAAGAACATCCTAGTTTTTTTAGTTGATCTAGTATGATACCCCCGTAATTATCTTTCCACTCCCAAGCATGATTTAAAAATGTTTCTCTGTCCAAATCTAGCTTATTAATACCTTGTTTTTTTAAACTATCAACTACTTTCGCTTCAGTCGCAATTGAAGCGTGATCAGTACCAGGTACCCAACATGCATTTTTGCCCTGTAACCTAGCTCTTCTGATTAAAATATCTTGAATAGTATTATTAAGCATATGTCCCATATGTAATATCCCAGTAATATTTGGAGGTGGGATAACTATTGTATACGGTTCTCTATGATCAGGCTTAGAACTAAAATATTTATTTTTTAACCA